>Ga0157364_1007659_pt1 | contig 11180 bp, 11 predicted proteins | sample AttsexASBM2_FD_111476 | JGI IMG/M metagenome (GOLD analysis project Ga0157364, IMG submission 111476) | Fungus gardens microbial communities from leaf cutter ant in Ribeirão Preto, State of São Paulo, Brazil - Atta sexdens ASBM2 | ecosystem: Host-associated > Fungi > Mycelium > Unclassified ...
AACTTTTTCCCATACCTAATATATATATATATATATATATATATATATATATATATAAAATAGTTAATATATGTACATATATAATACATGTATCAGTTTATATCGCATTATACAATAGAATCAACGATACCCTGCCGAAGAATCGGTCATCTGTAGGAAAGAAATGCTCTGGCCATACATTCTCCAAGTACCACTCGAAACTCTTACACTGCAGTTTCTCGCGTAAAGCTAGTCTCGAACGAACTTGCTGTTTATATCTCAGTCTAGCTGCCTCTAATGAAATTTGAGATATAAAAATCCGCTCATCCATGAAATTTAAGATCTAACTAAATAGATAAAATATAAATTCGTAATATATGATGATCAAATATATCACTATTAATAGTAATCTCACCAGGATTGAACTTGAAATAGAATTCCGCCCATTGATCCATCCATACTAAAGCGACTCTAGCAAGATTGCCATATAATATATCTCCGACGCCGCCTGGAAAAGTATAAGGGGAAGATTTTCGAAAAAGATGCCCGACATGAGAACATGGAGCAATCTCGATGCTGCCTCCACATTGCCAAGCTCGAAATGATAGTTCCAAATTTTCACCACCCCAAATTCGCATTTGATCATCGTAACTTCCCAACTTGAAGAAATAATCTCTATTCATTGAGAACAGCCCACCTGCCATTGCAGGTGTTCGAAATGGTTCAACAATGTTATCACGTCTTTCCTTCAATAGGCGACCATTCAAAGTTAGCCAACGAAAGTGTAAGTCCCAATTAAACGCACCCCAATGAAGTTCAAACGATCTATAAAATTAATAATTTTCAAAATATTGTCTAGAAAAAATAAAACCATAAAAAATTAAGGCTATTTATCAAGATCACACTGGTATAAATGCAAGAATAAATAATTACCTTGTATAACTGAATGTATTATCGTTTATTATATCAATTACTGGAGCGACTATTCTTGTTACATTTTTACCAACCACTTCAAGTAGTGGCTCCAACCATCCTGCAAATATTACAATATCGACAATATTGTATATAACAAAGACTGTTTCAAGTATTATAAAATGATAATAGTTTACCTTACCAATTGTACATTCGCAGTGAGCATCGAGAAAAGTGAGAACTTCACCTTTAGCATTATTCGCACCCAACAATCTCGCTTTTATCAATCCTATTCGTTCGTTAGATCTTAAAACTCTTGTAGGAACGCTCAAATTCTTCACATAATCATCCAAAGAATTTTTCAGAAATTCTAGCAATAAATAACAAAGTGACAAAAGATTAATTTGTTACAAATAATAATAAAGTTGATATTATGGATTTGTAATTAATTAAATATTCACCTCTTTCACTGTTATCATCCACAAGAATAATCTCTTCTAGCAGTTCTTTCGGAGATCTATTGATGACACTATGTACTGTTCGCAATAGTGTACTCCAAGCTTCATTATGAAAAACTATGATAATTGACGTTTTCGGCAAATTACCTAAGTTTGTATATCGCAAAATACACCTGTAAAATTTTTTAAATAGAACTGTTTAAAAGACATTTTACAATTAAATGATATTAAAAATTTATCTGACATATTAGACAATAACACTCTTACTTTTTTTTCCGAACATCTGGTAGAGATCGATTTAGCGGTATTTTATCGCTAGCCATTAAATTAAATCGATTAATTTGATATAACTGCTGCATTTTATAAAAATCTTTTGGATGTATTACTACAGGTTCTCCATTTTTGCCTTCAAACGGCAATGGATTGAATAAATTTTGATTAATAACATCTAAAAAAAATGTAACATTTTTTACTTATAAAATTTTTCTAATGTATTGCATTTATTACCTTTCGTGATGTTTGGAATTTTCAAGGAATCCACAGAGTCTCCAATATAATGACCAACCACTACATGAATTCCTCGTTGATCAATGTAATCTTTCTGGTTTTCATGTGATCTGTAACAGAAGCATGCTGAATTTAAATCAACGTTTAAATCAATTTAAGTAACAAGTAATTGTTATTTTATACCGGATAAAGTTATTTCCCAACTTGACACTTTTCTCTTTCCTCCTATACCAAAGCAGAAATTGGCATATGAATATAATGATCAAGAAAACGATTAACGTCGTTCGACGTTGTCGTAATCGTCTTATTAATCTAGGCCACATTCTGCTGCTCATTAATCCATAATATCAATCTTGTTCACTTGTTCATATTCTCAACATATATTGACAGAGAATCAATTCATGTATAACTGATCAGTTTTGAGAAGTTCCACTTCATTTTATTTTACCAAGCTGCCTGAAATTATCACGCAGATTCGGTCTTATCACGAGTTCTTCGTGATCGATAGGTCAGGTCATTGTGACAAAGAAAGAAAGATTCCAAGAATTTCTAAAGTGGACTCTGGAAGAAAAATTGTTTATTATTTTGATTTCGAAAGACTGCTTTTTAAAACTTATAATTTTCTTTCAGCAAGCCTTTTTATATCAATACTTAAATTTATTTGTATAGTAAATTTAAGTTTGTATTGTATTAGCATTGTACAAATTAATATACTTTTTTATTATACTAATAAAAATCTTATTATATTAATATAAGAAATAAGTTTTTTTAATCAATAATATTATCTTACAATTGCATAATAATGTCGCAAAGGATATAATCTAAATATTTAATATATAATGAGATAAAATTTAATATGAAAAAAATAGTGTTATAAAAAAACATTAAGAATAGATAAATATAACTATATATCTATATAATTGCTCTTGAATCAAAGTTATTCTGCAGCGTCTAAACTAAATGCAAAAGCAAATAATTAAAAAATTTATAACAAATTTTAAGCACAACAATTAACGATATCGTGTAAATATAATCTCAATTGTTTCGAATTCTTGAGTCAAATAAGTATTATTAGTATATAATTGTAACTCACTTTTAAGTAAAAGTAGATGTTGAACTTTTGTGAAACAATCAACAATTTATCACGACGCGCAGAAACCGGTGATGCAATATCTCATACAATTCCATAAATGCAGTTTCGAAGCGAGAGAGCGAATGGAGTACAATTTATACTGAAAACGATAGACAAGCAAACTTAAACGGACGTTCTGTCAGTCGACAACAGTCGTGAAAAGCGAATGTGTAATATTACTTTACTAATATTACCTTGTCTTGAAGCAAGTTCTAACTCCCTTCAGTAACGAAGGCGAACGCCTGACGCTGAGCGATTCGCCATTCGCTGTTCAGTAGTACAATTTACTTTTACAGTACAATTGCAGCAGCCGACGCGGAAACACAGTCGAGGATATGCCGTTGACATCATAATGCGTTGATGGTACCAAGGGAGGGCGGCACTGCCGACGGTTCGCGTGCAGCACGCCACGTTGGAAGACTTGACGGGTCGTCGTATTTCGCCGGATTCCCGTCTACCGTTTTGCCCAGGAATTTTCTTGTTTACAGCCGCTTAAACACGAATCAAGGTGAGAAAACGCGTTATTCAATCAAAACATCGATCATTAATCGTTCCGACGATTGTGTCTCGCTCGAATGATGAGACGCAATTGGTCTCCGACGCAGCAATGTCGATTGCATTTTTTGACACTATTATCCCATTGCGTTTACGAGCAGTTGATTCCCATTCGGTATTCGTATCTTGGTGCCATTGTATTATTCATGAAAAAATTTCTTTTCTAATTCATTAATATAAAATGTATGGGACATTAAGAGCATGTTTTTTTTCTTATCATATATAGATGAAAGTCAAGGAGTTACTGAAGACAGTGAATGTAGCATGGTCTCCACCAACTCAACATCCCATTATGCTGGCTGCTGGGACAGCGGCACAGCAGTTGGATGCCAGTTTCAGTACTTCTGCCAGTTTAGAACTGTATTCATTGAATTTACAGCAGCCTGGATATGAAATGGAGCTCCAGGCTAGTGTCCCTAGTGATCATAGGTCAGTTACTTATATAAAATTAAATGTAATCTATCAGAGGTTGACTAATCAATTGACATTGTCAATTTAGATTTCACAAAATTATCTGGGGCTCCTATGGAAATAATCCAGCAGGCATAATTGTTGGTGGTTGTGAGGATGGAACCATAAAAATCTATTCTGCTGCAAAGTTATTGACTAGAGACAGTAATTGCCTAATAAACAGTCCTCGTAGGCACACTGGTCCTGTCAGAGCAATGGATTTTAATCCCTTTCAAGAAGAAAATCAACTGGCTACAGGTGCTACAGAAAGCGAGATCTATATTTGGGATATTAATACAAACACGCCGACAACCCTTTCTAGAAGCCAGCAGTCAGAAGATGTTCAACATATTGCCTGGAACAAACAAGGTATTTATATCAAGTTATACTCAAAGAAATTGCATAACAAAATTAATTATTTATATAAATCTGAATTTATCGCCAATATGATTCTCGTTTTATCTTACAGTACATTTAAAAGACATTCTTGTTTCCACATTTTCACAATACTGTATTATATGGAATGTAAAAGAAAAAAAACCATTATTCAAACTGGCGGATACAAATTCAAGGGTATAATCTTTTCTATCTTAACACTGTGATACAATCTTCTTGTTTAGAAAAAAATCTCACAATTGTTATGTTCTAATTATGTATAGGTACGCTGGAAAGTTGCTCAGTGGCATCCAGATATTGGAACACAATTATGCTTGGCATCTGAAGATGATCAAACACCTATCATTGAATTATGGGACGTAAGAGTTCCAACGTCGCCTTTAAAAACTCTACAAGGTCATCAGCGTGGTGTTCTTTCAATCGCATGGAATCCACAGGATGCTGATTTACTCCTGAGTTGTGCCAAGGATAACAGAATATTGTGTTGGAATCCCAATTCAAATGCATTGGTAATGTTTTGAATATACATTTCAATAAATTAATGAAATTTTAAGTATTATCATTTTTTAATGACAGAATGGTGAAGTGATATGTGAATTAGCTCAAACAGCTCAGTGGAACTTTGATGTATCTTGGTGCCCAAGGAATCCAGATTTAATTGTTGGCAGTAGCTTTGATGGGCATGCTGTTGTCTATTCTTTATTAGGTGGACAACAACAAGAAACATCTAACAAAATAGGAGATTCATTCCCAGGAATAGATCCTTTCACCCAATCTACAATACAGTCACGAACAGCAGCAGTATTAACAAAAGCTCCTAAATGGTTAAAAAGGCCGTTTGGAGCATCATTTGGAGTAAGTTTTTAATTTTGCTTTATACCATACAATTTATTATATTAAATAGAAAATAAAGTATAATTATTTAATATAAAAATATGATTTTCAGTTTGGTGGTAAATTAGTGATTTTCGAGAATCAGCCTGCTGATCCGAACTTAGTAAACAAAAAAGCGAATAGGAAAGTTATTATATCACAAGTAATTGTACAACCCAATCTTATTCAACGTTCCAACAAATTAAAAACAACACTGGAAACTGAGCAATTCAACGAGTTTTGTAAGGAAAAAATGGATAAGTCTTCAGATGAACATACTAAAAAAGTCTGGAAATGTGTAGGTGCTTACTTTGATGAAAATGTGACAAAAAGTATATTAGAGATATTGGGCTATAATACTGAGACAATGAATAATAAGCTGAATCAGTTTGTGCCTCAAGATGATATAAACAACATTATAGAAGGTGTCTCTAATCTTAATAATGTAAGATTTTAACTGATATTTACATTGTACTTTTTTTAGACATTATTTTAACTTTATATATATATATATATATATTTGTTTTTTATTTGATTTAGGTAATAAATGGAAATGTTATGGTCGGCAGTACTGTATTTGATACTATAGCACAAGAGCAAAACAAAAAAGTATTGTCAAATAAGCCTACAGATAGTAATTATATTATAAATACTTCAGATGGTAATTAACACATATTAATAATATTAATATTGTAAAACAAATTTACAAAAGATTTATATTTGTATTGTGTTTTTAGATGAAGATGGTCTTATCACTCAAGCCATCCTCTTAGGAAATATTGAAGCCGCTGTATCTTTATGTTTTGCTAGTAAAAGGTACGCTGACGCTATAATTCTTTCGATGGCCGCTGGTCCTGAACTACTAGCACGTACCCAATATAGGTACTTTTTAGAGCACTCTAGTGCATTAAATTCTCTCATCAATTCATTAGTTAGTGAAAATTGGGCAGAGGTTGTTAAGAATAGTGATATAAAATGTTGGAAGGAAGCATTAATTGGTATATTTACACATTCCACTACACAGGAACGATCTATCTTGTGCGGTAAGTATTACAGAAATATTACAGAAATAATTTATTATAATCACTTAGTGTTCTATATATTCACAATATGAATTGTGTATAATAGATATGCTTGGCGATCGCTTGATGTCATGCGAAAATCCCATTCTTAAAAAGCAAGCACAAATTTGTTACATTTGCTCCGGTAATTTGAATAAACTGATTGAAGTGTCCGATGGTGATATTCAAGAAATGGTAGAACTGGTAGTAATAATGCAGAAAGCTTTGGAACTTCAAGGTATCAGGGAAGTTCAGCTAGAAAACAAAATTGCTACAGTGCTGTCTCAATATGCTGAGATGCTGGCGGCAGAAGGCGATCTAGAGGCTGCCTTAAATTATCTTGGGAATAGTCAAGATCAAAGAGTTTCAATGCTGAGAGATCGTTTATGCAAAGCTTTAAATTACATGCAAGAACAGAGGCATGTTACAAAATCTGCAGCTCAGAATTACTATTATGAACAGACACGAAGAGCGTCACAAGGCCCATGTAATCCACTGCAGCAATCATTACAGCAAACAACACCGGTACAGAACTGGAATACAAATCCACTGAAACAATCTTACGGAGCTCCTACAAATCAGCCATTTAACACACAGCCATCTCAATTATATGGAATGCCTCCTCCTCCTCCTCCTCAATCTCAAGTACAATCTATAATTTACGATCAATATTCTACATCACATTACAATCAAATCACATCGCAGCCTCCTATAGCGCAACCTCTTCCTCCGCCTCCACCAACATCCGGTTCCAATTTGAGTGGCTCGAGACCGTCCAGTGTCGGACCACAATCGAGAACAAAATATCTGATAGATCCATCTGTAAAATCGACTCCGTCATATGGTCAGAATACTTTCCCGTCGTCAAATCCATTATATAATTCTCAGCAAATCTCACCTGTCCCTGGCTATCCTCAGCAAAATTCATATCAACCTCAGGTTCCTATACCGAGTAATGTCTATCCCAACCAACCGCCAAATTTTATGAATAATCCTAAAGAATCAGAATCATATAAGCCGCTTCAGCCAAGCATAATGTCGCCATTGCAAAATGTGCCACAAAGTCAAATGTACGATCCTATTAGATCCCAACCTACTTCACAAATGCAGACATATGGAAACGAAAATACATATCAATTACCGCCGCAACCGTCTGGATGGAACGATCCACCTATTGCAAAAAGTTCCAGAACACAGGTAAATTATATCGAGTTTACTCAATTCCATTGCTCAGTTCCGATTAGTCGCCCCTATTCACATTATTTCCTTGTCTTTCGTTCGACTAAATCTCTTACCTTTAGATACTGATATATGTATATATTAAAATCATATAGCCAGTACTGGCACTATACAACGAAATGTCTGCGGAACATTCTGGTACTAAGAAGTGGAAGGCAAAACATTCAAAGGGTGTAGACGTTAAGGTAGTCGGCTTCACATGTCGAGAATGCTATATCTATAATGTTTCATATTATAGTAGAACATATTGTTATTGTTAGTGTTACCTTGCTCCTTCCATACTCTTAATAGAATTAATCTGATTATAATGTAATCTTTTTATATTTGTGTGATATGAACTAATAAGCGTGTTATATAAAAAAAAAAGTTCAAACTGCTTTGCATTTTGAAACTGATTTCATGCAGATTATTGTTATTTGTATCTTATGCGTCATAAATTTTATAAGTGTAAAAAATTTTTTATATATATTTTCATACATTTAATTGTGTTATAATCACTTTAAGTATTGGGGTGAATTAGTGGAGCTTTGTTGTCTGAAAGCTTTCATGGTGTTATAGACGCGTTATCAATTACCACTATAAAGTGGCTGAAAAAATCTATATTAAGAATACATCATTAAAAATAAATTATGTATATTTTTCAGCCGAAGACGGATTATCAATCACAAAATCCAATAATGCATCCCTTGCAAACTAATCAACCAGAATCAAGTGTAAGTCCTACATATAATTTCTAATCAATTGAACATTTTATGTCGATTTTCACTTAATATTTTGTATAATATTATGTATTTATATGCCCGCGTTTATTTGTATTTGTATTTTGATAACTTTTTTTTTAGCCATTACCTCAGGACAATTTCTATCAAGAACCTCCTACAGTTTATAATCCGCAATTCAGGCAAGGTGTGTCGAATCCGGTACCACTTAACAAACCAGTTGAATCATTACAATCTGTAATGCCTGCACAGATTGCGGAACCTGAGAAACCTAAAGCACCTATACCCGAGCAACATATACATTTAAAAACGATATTGGACGAATTAAAGAATCAATGCTATGAAAATGCAAAGAATCCGGTAAATACTCAGTTTTTGAACATATATGTAACAATATCTATATATTACTATATATGTTTACATTCTTTATAGCCGGCCATACATGTTCAAGTTAATATAAAATATTTGTATTTGCAATTTATTTTTCTAGCAAATCAAAAGGAAGATAGAAGATGTGTCAAAAAAATTGGAAGTGCTATATGATTGCCTTAGAGAAAATAAGGTAAGTCAGTTATAATATTATTGTACATTATGTATATGTAATACAAATTCTTTTTTTCAGTTATCTCAAAATACATTACAAGGTTTACATCAAATATCACAGATGATTCAAAATGGCAATTATACTGGCGGACTAGACTTACATACACAATTAGTATCAGGACCAGATTTTAGTCAAATAGCTTCCTTTATGCCTGGGATAAAAGTATTACTTCTAAGTGCCCTTCAATTGAGCGTTTACATTAGATAGAATGCCCAAAAATCTAAATTGTTCATATATATTCATTATGAATTTTTATAATTGCATACAGCCTTAATGAGAGGATTATTTGTTATATTAACTTTATATAACAATCGAGTAAATAATCAATAATGTAGCATATTATATCTGTAATCAATTTACTTATTATTTGTTAATCAAATTTATATATTTTGCCTCGAAAATTATATTTTATCAATTCTCAGAGTAATTTTACATTATTTTGTTGATTATTAATCCTATTGTTAAAGAAATATATATTATATATATAAGGAAATAAATATTTACACACATTCACAGACAGAGAAAACGTCCATATAAAAAATCTACAGGCAAAATGTTAAAAAAACTTCGTTTTAATCATTTGTATATATAATTATAATTAAAATCTTATATGAGAAAATTAAACATGCTTTTCATAAATCTTAAAATATTGGTTTTCACTTTGTGTTTACTGTATACTTAATATGTAAAATAGGATTTTGCAAGAAATAAAAGTTATATATTCTTTAATTGTATATTATATTTCTAATTTGTATTTGTTATATTTTATAAAATCTTTACAAATAATTTATAAACTGTCACATAATTATTCTTGTTAAATAACAATCAAGAACAAGAATTGAGTTATAGGTGTTGGGAACTTGTTTATTATTAAAAAAAATGTGTACAAGTGACTACAAATTATGACTACAAATGTATAATGGAATTTCAAATTAAATGAATTATATTAATTAAATGAATAAATTCATTTTGAGTCTTACCACATACTTGTAATCATAATTTGTTTGAAATTAAGCCGGCCATATATGTTCAAATAAACTTATCAAGTATACATGCGCAAGCCACTTGTACAAGTTCATTGGAGCGTGTGCGTAACAAAACTACAGTTATTTTACACAAGTGAAACAAATATGAAAATTCAATACTTGTGCAAACTGACTTACGAAGTAAATCGGAATGTGTCTAGCGACGTTGCACGTTCAGTTGTAACTAAAGACTGAAATCTAATCAGAATGTTTGTTCACACATTATCACTTTTTGTACTCCGCTTCCTTCAACATTCGAATGTACATTTATCTCATTTTTAATGCAAAAATGCTCGCTAATGATATTATGTCATTTAATGATCTATGTATACTATGTCTCTAGTTTGCACAAGCATGCTTGTTCAAATTTATTGGAGCGTGTGTATGACAAAACTGCAGTTATCGTAAATCAGCACATTGTGGCCTGCCTAAGCTATGCAGAATGACGTTTTGTTCATTAATAATAAATTTTTCTAATAGTTCATCTAAATATACAGTACCGTCCCGTGCGGCTTGTTGACGCATGGCTTGCTTAAATTCTTCACGTACTCCTTTATCAGCACCACGAGTAGTGACACGGCGATCTAGAATGATTCTTATATAATTTTTTTATTTCTACAACATATAATACGCTATATTAAAGAATGTTATATATACTTTGTATAATTGCCATTCCTGTTGTTATGTCTAATGATACTCCTCCGCCATGATCAGACCATAAATACGTTAATTCTTCTAAGATATCTATACATATTATGTATGATTGGAATAATGGATAAATAAAACTTCCACGATTGAGAATTCGTTCTGTTATTGTAGTTAAAAGATTAGCTTCTTGTGGCCAATCTATTTGTATAAGGACCAATGCATGTCCAATAGACAAGTCTCCAATATTTCCAGGTGAAGAAAAATTTTCCTAAAGTTAAATCAATCATATATTTCAATGTAAAAAAAAGGATTTAAAAAAATTATTACCTTAATAGCTAAAAGAAGCAATTTACAACAATATTGTAAAATAGGAAAACGAGCAAGAGTCAAATAATGTAAATGTCTGATGCTTGGAACTGTCAGAGTGTGAGATATTTTGCCTGCAGTAGTAGGTAACGAGTTTGTTACTACAACAATATATTCCAACATAGCCTAGAAGAAAAATTATTTAATAGTTTTAATGAAAAATATACACTATGTAATTAAGTTTAAGATCTGTCTTATAAGATATATATTCTATATATTATATAGAATACAATCTTAATTACATTCTATATAATTA
>Ga0157364_1007660_pt1 | contig 11179 bp, 5 predicted proteins | sample AttsexASBM2_FD_111476 | JGI IMG/M metagenome (GOLD analysis project Ga0157364, IMG submission 111476) | Fungus gardens microbial communities from leaf cutter ant in Ribeirão Preto, State of São Paulo, Brazil - Atta sexdens ASBM2 | ecosystem: Host-associated > Fungi > Mycelium > Unclassified ...
AGAATTGAAAATAATTTTATTTGGATCAAAATAATTATATAAAATGTTCAAACTTGTTATTAGAATTTTAAAACGTTTTGCAGCATGGCTTATGCTTGAGATTTCTACGTAATTATTTTGATGGTCCAACAAAATTATTTTTAGATCTGTATCTAGTTAAATTTTTAGTTACTTCAGCAAAACCATATAATGGTTGAAAACCGTTCTTTTTCAGCCGGATTTTAGCTACTATTAATTCAAAAGCGGGATTTTTCGACGGGCATCTATCTCTTGACGTTGGGCGTATAAAGCTACCATCAGTAACGCAATATTTCCGCGAGAGCGTATATATATTACACATCTGTTTCCTACCTCTGAAAAATTTCTTGTAAGATAGTTGCAGCTTATGAAATTGGAAATAAGCCTGGCAAGAATCTTTTGAAGAGCCGCGGAAGTAAACGTCATTTTCCCTGTAAACATTATAGCTTTCCAGCTTTTCCTATTGGGAAATCTAGACTTTTATAAGCAAAACAACATTCACGCGTTTGCGATGTTGCGAGATGGTACTCTTTGTACTACATCGAATTTAATCGTCGAATTTAATAAAAGTGTCTGACAAAAACTGAAGCATTTCCTATTATTCGCGCGACGTACAATGAAACACTCATTTAACGTTAAATGCACTCGCTGAGTGCCTGCAGCGTAGGCCTCTACAGTGAAAAGTCAAAAAGGCCTTCCACGATTTATTCCGTTGCAAGACTGAAAGTCGATCCTAACCGGAAACTGAGCCACGAGAAACGAGCTCTAACTGTACATGAGTACGCGCGAGACAAAAGTAATTAAAACTCGCAGATCGTGCACGATCGTCGAGCTGTAAACGAGAGCGCAGGCTCTCTCGGTGTCGGTGGGCTTGCGCGAAATTGGAATTCCATTTTAATACGTTTAACAAAACGCGGGAAGATTAAGCGGAGGAATCCCGGGAAATTGATCGGCCGCCCACGGGGGACACCTAACACACTAAGATCGATAGTCCGTCCCGTCTAATAAACGCGGTCGCGGCATTTATTCCTCGCCACTTTTCTGATATTACGGAGATAAATGATCGGCGACGTGGGGCTCGTGGGGGAGAGGGAAGAGGAGAAAAGAGGAGAGGTGGTGCGCTGCACCCGGATGTTGTCCGAATACGCCGCCGTTTGCACGGGATGCACGTTGCAGTGGCAAATTGAAAACGTGTTTGGCCGTGTATAACGTGTATACATTTAAGTTTCACAAATGTTTTTTAATCCGAACATATGTGGCAAATGGTTACTAAATTGCAAGGGAAGCCGGGCACATACCAAAAAGTGGGGTGTACGCCATGTATTTCCGTAAGTTACTGGTGTTTTAGGTGTTTTATAATGTTTTTCGTGTGTCGCGTATAGGAATAGAAGACGTATATTATTCATGTCTTTCGTGATTCTTACTAATAATAAACTGTTAAATATCAAAGGAGCAATGGCAATTCAGTTAAAAATAATAAAATGTTATTTTAATTCAAGGAATTAAAATAACATTTTATTATTTTTAACTTTCGTATGTCGGCAAAACGTAAATTAAACCATTTTTGTGGTCAATTTCAAAGTAAACATCCAAATTAATATATGCATTCAATAAATAATAAACTAAATTTGAGTCAAATTTAATTATATTTTCACGCGCGCGCGCGCGCGCGCGTGTGTGTGTGTGTGTGTGTGTGTGTGTGTGTGTTAAATTGTTTAACTTCATTTTTAATTAAATTAACGACATATTGACTAGGATATCTGTAGAAATAATTAAAAATAATTTAAAAATTGAATGTAATTTGACATTATGAATTTAACAGTGTAATCCACGAATTTTGTGACGAATATTATACTGTTCGTATTGGAGGATTTGTGATGCCGGCGTGATTATGTACGACCGTCGGAAGGTGTTGGCTGCGTGTCGACGTCATTTCCAGCTGGAGGATCGGTGAGATGCCATTGCAAGGAGAACCTCGTCAAAACGGCGGTTGATTTCCGCGAAGATTAATAATCTTCGAACGGAACGATTGTGCAGCCTGTCCGCAAGAGCGCTTTCTCTCTCCCTCTCTCTCTCTCTCTCTCTCCCCTCCCCCCCCCTCTTTCTCTCTTTCTCTCTCGTTTTTGCTCTCACTTGCTCCTTTCGCGGCTGAACGAAGTTCGACCGAACTTTATTATAAAACTAATATTTTCCAAGTTCTATGAGGTATTACGATAGTTTTCTGAAAGGGCCTGCCAGCCCGAGCGGCAAGGCGAAATGGTTCGCGGGGCGAAACTTCAATATTCGGCGACCATAACGACACCGACTGATATATTATTTCCTACAACTTCTACTCTCGGGGTTTTGTCTGCTTCGCGACCGGAAGAAAGGGAAGAAAGCGCGCGCGGGGCAGCGGCAACCGAGCGGTTGAGACATAAGGGCGGAAAAAAAGAAAGAAAATGGAAACTTGATTAAGAATTCCATCCGCTCGTAGTCTCGCGCGAGCATTCGCCTTCCAGGGAATGAGAGAACCGCGATGTTCCGCGTTGCGTAGCGAAATGAACGTCCGGCAATGTGGGGATTTAATAATAAAACTGTACCGACATTTTTATTTCTTTTTCCCTCTCTTTTATTTCTTTTTTCCTTTCAAAGATAGAGAAGGTTCGGGCGGTACAATGCATCGATCGAATTAACTTGTAGCTACATCGAAATCGAAACGTGAACTCGATGACAACCACGGCGCATCGTATCGGTGCAAATTAACCCTTTCGGTATGACCAGATCGAAACGCGGAGTGCTCGTAGTTGGCCGAGGTACAAGTTCACAAATACATCGCTAACGATCGATAGAAAGCAATTTTGCTAGGCTTTACGTTATTATATAAAGAGTATATCATCGACTGAATTTTTTAAATCGCTGAAAACTTGCCAAATCCATGAAGAGCAGAAACATATTTTTTTTTTAAATGAAAATATTCTAAAATAAGAGATTCAAGCGTCTTTAAATGTCTTTTCTTTATACAAAGAGAGTAATTATAATGTACAAAATTTCTATAAATGATTGTAAATAAAGAGAGCAGATTTAACATTATTAGAATTAGATTTAACAGCATTCAATATCTTCAATTTGTGTAGACGTTAAAACAGAATCTCCTGATTTACGACTTTTTATTCATGTATTCCTGTATTCATGAGATTACATTCGATATTTGTAATCTCTTTTTAGATTTGAAAAAATTACTCTCGAAGGAATTAACAAATATAATAACGAATAAAAAGAGAAATAACTTTTTATCTTTTTACTTTTTTTTAACAAAGTCATGCATTTTCCTAGGAAGGGATATTCGACACTCACAAACGCATAGTTCTAAAAATTAAACATAAATTTTCTATTTAAGATGAGATTAAATGAAAAATCGAAAAATTGTGCTCTTTATTTCGGTTTTATATTTTTTTTTTATTCAACCTTAATCTTTCTATATATTCCTCTTTCTCGTATTTGCGATTTCCATATTCGCGGCAGTTTTGCAGAACGTACCGCCGTGAGTACCTATATTCGTGTATATATAGTTTTCGTTGTATATATTATATTGTTTATATACACAATGGTACGAAAATATTTTTCCAGTTTTATGCGTTATTCCGACGTTTTTACCTTTTTTTTCTAATACGTATATATTGCAACGCTGGTATTTTGGCTTTACCAGCGGCATCGAAGGGGAAATTCATGGGTAACGAAAAGGTGATGTCGTAGCGATGGAAGTCGGTCGCGGGGTCAAGAGACCCAGCGGAACGCGTTGGGTGGAAGAGGGGAGGAGCAAAAGGGAGAGATAACGGAACCGAGAGAACGCGGAGGAGAACAAAGGGTGCTTATCGACACCGCGGTTCTTATCCTCGATAATTCCTTTTATTTTATCCGTTTCTTCTTCCATTCCCTAACGCAAGTGAGGACCACGAAAGCCAGGCCACTAGTCGGCCACACGTAAGATAATCAGACTGAGATCTACTTGAGCGAGATCTAAACCGAGCTATTTCCGGGCGTATCCCATAGGTGCTCTGATTTTTTCCTATTAAAAAATGTTTTCCTCGAGAAAAAGCGACATTAATTCACTCCGGCGTAGCAATTTGCTCAACTTCCATGAGAAAGTGACAGTGGCATGTCGTGGAAATCAACAGTAAAGTTTAGTGACTGACGTCACGACGTAACTCCTAAATGACATTACAGGGAAAGAGGACTCGCTAGTTAAATCGATGGAATTAATTTTTTACTTTAATCTTTGCATCTCTCTATGTGTACAAGCTCGTGACGTGACGGCGACAACATCTCTCAACGTCAATTTATCACATCGATTTCCATCTTACTATTTTTTTTTTAAATTACGCTTTTAATATTTGCAATTTCCGAGTTATCTGAGTAAATTCAGAGCGCTAGATCGGCGAGTTGGCTTGAGCAAGGAAGCTTTTTTCGTGAGTCAATATTTAACAGACTTACCGGGTGTAGATGACGTACTGCGAAATTGGAGTGTTGTGGGAATTAACACCAGGTGCCCACGATATATTCACAGCTTTGGACGTGTAACTTATGACAAGTGGTCGCTCCGGTGGATCAGGCACGTCTGAAAGCAGAAATTTTATCATTCGTAACGCTGTTGTGCAACTCGTGACTGTGGAAATTGTCGAACTGTCGAAAATTTCGCCGCGGATTATTACTAGGTAAATTTTCACGATTATTAACCAAACAAATATAACTGTGCACACGATGTGCCAACTACTTAGGAAAAGCATTTCTTAAAGTAGTTACAGTAGCTGTACGTACGGCTACGACGCGTTTACAGTATACGTTAACTCGCTCCAGTTCCTTAAGCTGAAATTTATTTTCTCGAAAGTTGAAGTCACGTAGTTGATATTTCTTACAGACGTTTGTATCGATATCGACATGTAATGCAAACACGTATCACAAGCTTTACACGAATACTTATGATATACATATTTCCGAAACAATCTTGTCACGAAATAGAAACGCTTGCAATGTTCCGTCGATCGTGTCGACAGTTTTATGGTCGTGTTAGATTTTTCTCTCAAATATATCTTAAACATAGTTTAAGTTGCTGCGTATAGGAAAATTTGTTGTGTAATTATAAATAAAATATAAACAATTTTTAATATAATTTAATTTATGATTAAATCGGTTTAGCACATAAAACAAGTTATAATTTTTCTGAATGTATAGACGATCTAATTGATTCCAACTAATAATGTGAAACTATTTCTTCTTCAAGTACTATAAGTGTTATCACTAGTGCGTAAATGTCTCCCTTTCATATACTAGAGTTCCTAGAAGTAAGAGTCTGGATAATGTTGATCTAAAGCAAAATGGCAACAATACTTACTATTGTGAGCTGCGTATAAGTATCGAGAGATTGTAAATTAAGTAAATTGATTTTAAGTTTAACTCACATATAAACGATAAGAAATCTTATTTTAGACCGTATATACGAGAACAAATCAATACTAAAAATTAAAACATAACGGTTGAAGATTGGATCTTTATGTTTAAATAATTCAATGTGAATTTTATATATATATATATATCATATTTGTAGTCATTTGAATTGTGCAGCCGAATTGGTTTTCCGGATTTATAAACGTAATTAAACTATTGCAATATATTACGAATTAAATTAAATTGACAAGCAATTTTCAATAATTTGATGCTCAATCAGGCATCACATTTAGAAAGATGTTAATGTGCTGGAAAACTGATTTAACTCATATAAAGAGTCATATATAATTTTATTTAATTGAGATAAAAGAAATTAAGAAGAAGGCAAATGTACAGACACTATAAAATAAAAAAATGACATTCTAATCTTTTTTTAATAGTTTGATTCTTTAATAGTTAAAAATTTATCACTTTGCAGAAATGATTAGTTGTTGTATACAGTGGATGTTACAAAAAAGATCAAATCAATTTACCTAAATCACTCGATATTTATAAATAACTTGCAATAGGTAATATATAGTATATATATATATATAATATATAATATATATATATATAATATATATATGTATATAATATATATATATAATATATAGTATAGTAGGTAACTATCGTCATTATTTTGCTTCAGATCAACATTGTCCAGACTTTTATTTCTAAGGATTCTATCATATTGATACAAGATATATGAAAAACTACAGTTTAAACATCGATTTCGAACGGCAATTTTTGGTAGAGAGGTTTCCTGGACAAGAGTATAATACTCGATGGTTTGTTATTGCTTTCCGAAAGGAGCTATGAACGTGCGAAAATTTTCGGTTTTGTCGTGGATCGAATTTGGGATTTCTATAACAGACCAGAGCATCGATCAGAGCGTTGTCTGCTACACCATGCTCGCGCTTATTTAAAACTTTAGATAAAGTTAAATTATTGAGATATCTAATTTAAAATATTTTAAATATATAAATTAAATTTACAATTAGGTTAATTTAACATAGATAAATTAATGATTTTTTATGAATGTGAATACATTCAAATTAATTCAAATATGAAAATTTTACTAAAATTTAAATTATTAAGATATCTAATGTAGATTATTACAGCGTTTTGTCTTTAAATGAACTAAGTGGATTTTATTTATGTGATTATAAATCACAGTGTGGCATATAACAAATATTACTTTTTTTACGATGTGCACGTAATTATGAAGGTGCCTCACTTGATAGGTCTTCGTCCGCTTTGATGGTTTGATAATTAAGAATCCAATTTTCATTACGGAAAAATCGATCACGAAATAATTTTGTGCGAGCCAAACAAAATTTATTTATCACGAGAAAAAACTGCAGGGATATCTTAAAAGATATCCCACACAAATTGTACAAAAATATTGTATTAGCATACGATACGTATATTACAAATTTTTCCAAATTCCAGTAATTCGCATATTTTTTGAGAATAAAGACTCAAGATCATTGTTGATGCGAGCGAAAAAGGAGAACAGACAATGAGTTACAATATGCATTACGAAGACAGCAAATTCGAGAACTAAATTCACGCGCGTAAACCAAAGTTAAAAATAAAAATCATTATTCAGTTTGCAAGTTCTTGAAGTTCATTTACAATTTTGCTTGTTAAATATTAACGTATATCCTGCAGACACTCGTATTGTAAACGTGACGTACCCGGTTGAATACAACCTTCGCGAGACTCTTCTCGCCGAAGTTATTTGCGTGAAGGAGAAGGGAACACCGATCACGCTCTCGGCGCCGCGGCGGCGCCGCGACGGCCGCATCGGATAAGGCTCGGGCGTTTAATATGCACCAGCGTGCGGCGCGGCGAAATATAACATTGCGCGCACGTTGCATAAGATCATAAATGAGAGCAGGGACCTCCAACCTCTCAGAATGGAGTCGTCATCCTTTTCTGACCTCGCTCTGCGCGGTCTTTCTGCCGCCGCGCGGCTGCGCTCCCGCTGTTTATGTCGGCCGTTACCGCACGCCGTGACACCGACGCTGCGAAAAATTTCGAACGCTGAGAAGAACTTCTCCCCGCTACACGATTTACATGAATTACACGACTACCATACAATGCCCGGCTCGATATTAAGTATTGAATACGTGCCAACCAGAGCAGAGCTATGAAAGGTTGTATATTTAGTATCGCTAATTTACATATCAGTTGCGTTAATTTACGTGATTTTAACGTAATTAAATGCGCGCTTGTCTGCGCAATTTGTATTTGTTCAATATGGCTCGATCGTCTGATGGTTGATCTGACAGAAAAGTTCTATAACGAGATATTTTAATTCACCGTTTATTTCGCTGCATTAACCTGTAGATATGTGATTTTTATGTGATTAAATGCGCACTTGTCTGCACAATTAATACCTGCCCAATTTATTTTCACTGCATTAACTAGCATGACTTTTACGTGATTGAACGTGCACTTGTCTATGCAATTTATGTCCGTCCTATATATTATTATTCGATGATAATCTCAATAATATTAAATTAATTTTATCACACAGAGAAACACTCACATAATTTTTCATAGATCGTATTATTTTTATATATAATGAAATACAAGCTATCTCGTAAACACGTATTTAAGAACAAAGTATAATAATAAATATCAATGAACAAACGTACATTTATCTATATCATTTATGCCTATCACATATCATTCGATGATAAGCTTGTCAGTAATATTAAATTGATTCTATCACATAGAGACACATATGCATTACGAATTTATAATGAATGATATTTTTTTAATATGATACAAAATACCTTGTAAATATGTAAAAAGGAATTACTATTTAGGAAAAAGATAAGATGTAATAAACATCAATGAATCGCGTAAAATCTACTCGTGACTAACGTTATAGACATTATTCGTGCTTATTGTTTTACTTTATGAAAAGCTACGGCCAGTTTTATAATTAATAAGAAACTCGTTATATTAGACTCTTGAATAAACTAGATTTTTTTTTAATGTTATCTCGTTTGCAATCCGCGCGCCTTTCGCGTACCTGCTTGTATTTCCGCATGATGATATAACGGAAGAAAATTCAAAGGCGTGGAAACGGAATAAATGAGATTTACTATGAAGCCGTCGTTCGCGAATTATTAATTTCACAAGGTAGCGTTTCCGGTTGGTAAACGAAAAAGTGAATGGAAGAGAGAGGGAGGACATTACGCGCGTCTTGAGTGGCTATCAGGGTTTTCTTTGCTTGAGCGGAAGAGTAACGTGAAACAAATAAGATCTGGAACGAATCAGCTCTCTCTTGTGCCACAGGAAAAATATTTCCCTTAAGTTTTAGCCTTTTTATGTAATCGACCAATACATCTTCATTTCCTCTCTCGAGTATTTTTCTCAATATTATAATTTACTTATTAATCTATTTTATAACAGGAAACGTTTATATCATATCTAAACTTTGCCTTCCATACGCGCAAAAATCGATATAAATAGCCGAATCTGCTTTTCATCATGATTTAGCTTATAAGCTTTATGATTTTAGACAAGAGATTAATTATATTATGAGATGAAATTTTATACTTTTTTCCTTCTCTTTCGTTTTCTTTCGTTTTCTTATTTTTGCATTACGTACGTAATTGCCTCGTCAATTTCTATTTTCTATTCTAGCAAAGAAGCACTCACGATATTCAATGAAAGGAATTAAAATCAATTGCAAGTCTTTACGTTAATTTTCTTCAGAGCAGAGGCTATGGGAAACACACACACACACATACACACACACGCATACGCACACGCACACACACACACGCGCCACACACACACACACCTCTCCCTCTCTCTTTCTCTCTCTCTCGATTGCCCATTAATTCTATACCATTTAAACAGGGTATGCGCCGCTGCATCGCTCTACCACCCGCCGTGCGTTGCGGCCTTTCATTAATAATTCATGCTTTCTGCTTTACGAGGTCAACAGTGGACGTTTCTTTATCCGAGCCGCAAGTCGAGCGCGTTGCATTGCAACAAAGCCACCGACGGACGTGCGGCAAAGTAAAATTGAGTGGATTGGACGCGTGCGAGTCTCGTTATACAGATTCCTACACTTAACGTTTTGCAATATTCAAACGACTGGCTCCCCGGGGGAGTGAAACGTTTATAAATTCCGTAGAATGTTTATAGATCCCGGGTCACTTGCTTCGCGCAGAGTGGCTACCATGCTTGAACTTTCCGCAAAGTGAAAATTTTATTATTATACGGATTATTTATCGTTAAAGGTAATTACACGATGAAATAATGACGTCGTTTTATGTCGAAGTGTCTCACGAATAATTGACGACAATTGCAACCGACACGATTGGAATTGTATAGTTTAAATAATCCCGACTTGTAAGAGTGTATTTTCTAGGCGATATTTTTTACGTTAAATCTTCGCTTGAATGTAAACTGAAATATGCAAAACAGATACGTGAGGTGACTAATTAAATCTCAACGTAACGAGTTAAAACTTCGGTGAATTTACGCGACAGTTTTTCTAAGTTAAAAAACTAGGCGGTACCTACAATAAAATTAATTGTTAAAAGTATTTCCCGTTACGGAGAACGGGATGACCGATACGGAAGGTATCCTGGTGCGCGTGTATTAGTTGGTGCATATCAGGATAACCACGCGTATGCACCGAAGGACGCCACGTCGTCCCTCTCTTACGGTAGGTAGAATATAAATTTCTACGAGCGCGTTTAGCGGAATTTACGAGCGTCATTTTAAGAACTGTTTTGCCTTGCTCAACCATATGGCTCCCACGTAAATATCTCTCACCCCGTTTCACAGTTAAAACTCAGTATTCAACCATTAACCGTACTCTCATTCTACTTGTAACGCGTAAGTTTCTTCTTTTCGCCGACGTCATTGACATAATTAACACTTTAGTTAATTGTTATAAGATTAACGCGACTTTGCCTAATATTTTCTTTCTTTTTGTTTGAAGGAAATTAGTGTCATGATAGTTTGTATATACAGTTGATGATACTAATAGTTAACTTTATTAGCAATTCCAGTAATATTAGGATTGCGATGAGAACTTCAAAAATTACTGTTTACTTGAGGGGAGGGGGGGGGGGAATATTCAAAGTCGTTCAGCGTTTTAAGAGTGAGGAAAAAGTGTTCTCTTCTTAGAAGTAAAATATTACTTCTATCAATATAGATACAGAAAAATTAAAAAGTTTTATTTAGTGGGAAAGCTTATATGCCGCGAATAAAGGGAGTTAATGCATACTTTATTTCTTTTCTATTTATTCTTCAGAAAATAATTGTAGCTCTAAAATAGCGTGTAAATATAAGTATATATTCTGCTAAATGATATCTCTTATTTAAAGCGGAAGAAACTAATCAATCTATTTAAAGAACATTGACATAAATTTTCCAACGCTATCTATTTTTAATGTTAAATTAAATTGGGATTTAGGATCTTACTTCATTTTAATTTTAATAAAAATAGAAAAAAGATATATATTATTTATGTGAACATTTATAGAATAATAATAATTAAATAGTACATTTATTTAATAATAATAATTGTGTACGAAGAAGTCAGAGTGATTGATACAAATCGCAATGCTTTTCTCGAGATTCGACGATCGTGATTTCCATGGAATATGTTCGATCATGCTCTCGCGTCGCGACAATTGTCGATATTTTCCCTGCA
>Ga0157364_1007661_pt1 | contig 11178 bp, 1 predicted proteins | sample AttsexASBM2_FD_111476 | JGI IMG/M metagenome (GOLD analysis project Ga0157364, IMG submission 111476) | Fungus gardens microbial communities from leaf cutter ant in Ribeirão Preto, State of São Paulo, Brazil - Atta sexdens ASBM2 | ecosystem: Host-associated > Fungi > Mycelium > Unclassified ...
CGCACCCTTACTTATTTAAGAGGCCAAAAAGTTAAGAGGCCAAAAAGGTTTTTCAAGAGAGACGCGGGGGACTTCATGTCCCCATCCCCGGTCCTTAAGTCTAACTCTTTCTTGGAGGGTACTAACAATAGTAACGAAAAGTATAATTATATCAAACTATAATAAGGTATAGTTATACGAATAATATATATCTATTATAATAAGGAAAATCAATTAAGAATAGTAATCTAGATTCTATTAAATAGAGTGTATATACATACAAGATACAATATCAATTCTGAATAGAATATATTATATATCAAGATAGTGCATTATTTAGGTTTACATCCAAAGAATAAATTAACAACAATAATAGATTATATATCTATTTAACTCACAATCGTATATTCTAAGTCATAAATGGGAGAATGAGCTCATATTACACAACTGGAGATTGTTAACCGATACTTCCTAGTGAGCATACGCAAAGTTTCACACCTCATTTCATTCCTCTTGTTCCTCTTATGGAATAAATTAAGTATATTCTTCATATATATCTGTTTTTTAAGAAATACAGCCTTTTTTAAAACCTAAAGTATAATGTTCAGCATTTTATATAATAAATTGTAGAATGAAGTAAAGGAATTTAAGAATATTCTAATTATAATAATTTATATCCAAGGATAAATTTGGATCTTTCCTAATAATCATTTCTTATTTATAATATCCCTATATATTCTAATTGTGTAAGGTATAAAGAAAAAAGGTATCATTCCATCCTTTATCGAGAAAAGAATTTAGTAAAAATTAAAACTGTAAGTTAAATTTACCAAGATTAAAAACTAGAGGAGTAGTAGTAAAAGGTCGAGTGTTTACATTATATGTAATTTCGTTAATCCATAGGTATGGTTGGAGGATTTAGAGGTGCAATATATCATTATTTGTTTTTCTAATAAGTATGAGTAAAAACCCAAGTAACAGAGTTGATTAAGGTTCTTTGTATGGTATTGATTAAATTTAAAAAAGGTAGAAAGGATAGCAGTATTAACCCCTTACCTAAAAAGTTACTATTTACTATTTTAACTAAATATAATTACCATAATGATTAATTTAAATTGAAAAAGAAAAATTAGAAATAAGATAGGAAAAATTTTATAGATTAACAGCTTTAATAATATGTTTATCTGTTTACTCTTTTTTTAGTTTACTTGGAAGCATATGTAGAACAGTTGCATCTGAAATATTCTAAATAGAAGTAAAATCGATATCAATGTAGAAAAACAGTCAATTTAGGGTAACAGGTAGGATAGCAATTTTTAATTAAAATTAGATTAACAGAGCAACTTGCCTTATTTGGTTATGTGGTTTAAAGTTGTAACATAGTTGATTAATATTTAAAATAAAGAAGAATGAAGCTGTATTACCTTGAGTTGATCTAATTTGTCATCCGTATTTAACAACTCGCTTAATAAGTTAAACACTTAAAAAGGGTATAAGCTACATAAGTCCTATAACCTCTAACTAGAAAAGGTCCACTTACAATTTTAATTAGATGACAAACTCCCTAGTAGAACATAAAATCCATATGTAAGTAATTTTACCAGGTTGGCTAATCAACTAGCTAACTATCACATACTCCAATAATTTTGTGTATTTTTAGTAATATTGTATAGTTATCGCTAATCCATGGAGTTATTAATTAATACTAAGATAACCCCTTTTTTTCTTTATCTACTACGAGCTATATAAATTTTATATGTTTATACTTTTTTCTATTGTTTTGTCACACGAAGTAGGTTACTTCAATCCTCTCAGTACTTAGCGTGTATTTTTCTTTAAGGTGGTTGTTGTCAAGCTTATAAAATTGTGGGGGATTTATTTACACTTAGGAATTAAAAGCTACAAGTATTAGATTAATAATTTTATTTTAAGGTTTTATTTTATCCGTTTAAGTTACTAGTACTTAATTATTGAAATGCTAATAAAATATTCTAATAGCTATTAATTTAAACATAGTAGTGGATAGGCTAATACAAATAGAACAAATTTTTAAAGAATGTTAAAATAACAGAAAAAAAGAAAATGAATAGAAAGGTCATAATTAAGATTCTTATAACCTAAAATTAAGTTAAATTTTTAATTAAATATAATTTCATAAATAGATTTTTCACCTTTTTAAGTTAAAGTATTGGAACTTTACGTTAATCAATTTTAATTATAAATAATTGACTATCACTCAATAGGTTTTATTTCAAATATTTCTGATTATAACATCATACAATCATCCATTTTCAATTATCTATCTTTAATTTACTACCTCAATTTATTGAATTTTATTGTAATTTATTGTATTTTATTGTATTTAAACCAGAAAAAGACTTAATTGATATGTTAAATTTCCACGGATTTAGCGGGTATTAATAAATGCGAGTACTTAAAAGCAATTCTAGGACTAGCTAATAGTTATCTATTAGATTCACCACAACCAGATAATATTTATTACATATGGAATTCTGTTCACTTTCACTTTCACTACTATGGGTTTTTCTTAAAATTCTAACATGAGTATTTCTAGCGATACATTATACACCATCAGTTGAACTAGCTTTTTCCAGTGTTTAAGTTATTATGCGAGATGTTAATTACGGATGAGTTATTAGATATCTTCATGGTGCGCCTTGATACGGCATATTATAACAAACAAATAACGTTTAAACTACTATAAGGGCCCCTAGTTAAAGGCATCTCTTTCCAATAAACGATAACGTCGGTGAGCAATAAGTAACCAGTCTATATAAACCAGTCTGATATGGCGGAAAATAGTTAAGGTGCCAAACATGGACAGTATTACGAACTTGTTACATCTAGGTGGGGGGATTATATCCTATTAATCCAAATCCGATTTCGTCGATTACTATTTATTGTATCGCCCGCCCCTGGTGCTTTATATCGCCATCATAATAAACGGCGTTCAAATATGAATTAAAAAGCTAGCCCAGCTAAACAAACAGCTTTTGTAGGTACTAATTGATATGCCTAAATATAGCCACATTCGAATATTGCAAAGCACGGGAAGTAACCGCCTCTTGCCCTATTTTATCTTTATTTAAGGAGGGGGTCACGCGGAGTCGTAGTTCACGTAGTACTAGCGTAGTGTCCACTATTATGTCGAGTTACCTTAGAAAGGAGAACAAGCTTTATAAGTTAGTGGAACCAAAAGCTTTCATACGTAACCTTTCTTTTTTTAAAGGAGGTATAGCTAAATTACCTGACTCGTCACTAACAGAGAAGAACGTACTCGTGTGCCTGTCTCCAGGTGATTACGTGAACAACTAAAGTCGATTATTTCTGCAAACAAGCAGGATTCACGATATAATGGACTTATCCATATTATTTCGAATACAGATTACCTAATAGCGTGCTATTACATGATCAAAGGAAAACCTGGTAACATGAGTAAGGCCTTATATCCTAGACGGAATAAAATACGAGTACTTCGTTAAACTAAGTGAAAGCTTACAGAAAGGAACCTTCAAATTTACACCTACTAGGCGTATCATGATACCAAAAGGTGCAGGAAAGACAGGAGAAAGACAAGTAATTATTGCAGCGCCTCTATAAAAGATAGTACAAAAGGCACTTACTATGGTTTTCGTTAACATTTACGAACCCTAAACACCAGCCCCTAGCAAGAAGAGGTAATCACACCGCGCTTCATCAGGTATACCTACAAGGAGGAAAATATAAATGGGCTATAAATGGAGACATCTCCAAAATGTTTAGATAAAATACCTCCTTTAAACTCCATAAGGAAAAGATTAACTGTCAGCGTAGCCTGGAACTAGTACAAAGTCTCTTACTAACCCTGCTATAGTTAATAGTAAAATCAACCCTAGCAACGCAGTACACCCCATTTAAGTATCTTGAGTGCCGTGATCAGCAACATAGTATTACATCAAGTAGACCTGTTCATGGAAAAAGTAAGAGAAAAATTACGTCAATGAGCAAGTAGAAGAGTAAACCCGGTCTATCACTCGCTAAACACTGGCCGGTTTAAACCCAGAGGTGAAAAAAGCAACGTTAAAAGCAATGATGGTAAAGACGTTATGGACCCTAATTTTAAGAGAATGTTGTACAACAGGTACGGTGACGACTTCGTGGTACTAGTAATAGGTTCCCTGAGCGATTGCTTCACCCTACGTAGAAAGATTAAGGACTTCCTTAATAACAAATTAGGTCTCGAACTCAACCTGGACAAAAGCAGCATAACAAGTAGCAAAGGTTTTTAGGAGGGTTAATAGAGGTAAAGTTATTAGAAAAGTAAATAGTAAGGCAGGCCCCGGGATACGAATGAGATTATACATAAGAATATCCGTGGTAATCCCTACTAATAAACTAATAGATAAGCTTATAATTGCAGGATTCGCTAGACGAAACCACCTGAACATGGTCATATCAAAAGGAAGAAGAGACCTTGTAAATCAAACTCATTACGATATAATCAAATTCTACAGCTCGAGAATAAGAGGGATCCTAAACTACTATTCTTTTGCAGGAAACTATGGCCATGTTAAAAAGTAATCTGAGTGTTGGAACAAACCTGTGCCCTGACTCTAGCGCTTAAATACAAAACGAAAACCCTTTCCAAAACCTTTTCTAATTTCGGGCGTCTTCTTAAAGCATAGATATCTCTGCCTATCTTGGGAGCTATGAAGATCACACACGACTATAAGCTAGGGACCAAAACTGAGATACCTCCTCTGGACATAATAATGAAAGCCAAGAGGTTCACCACAATGAGCCAGCGATGGGCGAAATGAGGTATGCCCTATGTGGGACATCTACCGACATCGAAGTACACCACCTTAGATCGGTGAAGGATAGCCGACATAAAATCCGTACCGGAAACTCCACTTACGCACAATGGCAAGGCCGAAAACACTCTGCCAGTACCATCATAGTCTACTACATAGAAAGCAACTTAGTGCACTGGATTTAAGGACACTACATCGTTTCTCCAAAGGAATCTAATCCTAATCGAGGAATTCTAAAACTGGCGAGCCGTATGACGGAAAACTATCACGTACGGTTTGGGAAGCAGTTCTAAACAAAGGGTGACTACACTATATCTTCATATTGGTCGTGGACTATAATTTTTATATTATAAATATCCTCGTATTCTTATACGGTCAATTGGTGTTTGTATTTTAATTTTTATTATTATTATTGCTTTCCTAGCTTTTAGCCTAAATTGAGTGTGTTTCTACATTGATATCGATTTTACTTCTATTTATAATCTTTATGCTGCTACTATTCAGGGTCCAAGTAAACGGAAAAAGAGTTTATAGATAAACATAATATTAAACCTGTTATTCTATTCAAAGATTTTACCAATATTATTACTAAAAAAATGCTTTTCAAATTATAATTCTGGTATTTATATGATAGTTAACATAGTAACTAATAAGTTTTAATTAGGAAGGATAGTACTGGTAATATTATTAGCCGTTTTAATAAACATCAATACTATCTAACAGGGGAATAGACCATTTGCAAATGCTATTAATAAATACGAACTATCTCAATTTGCATTTCTACTACTAGAAATTATAGCTGAACAGGATAGTTCTAACAATACACTAATAATTGATCGTTAAAATTTTTTTTATAGAAAGTCTTATACCACAATATAATTATCAGCTTACAGTTAATAATAAACTTCCACTTAAATAGAATCTAGGGCTAAATTGAAAGATAATTATTATGATGAACAACGAGAAATTGCTATAAAGCTTAACAAGGCTAAAACCCATTCAGTTCTTACAAGATAACTTATTCGTATTGCTGCTCTAAATCGTCCTCCTATATCTATTGAATCACGACTTAAATATATTGTAAACACTCGAACTATTACTCGTATAGATGTTTTTTTATTAAAGGGCTACTCTTAAAGAGGCAAGTATTGCTATTTCATGTAGTGTAAAAAACAATTCAACGTGCTATAAATGGTAATGTTATCATATAAATATATTGTGAAAGACAGTGATAAAAATAGTAAGTATATCTCACACCTTTTATTAAATTAATTATAATTATAACCAAACCTTATAAAATTACATTAAGTAATAATAAGAATATTTTTAGTAACTTACACATTTTTTTTATAAAATAGAATTATAACCAAACCTTATATATATTATTTATAGAAACACATTTATAGTCCTATTATGTCCCCCTTGTAATCACATATAAAATATGGTTTATGTTAATAAATTACCTCGACAGGGGTATTAGAGATTCAATTTTATCTCTGGCAATATGAGTGAAAACGGTTAACTAAAGTTATCACCTTTAAAGACCGTCGGTTGTATACTCAATCGCTACATAATACGTAACTTGTAGGTACCTGTAATGGTACTTAATCTATAGTCGGATAACTTAGATAATTACTATATCTCAAGGCCTAATTTGATATAAATGATAGTAATATGTTTATTTCTTTATTATGTACAACTCACTACTATTTACTGTGATATAAAAAGTAAATTTAAATTAAATGAAAAAGATTTTTGGTATACCCTACCATAGGCTCAAATATCACTTTGAGGTGTTAAGTTTAACTCTGCTCTTTTGCCTTATGTATTTTAGTACCAGTTTAATAATTAATAAGATCCTATTTAATATATAGTTATCTACTAATAGCCCTATACTACTACAATAAATTATAATAAGCTATATGCCATATATACTAATAATAATAATATAATACTATTATATCTATGTTCTATTATACTCCATTTAAAACTATAACTAATATATGTAATAATATAATTATTATGCCTATTTTATAGGTTATTTTGTAATAATTAATAAAATTTTTAAAGTTAACTAACTATATTTAATTGCTGATTGCTACGAAACTTATATAAACAAATAATAAAAATAGAAGTATAAAGTCCTGTATCTAACAATTTAGAGGCTAATTTGGAATAAGTAATATATTGTAAATAACTAATTAAATCAACTATTCTTAAATGGTCATTGTTTCGAAACTTTAAAAGAATTTTAATAAAGAGACTGGATATAACCATTTTATAGGCTATTTTGTAATAAGAAATATTTATATTAATATAATTAATCTAACTATTTCCAAATGCTCATTTTTTATAAAAATTTTAAACTAAATTAACAAATAATAAACTAAGAAAATATCTAATAATAATAAGGCTGTTATAATTTATAGATAGTGGAACTAATACTGGATAGAACTACTAATATCTAATATGAAATATATATTTTGCTATATACTAAAAATATTAAGAAACTCCACTACTAAGGTTAATTGGTTAAAGTAGTATATTGGAAATGTTATATTAACGTATTATGATACTAATAGCTTTTAGGAATAAACCTATATTGAAAAATAAATAAAAATTAAAAAAAACAACTAAGATACTATTGTGAATTAATGAAATAGGTTAAACTGCAAATACTATTGTCAAGTAATAATACTAATATAATAAATATTGTGAATAATACTAAAATAATAATAACAAATACTATTACTACAAATACTAATATGGTAAATATTGAAAAAGTAATGTATATAAAGTATATATCTGATAGTAAACTCTGATATAATGAGTATTATTTAGGGTTCTATTCTAGGAATTAGTAAAATAGAGTATAATATATATGGAACACGAATTAGTTTTAGTAAAGAAGAAGATAATAGTGAATATCTGATTATGCTGCAAGATAAAATTGCAAAAATAGGTTATTCTCGATGTAAACTACCAAATTTTTTATAAAAAGACTAGGTATTATAGGTAAAATACGGTATATTCTTAGATAGCATAGTTACACTTCAGTAACTTTCAACTGAAATCATAAAAATTGATATATAAATGGTCTAAAATAGATTCCAAACAATATTAAAGATTATATAACGCCTATGACTGTAGCAATTTGAATCATAAATAATGGAACAAAAGATACATTACAATGGTCAACAAAGAATTTTTAATTAAAGATAATCTTCTGCTATCAAACGTAATTTTAATAAATTTGATCTACATACATCAGTACAATCAACAGGAGTTGTAGATGAGTATAAAATCTATCTTTTGATAGAATCAATACTACGTGAGATAGTACATCCATTTTTATTATCTTATAAGATATATAAATTAACTAAATAGCACTCATTTGAGTAAAAGCTGTACTAATTTGTATACTCTTGAATTCTAATTAATAATTTAGTAAAAGGCAACACTGATGTAAACGGTTAACACTTATTTATAATACTTATTCCGCTGCTTAACCTAACTTTAAATTACTCAATACAGACTGGATCATAGGTGGGTCTTATATTTAACTAGGGCGTTAATTTTAAACAAAATTGCCTTTGTATTTCTACATTTTAATCTAAAATAGATAGTACATGGTTATAAATTAGTAGATAAGCTATAAATAGCACTAATTATAATTTAATGCATGGCAACAGTGATTACAAATCTTCTAAATGCAGTTCCATGGATTGCTCAAGATCTAGTAGATTTTATATGAGGAAGTTTTAATTTCTTTTTTTGTTTTGTTTAAGGTTGTATAAGCCGATTTTAAAATTTAGTCTAATTATTTATAAAGTAACTTATGATATTCTAGGACATAGTTTAGGACATATATATAAATTATATTCTAACTTCAAGAATTTATATTAAATGATTTTTTCCTTAGGAACACGTGAAACATAGTATACAACTAAATTAAAATAATAAATAAATTAAAGATAAAGGCCATTCTCAACTAACCCATTTGATTTAAAGAGGATAAATTAAAGCTACCCAGGAAATAAATGCTAAGCAAGACCTAAAACTAAGCATACCTCAAAATAAAAGACCAATTAAAGATCAAGTATGACCCGGTTAAAACAAAAAGCTAAAATTTTTATCTTCAGATCTTAGAAATGTAGAAAACTAGAGTTATTATATACGTAGGCATAAACATCTTTAAATTACTAAAGGCTTTTAATTTGTATTTTTATACTTTGGTTTATGATTTTTTTGGTAGTATAGTGATTTTATGTAAAATTAGGTTAATTGATCCATCTCATTTATAATGATTTATAATAAATTTTCTTAAAAAGAAGTTTGAATAAGATGTGGAGTTTATTAAAGTTTATTTAGCTAATGAAAAGGATACTTAAATTTAATTATTTAATAATTGGTACATAAGCGTAACTTCAAATAACCTTTATGTTTTTTATTTTTTAATAAAGATTTTCTTAATAGGAATTCTAATTTTATTTAAAATGATTCGGGTTTTATTTCTAATTAAAATAATTTTATAAATTCTAATCATTTACTTTAAGTATAGCGATAAATAATCGTACAATTTAGTTTAAATTTAGTTTAATTATTATCTTCTTAATTAAATCCATATAATAAATATTTAAAGTTTACCTTATTATTATTATGTTTAAGTGACTTTAACCGCAATCATTTTGCAATTCTGTATTTCTTATCTCTTTTATAAAGTTAAATACTCTATGCCTAACTTTGTTATATGATCTATGATAATATCTATTATTATATCCATTAAATCCTTTGTAAAGTTAATCTAATTTATATAAACTTACTTATGAAGGAAGATTGAGACTGAAATAGTTATAAAACTGTCCACTATAACTGAATTGGTGTTAAAATTCTTTAAACTTAACTACTTTAACTAGATCTAAAAAAATTCATATCCAAGATTATAATCTTTTCAAATACTTAAAATATTCTCTTGATTTGTCTTATTAGGTTTCAAACACTTCATTTTTGAATATCTGAACACAAACTATTTAAAACACCTTTATAATACTTTATATATATTATTTTAAATTCTTTTTCTTTAAATTTTATAACAAAAATACAATGATAATACTTTATATATAATATTAAATATTTAAACCTAGCGACTTAATTTATGCTTTTATACAGCACTGTTAAATCACTAACACGAAAACTAACAAAATCTTGCACTAATCTACGTAACTAAAAATAAAGATATTTATCAGACAAATCTAAACTAGATCTAACAATCAAACGTATACTCCCATAGCATAAATTTGTATCTGTTTAAAGTATAACTATTTATAATAATCCTTCGTATACAATCCTAACTTTAAATTTTATTTGTTTATATGTTTTTTTAATATATTGCTTTGTTCTATTTGTTTATTCTAACCAGAAATACATTAATATCTAACTCATGCTTTAAAATCCTACGTATACTAATACCCTACATAAAAATTAAATTTAATTAAACTCCTATTTAATACAGAATTTATCTAGATTTCTTTTTAAAATTTATTCATAATTATTTCAAATAGGATTAAGTAATCTAGAAATCCTAATAGAAATAGGTATAGAAATATAAATCCTATGTAAATTAAATTCTACTAGAGCACTTCACTTATCTAACTGCAATCCATTTCCAACTAATAATATTTTATATATCACTAATCTAACTAAAATACATAATAACATAATACTATAATATTAAATAATTAAATATAATATATTATCAAAATCTCTTTAAATTTTTTCTATCTTTAAAACTAAATTAATTAAATATCTTTAATATGATATCTTATTAATAAGTAATAGATGTATATTCTCTCTATAAATTATCTATATTTAAAATATCTATAAATTCTAATATTTGTATAAATTCGACTAGTTCCAACTAAATATAAAGCAAATACAACTTTAAGCAAAAGATACAAAACTCTGATTTCTTATACCCTTTAACAAAATCAATAGACAATCTTTATAATACCTTTTCAAATATCTTAATTTGTTTATTTTAAAAATGTATACCAAATAAAGCCAACATAATAATATATACTTGTACTTTTAACTTTAACTGATATATATATACCCCTTTAACTAACTGAATAATTTATAAATCTTTTTAACACTCTAACTTACCTATAAAAAATATATTAAGAAGAAATAAATTAATAAATAAGAAGAAGAAATGAAATGATTTCAATCCTTAAGTAATACCAAGGTCTCTATACTCCCACCTCCTATATTCCTCGTCCTCTAGCATCCCTGAAATGATATCACCTAAAGTCTTTTGTTTAAAGAACTCGATGTCTCTATTAAAGTAATCATTACAAAAAAAATAATGGACCTGGGTTCCCCCCCA
>Ga0157364_1007662_pt1 | contig 11178 bp, 6 predicted proteins | sample AttsexASBM2_FD_111476 | JGI IMG/M metagenome (GOLD analysis project Ga0157364, IMG submission 111476) | Fungus gardens microbial communities from leaf cutter ant in Ribeirão Preto, State of São Paulo, Brazil - Atta sexdens ASBM2 | ecosystem: Host-associated > Fungi > Mycelium > Unclassified ...
GTGACTCAATCAGTTTGAAAAGCCATTTTTAAATCCTTTATCTTCCCAGAATTATGTGAAACGATCGATAACAGTATATAGAATTGCATAAAAATATTCTATATTATCATTTCATTTTTTTCATTCGTATTTATATCAATATTTGTCTTTTACATCGATATTATACTCTTTTACACATAGAAATGCATCCATGATAAAGAAATAATAAGTTTCATGCTATGCTGTGTGCAAAAACTGACTTTATATCTGCGAAAAGAATCTCTAAGGTGAATGAGTCATTTAATGAAATGGAATGGAGTTGTTCTTATGACAAAAGGGGATGGTTGTATTTGCAATGAATGACCAACTAAGGATCCGCGTGATACCGTCGTTGCACATTTTATTCTGCGTCATGAAGAAAATTTATGGTGACCAGAGAGCGACTAACGAGAGAAAGAAAGAAAGAAAGAGAAAAAGAACGGTATTTTATCGTTGATAATCTGAGAACGTGGAACGAAGAGTAGTAGCACCGCGGCGTATAAAGCGGTCGTGGGTGCGGAGCGAGCGAATAGGAGGAGTAACCTTTTCGCTCAAAGATCTGGTGCCTTGGATGCCAACGGTTATTCAAGTCGGTCGGAGAAGAAGCGAACCGGCCTCTTCTTCGTACTCGTTGCGTTGGCCGGCGTCTTCAATGTTACATAATCACGTGTCCCCCTTCGCCGTCGTTCCCTTACCACCGTTGCCTTCTCAGTTCTCTCAATCACCACCTATGAGGCTAGCGACTACATAGGCGGAGGTGACACACGCGTCGTCCACAAGAGAGGCGACGATCCGTCTTGATGCCTGCTTAGACGGGTCGACAGGCCTCAACGTTCTCGCATTCGTCGTAAAGCGTGAACTTTGACACAAAGTTTGTCTAACGGTACCGGTATATTACGTTTTTCTCGTCACTGGGTCGCATGAATGAAACAGAGTCAACGTTTTTGTTTGTGTCTAGACTGCGTTTTCAGAAATTTCATCTGGGTGTTACCCATGTTATTATCTAATCCTTGTTTACTATTTGTAAACATCGAAGGAGCAATGGTAATTCAATTATTTCTTGAATTAAATAACATTTTGTTATTTTTAGCTTCCATGTGTGTAAAACCGAACCCATTTCTGGTTAGTTTCAAAATAAACGTCCATATTAACGGATACAAAGAATAAATTAAATTGAAGTGAAATTTAATACGTTTTCTTGAATTAATTAAATTGTTTAATTCCATTGTTTTTAATTCGTTTGTTTACTTGAAATATTTATTACATAAATAAGAAATTATTAAATATGCTGCGAATGGATAAACAATAAAAAATACAGAAATCATATATTGTTATTCTGCATAAACTGATTTCACTGTTACTTCTGTTTACCGTGTTCACAAGTAAATACTCTAAAACACAAAGCAAATATTTTCTAGTAAAAACGAGAAATCAGCCGGCAACTACAAGGCACGTATTTTTGCTACATGCCTTTTTGCTTATATCTTCTGCCAAGAACACTTGTTTCAGCTTTAATCACGTGATCTATCGATCAGAAACACGTTAGCTCACTACTACACTTTTCTGTCGCTTTCATTTTCTCAAATCGAACGGCTTATAAAACAATTTTTGAAATTAGAAATGTGATTTTTATGTTATACGTTTGGATATCTGTATCTTCCAGTCTACTTATGTAAAGTTATATTAACAGCCGTTGCGTGCTGTCCGAAGAATAACTTTTCCTCTAAAATTTATCGTGTTGAGATCGAAGTACACTGTGTATAACCTCAATAAATTTAGCAATAAATGTTAATATTTCCGAGCATTTATCACTCATTTCATCAGGTTATGTCAAAGTTACGAGTTAATTAACTCGCTGTCGGACGAGTCGTAAACGATTAACGATAGGTTGTCGCAATAGCGATTTAGCTTCTACCAAGAGAATCTCAAATTTTGCGTCTTGAATGTCACATAGGTCTCCATGCAAAGTGTCCAAAAGCCCCAATGTCGTTGATCCGACCTTATTATTTTACTCATTGTAAAAGCCGCACCCGCGTCTGTCAGGACGATATAGACGTGTACATGTGCACGCATTCGCGTATGTTTCTCCACGCGTCACTCGTAACGCACGATGCACGATCGTAAAGTTACAACGACGTCTATTAAACGCGGTCAACGTTTCGAGAGCATCGGTGCGAATCGACGCCAATATCCGCGCGCACCCGAAACGGATCGTCCGGAACGGAGAAAGCTTCCTGCTTGTTAGCCTGATGGAGCAGAAACTTCTTTCCTTTTCTTCTCTTTTTCCTCTGACATCTCTTGTAAAGAGGAGCGCGTAATTAACGTCGTCGTCATCGACATAGAATCCCACACAACATAATTCGTCCACGTCTTAAGGGCGTCTCTCGGAGAATTGCATTGTGTGGGATGGATTGAACATCGCAATAGCCAAACGGACGTCTGAAGAATAAGAGCTGAAGCACAAATTCTTGCATAACGCATAAGGCACAAGAAAATAGAAGATTCTATTATTTCATCGAAAGGAAGAAAATAAAAGATTTTGATTGATTCATTTTCTTATGCGTTATGCAAGATTCTGTTCTCCGCCTTAAATGATATTATGTAGAAGACCTGTTTTGTTAGCATTTCATTGGTTATTTTGTCTCTCTTGTTAGCGTTTCATTATTATTGATTATTTTGTTTCCCGCTAAAATTAAATTACATGATGAGTCAGTAAAAGAAATAAAACAAATCTTTTATAGATGCGTTCCACTTAACGTGCAACGCTCTCATGCATTATTTCATCTTTGTTGATCATTTGATAAATAACGCATCCTATAAGAGATTTCATAATACCTTTCATGCTACGTTTGACTAATTTTATGCAGACCATTCTATATGTTGATGGTTATGCATGGTAATTAATAAAGTGCGTTCGTGAAACAAGTATATTTGATTGTACACTTAGAGAAAAGGTTGCTTCGATTTAAAAAAATTTTCTTTCCTATACGGTTAAAGAAAAAATTCCTTTAATTCGTGAAAAAATTTCTTTGATTTAAATATTACTTTTTAAATATTATTTTTTCTTTAACTGTATAGCAAAGAAAATTTCTTTAAATCGAAGCAACCTTTTCTCTGGGTGTAGATGTTATTATTAAAAATTTTCAAAGAAAATGTGGCATAAGGATATCGTTCTGTAGTCGCTTTCGTGTTAATATTGCACCGGTCACGATAAAAATATCCACCATTGGGTATTTTCCTCAACCCTTCTGATTTCCCTCCTCGTGAATCTCGGTCCGCGTTTCTGTATATTTCTCCTTGTCCTAACTTGGCCGCGTTTGAATTTTTAGACACGTTTTAAACGAGCGTGCGCGCGTATGCACAGACACGTGCGACAAGACCCACATGGCCGGTTTCGTTTGATCGGGGTCGACGAACTGTCAACGTGTCGAACTCCATGAACTTTCACGTCAGCGCGCCACGGCGAATTCCGCGAATTGAAAATCGCCGAGGCCGAGCCGTTGCAGAAATTTATCGTACACGGCGAAATTCAATTACAGGAATGTGCGTGACCGATCGAGGAGTACGAGGAATCAGCCTTTCTACTCGTGATTCCTCGAGATCTGCGAATGGAAGCTGAAAATGACACTTTTAATAAACGAGTCTGTTAATGATACGTAACGACGCATTACTTTTTGCCATTATTTTTACTTGTACACGGAAAGAATGATTTTACTGAAGTATTAAAAAATTTAAGTAGATACAGATCTAAAAAGAAATCGTAAAATTTTATTGAACTATCTAAGCAATTATGTAAGATACTCAAACTAGTTGCTAGAATGTCAAAACTTTTTGTAGCATTGCTCATCATGTCTAAGTTTCTTACATAATTATTTTGATGGGTCAGCAAAATTATTTTTAGATCCATATCTATTTAAATTTTTAGACTCTTCAGCAAAATCTTTTTTCTCTGTGTATTAACATCACGTTAGGATTTGATTTCATGCTTAATATACATTAATATACATAATTGAGTCATTCGTGCAGTCTTGCGCATTTCTTTGAAATATTAGAAGCTTTTTGCTAAAACTAATGATTTCTATCTTTCCTATTTTTAATAGATAACAGATATCTTACAAATACTTTCTAAAGATGTTAAGATATAAGGTATGTAAAAATCACTTAATAATTTTTATGTATTTGTAAAAAATACAATAATAAAAATTGAACTGAAATATGAACGCTCGTGTGTAGTAAAGAACTGGAAAATCATCTTGCATACAAAAAAATTAATAAGATTTGTATTGATGGAATATATATTTTTTTTTCAATTGTTTTTTAATTGATATTCGCTCCAAAATTTTCTTAACTGATATTTACAGATTCGGTGTACTTTAAATGAATGTATCTTAACTTAAAGTTAATATAATCGAACAATTTTTTCCATTTTAAAGATCAAAATCCATAAGATTGTGTAAAACTTAAAATTATGTAAAATTGAGAAAAACATTTACAAACAAATTTTAATAACATAATTGAAAAATATATTCGAATCTATTTGATCCATGAATAGGTCTGTGAGTAGGATTATCACACAATACTTTCTTTATATTAAAAGAATAATCAAGAAAAATAATATTAAAATTAAAATAGGCAAAAATTATAAATAAAAAAATATCGTAAAACATTATACATATCATCATCTGCTTTTAAAAATCAGATTTTACTTCAATTAAATTATTCAAAACAGGTAAAATCCGCTCGCGCAAAAGACGCATTATACGTGATATTTTCCGAACCATCTTTTATACCATATGGTCGGTCAATCGATTCACCCCGTGGCATCTGCCAGCCGCAGAAAACGGAACAATGCACACACCGGGGAAACTGCAGTTTCCTGACGTTTCTGACGCGTCGACGGCGTCGTTATCGCAAGGTCGCGCGCGTCGAATCCACAATCACGCGCGGCATGAACTGCATTGTGCTAATGCTGGAATACAGTGAAATTAAGGACAAAACACATAACACCGTGTAACAACGCAGCGCCGTCTGAATTCTTTTTGCGTTTCGTTCGCGCTTGCGTGAGATTTAGAAAAATCGCGATTACCAAATGAACAACAACGTCGCTCGACAGTCAGGCAAGAAAAATTTCCTCAACCTTCCCGCGTTAACGAAGCAACGTGTATAACACATCGAGTGAAAAAAAAATAATCAAACCTTGCGCTCGCGCTCCGCATATCGAGCGTGTTATACCTAATTTGCATTTAATGTGACTACAGAGCGAGATTTATGGCGGCCCGTTAAAGAACAAAGTCGGCTTCGGTCGACGCTAAAGCATTCACGTTAAATGTTCCATTAGAAACGCGAGATTGTTTCACCTGTTATGAACGTCGCTTGATATTGCATTCTCCCAGACTGCGATTCATCGTGAAACCTCGATCGGCACCGCAGAAAAGGAGAGACCTTGGCGTGCGCGCACGTAGGAAAATAAAATTCTATTGCTTCCTGTTGACTGACGAAACAACCGCGCACGAATTCGAATGCCATTGACGAAAATAGATCGTCATTAAAACAGATGCCTCCTATATAGGTTTACGTCCGGTGCGCCACCCACCGCGGAGGAAAGCCAAGTCGATTTTATTTTATGAGTTGATTTTCGAGTAACAGAGATTCCCTCCTACCAACGAACTTTCGAAAAATTACCGACAAAGAAAAATTACTTACGCAAGCGTGACGAAAAAACGGACCGCACAGATCCTGAGATTCCTGAAACGTTAACCTCGAAGGGTATTCGAATTTCTGTTTTGGAGAAAATTCCTTTGTCTCTCACATTCGACCGAATCCTTCTGTGTCGAAATATTCATCCTGTTGGTTCACGATACGATTACGAAAGAAATGAACGGCTCTTTTCAAACTTTAAAGTTCTGTAATGTGCATTTCGTAATAATTCAATGACGACATCAAAGGCATGCAGAGGTGTCGCGTTATTAATTATTTATATCGAGCTCACCTCACCCTTGTTCGTTTTGCGCGCCTTAAATCCACTACAGCTCGTGTACCGATATATACTGCGGAATATTAAAGAAGATAGTACAACATGTAACATTGTTGCGCGATGTAACCTCCGGCGAAGCGCGATGTAACGTTCCGTGCTCTGTATCCGATTTCATACGTAAATTCTACGCGCTCTCACGCATCGCGGACAAATGATTCTTCCTTTATGTCGCAACAAAATGAATAATTGCACAACATACGGATGGATGACACACGAGCGCTAATAAGCGTCGTGAAAACGTACGCAGTATGCGATAGGCGTAGCTATACGAAATTACTCCGCATCGTCTTTTTTTTCTAATTATTTGTCATAATGTCCCGCGAGCGGAAAGTTCTATTTAACCGTCTCCTCGTGTTTTCGCTCGAAATAAAAACAGTTCCTCTCGTGCAACGAGTTTATATATACGCGCACACATGTATCAAGTGCAGTCTACCCCTTAACGAGAACTCGTTTCTCTCCTGATATCATCATTCGAGCCTCTGTCCCTCCCCCACCAGAAACAAGTCCACGCTGTAATTCTCCGGCGTGTGCGTTTTCTTCCTTTTGTCTGGGCAACAGCCGACGAGATAATTGCGAAATGATTTCGCACGCGTTAGGGATACGCGAGTGTAGAAACACCGAAGATGATATATCGTGTTTTTCCAGTTTCCGTACCGGAGAGTATATACCCCGCGACTTTTCTCTCCTTCTAATTTTTTTCTATCATGTCACGCGATTGCCTTATCTTGCTCATTAAGACTGCTAATTAACGTAATAACTCTTCTTTTTCTCGTGTTTTATGACTCATCTACTCAAAGATACACTTCACGATTCGCAATCGTTTTCTTACACTTGGGACAATCCTTTTCGAATGTGTGTAAAGTGTTAAGAACTTCCTTTATCGATTGCAAATTCAGTAATTGACTTTTTCACGATTAATCTTACATTCCAATCTCCTAGCTTTTTCTCACATTTCAATATCACGGATTGGAGTTTACATACAATGACTCCATAAAAAATCAGCGCTCGTCATGTTAGGTCCGTTAGGCCTTAAAGCGTGAAACATCTTCCACCGCGCGCGCGGCTCTCGTTTTCCTACTTCCTGTTTATGTCGGCCATGTTTACTTCGACAACAAGAATTCGGTGTCATTGTGTTCGTTGAAAGGGGAACGCGTAACTCCTCGAGACGACATCGGAGCTATCGTGAGTTGTGAGCGAGAGAGAAATCGAAGAAATACGAGGCGATTCTTCGCGTAAACATCGCGAAATTATTGTCCTAGCACATCTTCGTCTGGCTCGTACGCTTGTATTACGCGGAGGAGCGTACAATCGCGCACGTACACACACGCGCGCGCGCACGTATATGCACACCGCCTTTCATAGCGGAGAACCATGCCCAGCTGAGCGTGGTGAAATCGTCGGCCGCACGCGGAGAGAAGGGAGCTCTAGAAAAAGGCAGCCTCGGTGTGAACACCGCGACGGGAGGCTGCAGTTGCGCTGCACCGTGTGCACGCATCCAGTGGCGTAACTCCCGCATCGACAGCCGCACCTTGCAAAATATTTATGTGTTCTCCCGCGCTTTTTAACGCCGCCGCGTTCACCGTTTTTTTTACGCCTCCTCGCGCTGCGCCGGCCGTCTTGCTCAACGTCCGTCGCGCATTCGCTTCGCGGTAGCGCGCAATCGACGGTCGATTCACTAGATTATGTGTCTAATCTTCGACTATGTCCTTAAACGTGGCTTGTACCATGTAAAAATTTTTGCCATCCATGGCACGCGCGAGAAACGTTCGTATAATTTTTAAGCCTCATCTACAATTAGAGACCCTCTAATAAGCGTCTAGATGAGAAAGCCATTTTTTTATTAATTCGCCATGTTTGACAATTCTTGAGAGAGAGAGAGAGAGAGAGAGAGAGAGAGAGAGAGAAATAATAAATATCCTCCTCTCTCGATTTTTGTTTAAATTACTACCCTATGTACAAAACTAGCTTGTGTCCAGACTAATTGAAGGGTCTCTATCTACAATAGTCACATAGGCTGTGTCGCAGATATGAGAATGTCGCAGAAATACTATTTCCAATCATACGATTGTCGCAATTGCAAGAGTCTTGTCATATACGCATTCTATAATAAACCATTACTTATAAGCTTTAAGTTCTAAATCATAAAAAAATGATCAGTCACAATCGAAGACTGTGTGTGAGATTAATAATCGACTATGATTGAATTTCTTACAGCTTAGATAATGGCTTATTGAATTGATATTGGCTTAGAAAGCTCAGTCGGAACCACTACAACTGTCTTTACTGCGACAAGTGTATCGCATGAGTTCAGTCAATCGCAGCAGGATGACTCCTTTTTACACTAATCTTATAATCTACACCAATCTTAAATAATTTTTCTACAACAGTCGAAGGCGAACGAATTCAAAAATTCATTTTTGAATTGATATTGCCACATTCTTCTGGTCCAAGCAAGAAACTTTTCATGGTCTGTTTCTATCGTCTCACAAAAATCCTTTGAAATATTGTTTTTCTTCACTGTTCACTAGTCGCACCTACTATTTTCTATTATTCGATTCACTGAGTAAACGACACCTATATTAACAATGAGTTCAAAAATTGAAAGCAAAATTGCAAAAATTGCAAGATTAATAATAAATGTTGTCAGACTATCATGTTTGTAAACTTTATTAAAGTTTTAACGTCTTTTAATTGAATGTCACAAATAATCTCTGACGACATACGACGATTTTTCCTGCTGTACTCACGTACAACAATAGTCTGTGCGACTATTGTAAATGAGGTTTTAGAAGCGTCCTATTCTCCGCGCGAAAAAACAAACGGTATTCGGAAAAGTTCTTTCCCGTCATGAAAAATCCATGGTATCTGAGAAACGCCGAGGCAACGCGTGGGTTTCATGTGCGACAATTGAACGTTCGTGCAGGCGACCGTTCCATAGAAGAGTTACGCCACTGGCTCGCAGTCCGAATCTCCTTTCTCGCTCGAACCTTGATCTCTTCCTCTCTCGTTTCTTCGTCTCTCTCGCTCTCGTTCCTCTCAGACATTTGTATATACGTCGAGGAGTTCTCCGCCGCTCCGTCCTCAAGAGCGTCGCGTCGCCCTTTCGGCTGATGTGTCGCGTACAGAAATACGTTTTACTATCGTAAAAGTGTGTTAGAACACGTCGGATTCCACAGCGAGAGACACGAAAAGTTACTCCGTCGAGATCCCTACCGGGACAACTTTACAACTATGTTGTAAACCGTTATGACTACAGTCATTTTCAAGGGCTCGCTCAGAATCGAGAATGTTATCGCTTCTTGTCAGATAGGGCTTTCGTCGCGATTCTTCAATCGAGAGTTCTCTTCCTGCCCTTACAATTGACATATATATTGATGTTCGTGACCAAACATTCCAGTACATTGTGTATCGGCCCACCTTATTCGTGGTACAACCACGTATAATGATACACCGCGTCTCACACTTGCATCCCCCTTTATCTCGCACTCTCACGACGTCCGACACGCAATGAACACGATATATACAGACGCTGGCTTTCTCCACGGGCAAATACGCGAACGACAAATGCCACAGCGGAATATAGGCGCGGCGGCGGCAGTCGTAATATCGACTACCGTTACTTCTTGCTCTTCCGACTCCTCTTTTTCCTCAATGCAACGATCGACTTGTCTTTACGAATCAACTGACACTCCAAAGACGAAGGTTCTCTCTTATGGTTCTCTTTTTTTTTTATTCGTCCGAATCGTATGCGTTGATTGGAAAAAAAAAATATTCTGATGCAATACTGCTTGAATCGAGAATGCGAAAAAAAATCGATGCGAATCTTGAGAAGTCTAAAGTCTGACAATTTGAATTCTATAAATTATATGTTGAAGGAAACACAGAGTTTTGCATAACGCATAATGCATAAGAAAATGAACCAATCAGAGTCCTTCATTGCCCTCCTTTCCATGAAATAAAAAGACTTTGATTGATTGATTTTCTTATATACTTTATGCATTATGCGTTATGCTAAGGTCTGTGCTTCGGCCTTAGTCATAAAAATATTTCTAATGTCATGAACGCGACAGTTAAATATCACAGATTGTGAATAAACTGAATCAGTGCAGATATAAGAATATTTCCTGCTAAAGAAAATTATTCCAGCTCTTGCGTCGCAGTATAAAGCGGGGCATTGTTTTGGAAAGTTTGGGAACCACTGCTACGGAAGAATTAGACTTGTAACAGGTGCTAGGTATTTAGAAACCTGCTAGGCAGGCTGCATTGTCCAGACGCTGTCTGACCCGACTTGTGGAATATTTCTGTGATGATTTATCTTCGAGCTAAGACTACATTATATCTCTGCGTATGCATCCGCATTAAAATTGCAGAGAAAATTTCCATATCGTTGTCGGGTTAGTTGCGCATTTAATTAGATTCAATTACGTCAATTACTAAAAATTAATAAATACTATCGATGTCACAATTTGATTAGCTTAACTGAAATATAGCAATAATTATTTAGTACTAACTATCATCATTATGTAATCCTTATGTTATATTAATTTTTTTATGTCCGAGATATTTAAAATAAAATTTATCTTCAATCCTGATCTTTCCTTCGTCTACACCTATGAAATAATCTTAGAATTGATGCTAATATAATTTTTTTCAAAATATATAGTTTTTCATTTCTTTTTCTTAGCGAAAATGATACAACCTATAATTTTTTACTCCGTGATAGCATTAGATATCATAGTAATTAACAACTTAATAAATAAAACTCGGCTAAAATTTACAAATTAAACAATGAATAAATACTCTACCATTATTTATAATTATAATATTCGTCTTCGAAATGAAAAAATTAGTTAATGAAGAAATGGCTTCTTTATAACAGTCTCAATGATTTACAGTTCAAAAAATTTATCGGTATCTAAAAAAAAACTTATCTTTAACATTTCACAAAAGACACTATGCATGTGAATGTGCCATCCGGTGATCCCAAGCCACCTTGTTCTCTTCATTCTATAGTTCGTCGTGTCGTCGTTCGTCATCGGGAGGGGGGGGGGGGATGGCATAAGAATCGCGGACCGCCTCCGCAAAAGAAAAAGGAGCGGCTTTCATTTATTCTTAAAACTCCCCGA
>Ga0157364_1007663_pt1 | contig 11178 bp, 10 predicted proteins | sample AttsexASBM2_FD_111476 | JGI IMG/M metagenome (GOLD analysis project Ga0157364, IMG submission 111476) | Fungus gardens microbial communities from leaf cutter ant in Ribeirão Preto, State of São Paulo, Brazil - Atta sexdens ASBM2 | ecosystem: Host-associated > Fungi > Mycelium > Unclassified ...
AGACATGAGGATGGAGCATAGACTATAGGGTAGGGTTAGATAGTAGTAGCACGGACCAGGAGACATTTGTATAAATAGGACTCTAATTAAGAAGAGGCTCCTTGTCGAGTTCTCTTGTGAATTTCCCACATTATATTCATCTTTGAGATTTACTGCCCTGTGCTATCATTTATCATTGGATAAGTGGTCGTCACAACACTCTAGACTGATAGTCTATGCTACACTACAATTAGCCTACCCTAAATAACTATATGTATATAATGTTATTTCTTCTAGAACATTTTACTATTTTTATTGTGATATGTTATTTGTGTGACAGTATGACAGTGACATCATGTCAAACTCTAATCCTGGATTCCAAAATATAAAATAAAATAAAATAACCTAAGTCCAACTTCTACAATTCTGATAGTTGATAGAATAATTTAAGTGAGGCATAAATGGGATGATTAGGCAAAGAATAATGGAATTAGAACATCCTCTAGAGACATTAAGCAATAATATGAGAGGACAATGAACTTGGATAGATACTGGAGAAAGAGTAGATAGAAGAAGAAGAAATTAAGAAGTAAAAGAAAGATAGAAAATTAAGCACCAAAAACAAGTGTACTAGCAAATACTGGTAGAGCACAAAGACAACAGTTGCCACAGCTCTAAGTTTAGCCAAGAAGGTAAGAAATCTAGTAGGTACTAACAAGGCTTACTTTAATAGATGTTAGAGTTGTGAATGATGGACTTAGTTTTATATTATCTTCCTTTTCTTTTATACACTTTTATTTTATTTTGAGTTTCCTTTTCTTTTCTTTATTTTGACATAGGCATGACTTATGGTCACACAAGTCACAGTCACACAAGTCACATGCTCATATGATGTGATGGAACAATATAGAAGGTTCTAGAGACAATGATGTTATATAGCATGGTTAACACATGTCAACCTCAAGGTGAATATATAGTCATTAGGGTAGGACTAAAAGAGTATAGCATAGACTATCAGTAGTTTGTATATAAGGTAGATGTCTTGTAATTAGGAATTCTATTGAGTTCTCTTGTGTTACTCAATACAAGAGTATGTCTTTTGCTTTACACATAAGCTTAAGTCATAACATTAGAACTCAATTCCTCTTTTGAGACTGTCCAACACAGGACCCTCTCACACTACTCATTCTCTTATCATCCTCAACCAAAGAGTAACACCACCCTTTAGTCAAGAAGAATTGCTGGACCCTAGGCATAAGGAGTACACTAGTTAGGCAGGAAAAGTCTAGCTATCTGTTTTGTGCCAAAGCCCACTTGTGCTTAGCAGACATATTACCTTGTGTGGACATGATAGTAATCTTTTCTTGTATTAGCCTTGTGCTACCAATCCCCTTGTGATTTGTCTATGCAGAGGAACAGCAGACATTCTTAAAACACTGTTTAGAGTAGAACGGTTTCTTTAAACCAAAATTGTGTAGTGTTAGTAGCTAGAAGTAGTCAGTAGAATGTGTAGACAGGATGAGAAGAGGGCCTGCTATCATATATTGAGATTTTGTCTTCAGAGTACAAATTGGAAAGCAAAACCAGCACAGATTCTACTCTTTCTCTATATACATCATCACCACCCACACTACCACTACCATTATCATCACTATCATCAACTATACCCCTTCTTTTTACAAAATGAGTCAACATAACTTGTATGCCATTATTTGGCAACAACAGGAGCAGCTTACAACAATGCAGGCTCAATTCCAGACATTAGCAGAAAGAAAAGTAGGAGGGGTAGGAGTAGCAGTGGTAATAAGTACAGAAGTGGCAAGGCTACAAGTGTTCGACAGGACCCTATCAAAGGTCTCAGGATTTGTAACAGCATGTAAACTATATATCAGGATGAAAATGAGGAGAATAACAGTAGAGGAGCAAATTCCATGGATTCTTTCTTATGTACAAGGAGGATCAGCGGATGTGTGGAAAGAAAACACATTAAAAGACTTAGAGGCAGGATTATTGGAATATGAGACTGCAGGGGAGTTTTTGGCAGAGATCAGAAAAGAGTTTGGAGAAGGAGATGAGAAATTGGTGAAAGTAGCAGAGTTGAGGAGATTAGAGCAGGAAGGAAAAATGATGGAGGAGTTTGTACAGGAGTTTAGGAGAGTAGCAAGAGGAAGTAGATATGAAGGGAGACCATTGGTGGAGGAATTCAAGAGAGAGATGAGTGGGGCAATTAGGAGAAAGCTAATGGAGGCAGAAAAGCCTCCAACAAGTATTGAACAGTAGTATGAACATGCCACTAATTTAGATAAACACTGGAGAGAGAGCAAGAGGGAGGAAGAGAGACTGAGGGAAAGATAGGAACAGGGGGTACCAGCTCCTAGATAACAATAAGTGTCATGGCCTCAAGTATGGCCAAGGAGGCAAGAAATTCTCCAACAGCAGATTTAAGCAGGACCTGCTCCAATGAAGGAAGTGGAAAGAATAAACATGGAAATGGTATGCCCTTAACAGAGAGCAAGGTTGGTCCAATGCAACCCATACACCATGGATGTGAATAGGAGAGAGAATTAGAATTGTTACAACTGCAGGGGTTTTGGACACTTAGCAAGAAATTGTAGAAATAGGAGAACAGAAGGAAGAATCAGACAAGAAAGAAGACTAGAATATGGGGGAAATGAGAATAATGGACAAAGAAGAATAATAGAGAGAGGAAACAGATAGAATAATGGGAATAATTTAAATGTGGACAGAGATCTGATAGTCCTCGATTAGATCTCAGAAGTAATAATAAATTTGCAATGCTCAGTAGAGTAATGGATAATACATTCTGCTGCAGTCTGAACAATGGGGACCTATTAAGAGAAGTTATGGTGAAGATTGGCTTAGAAAGGATTGACATACAAGAAGGAGTAATAGTGGAAGCATTGTTGGATAGTGGTGCAACAGAGTTGGTAATGAGTTCGGAGTTCACAAAAAAGTAGAGATTCAAGTTGAAAAAGATAGAGCAGCCCATATATGTGAGAAATGTGGATGGTTCTTTCAACAAGAATATCAGAGTTGAAAATGATGGACTTAGTTTATTTTATTTTTCTTTTTATTTTTCTATTTTTCTTTATTTTTTATTTTTTAAATTTTTGACCAAAGGTGAAGAAAGACAAAATGTGACACATTACAGTCACAAGTCACAGTCACATGCTCACATGACATGATGGAACAAGGTAGAAGGTCCTAGAGAAAATGATGTCATATGGCATGGTTAACACATATTAACCTCAAGACGAACACATGGTCATTAGAATAAGGCTAAAGGAGTGTAGCACGGACCATTGGTAGTTTGTATAGACATTTGTACTTAGGAACTCTATTGAGTTCTCTTGTGTTATTCAATACAAGAGTGTGTTTTTTGCTTAAACTCAAAGCCTAAGTCATAACATTAGAACTTGATTCTATCCCAAAAGACTGCTCAACATCAAGCCCTCTTTTTCCTTAACTCTCTGATCATCCTTGACTGAAGAGCAACACTACTCTTTAGTCAAGAAGAATTGCCAGACCCTAGGCATAAGGGGTATACTAGCTAAGAAGATGAATCTTAGTCATTTGTGTGTATCAAAGCCCACTGGTACATTTCAAATGTAACACCTTTTGTAGATATGATCAATACTTTTTCTATTAGAAGCTCTATGCTACATCTCCACTCATAAGGTGTCTACACAGGAGAACAGCAGGAATCCTTAAGATTCTGCTTAGAGTAGAACAGTCTTCTTAGACCAAAATTGTATACTCTTTATTTAGCTTAAAAAGTAGTCAGCAGATAGTGTAGGCAGGACAAGGAGAGGGCCTACTATCATCTACTGAGATTTCATCAATATCAGAATACGAGAGTAAGAGTGAGACCAACACCATCTCTGTTATGATCTTATTCCTTAGGGTGGGAAATAAGAACAACTCTTGTATTAGAGAAACACAAGAGAACTCAATAGAGTTCCTAGTACAAAGTAGTCTACCTTATATACTACTACTTATGGTCCATGCTCACCACTGTGTACCCTACCCTAAATGACCATATGATATGAGGCCAACATGTGTTGTCCATGTTGTATGACGTTACTTCATTCTAGAACCTTCTACTCTATTCTCCCCAGTCTCGTGATTAGTCTTGTGACTTTGCCATCAACTTGTGACTGATGTGACAGTGTGACTGATAATCCCTAACCCGAGTTGTTCTAAAAATAGAAAATAGAAAATAAAAGAAAAATAAAAATAAAATGAAAGAGAGAAAATAAAAATAAATGAAGTCTACCGTCAACAATCTTGACAGTCTCTTTGACTCTACTAATATATACATTAACTCCCCCTACACCACCATCACTATCACCTTCACCTCACCTTCACCTATCAATTCCCCTCCTACCTATCACACTATGAGTCAACACAACTTACAAGCAATTATTAGACAGTAGCAGGAGCAGTTGGCAATGATGCAGGCACAGATACAAGCTTTAATGGCAGGAGAAGCAGTGGCAGGAAGAGGAGTAGAAGGGTCCCACAAAGAGATGGCCAAGCCACCAGTTTTTAGCAGAGAAGCAGGAAAGATATTGGAGTTCTTGACAGCTTGCAGGCTGTACATTAAAATGAGAATGAGAGAAGCAATGGTGGAGGAACAAATTCAGTGGGTACTATTGTATGTGCAGAGAGGATTGGCAGATATATGGAAGGAAAACATATTAGAAAATTTGGAAGAAGGGTCATTGGAATATGAATTGGTGGGGGAATTTTTAGCAACTATAAAGAAAGAGTTTGGAGAAGGAGATGAGAAGTCGGTGAAAGTAGCTGAATTGAAAAAATTAGAGCAAGAAGAAAGGACGATGAAGAAGTTTGTACAAGAATTCTGAAGAGTAGCTAGGGGCAGTGTGTATGAAGGAAGGCCGTTGATAGAAGAATTTAAGAGAAAAGTGAGTGGAGCAATTAGAAGGAAGCTGATGGAGGCAGAAAGACCTTCCACAAGTATTGAACAGTGGTATGAATATACCACTAACCTAGACAGATATTAGAGGGAGAGCAAGAGGAAAGAGGAAAGAGGAAAGGATAAGGGGGCAACAAGCCCCAAGGCAAAATAAGAGGGAAGTACAATGGCCATAACCTCAAGTATGGCCCAGAAGGCAGGAAACATCTCAACAGCAGGTTCAAGCAGGACTTGCTCTGATGGAGGGAGTAGAGAGAACAAACGTGGAAATAGTATGCCCACAACAGAGGGTAGGGTTGGCCTAATACAACCAATATGCTATGGATGTGGATAGGAGGGAGAATAGAAATTGTTATAGTTGTGGAGGATTCAGATATTTAGTGAGGAATTGTAGGAACAGGAGAGGAGGAAACAGAATTGGAGAAGGAAGGAGATTGGAATATAGAAGCAATGAGGACAAAAAACAAAATAATTTAAATGGGGAGCAAGACTTAATATTCCTCAATTAAGTCTTAATAATAGGTACATAGTACTCAGAAGAGTAATGGACAATACAGCTGGCTGTGACCTAAACAATGAGGAAAGACTAAGAGAAGTAATGGTGAAGATTGGGTTAGAAAGGGTAGATACACAGAAAGGAGTAACAGTAGAGGCGCCATTAGATAGTAAAGCAACAGGACTGGTAATGAGTTCAGAATTCATGAAGAAACAGGAATTCAAGTTGAAGAAAATCAAAAGGCCTATATATGTAAGAAACATAGATGGTTTTTTTAACAAGGAAGGACCAATTGAATATATGGTGGAGATGAATATCTACTATCAAGGGCATAGAGAGAGGACAGAGATAGATGTAATTGGAAGACAGAAGTGGAGTGTAATTTTGGGAATGCCATGGCTTGTTTGCCACAACTCTGAAATTGATTGGAGAACAGAGAAGGTGAAGATGATGAGATGTCCGGAAGAGTATGGGAAGCAGTGGAGACTAAAGCAGGGAAAGGCAGGGTAGCAGAAGCAGAAAGAAGAAGAGAAAAGGGAAGAGGAGGGAAAAAGAAGGGAAGAAAAGAAAATAGGAAAGAAACAAAAGAAAAAAAAAGGAAGAAAGAATGATAGATGTAAAGAGAGTGGCTGAAGAATGGGAGATTTGGGATGAGGAAGAAGAGACAGTGAAGTCAGAGGAAGAGGCAAAAAGGCTGGTTCCAGAAAGATTTCATAAATGTATTAAAGTTTTTGGCAAGAAACAGCCAGAAAGAATGCCTACCAAAAAAATATTGGATCACACTATGGATATGAAGGAAGAGTTTGTGCCAAGGAAAAGGAAGATGTATCTGTTGTCAAGAGAAGAGAAGGGAGAGATACACAAGTTCATAAAAGAACAATTGAGGAAGGGTTATATCAGACCCTTGAAGTTGCCTCAAATGGTACTAGTGTTTTTTGTAGAAAAGAAAGATGGAAAAAAGAGGATGGTACAAGACTATCAATACCTCAATGAGTGGACAATAAAGAACAACTATCCATTGCCACTTATTTCAGATGTAACCAAGAATATTAGGACCAAGAAAATATCTACGAAAATAAATTTAAGATGGGGATACAACAATGTGCAAATTAAGAAAAGAGACAAGTGGAAGGCAGCTTTCACAACCCCAGAGAGATCTTTTGAGCCCACTGTTATGTTTTTTGGATTAATGAATTCATCAGCCATATTTCAGGCCATGATGAATGAGTTGTTGAGAGACTTGATAAATACAGAAAAAGTGGTAGTGTTTATTGATGATGTGATAATAGAAATAGAAGAAGAAGAGGGATATGATGAGATAGTAGAGGAAGTAGTAAAGAGGTTGGCAGAGAATGATTTATATATAAAACCAGAAAAATACAAGTGGAAAGTAAGAGAGGTGGGGTTCTTAGGGGTAGTAATTGGGCCAGAGGGAATTAAGATGGAAAAAGAGAAGGTGAAAGGTGTATTGGACTGGCTGACTCTGAAAGGAGTTAAAGACATACAGAAATTCTTAAGATTGGAAAATTACTATTACTGATTCATAAAAGATTTTGTAGCCATAGCTAGATCATTATATGATATAGTAAAAAAGGATCAGAAGTGAGAATGGACAGATAAGCAAGAAAGAGCATTCAAGGAGTTGAAAGAAATGTTTACAAAAGAACTGGTATTGGCAGCACCAGACTTAGATAATAAAAAAATGAGAATAGAGGTGGATGCATTAGATTATATGACGGGAGGGGTTTTATCTATGGACTGTAAGGATGGGAAATGGAGACCAGTGGCATATTTATCAAAATTGTTGAATGAGACGGAGAGAAACTATGAAATACATGATAAAGAAATGTTAGCAGTTATAAGAGGACTAGAAAACTAGAGAAATTTGTTAGAAGACACTAAGTTCAAGTTTGAGGTTTAGACAGACCACAAGAATTTAGAATACTTTATGAAGGCATAGAAGTTGAACCAAAGACAAGCTTGTTAGGCTTTATATCTGTTGAAGTTTGATTTCACCTTAAAACATGTCCTAGGTACAAAAATGGGGAAGGCAGATGGACTTAGTAGGAGACCAGATTAGAAGGTAGGAGTGAAAAAAGATAATGATAATCAAGTATTTATAAAGGACTGTTGGCTACATAGTTTACAAGAAGTAGTAATAGAAGGACTAGAAGTAGATATAGTAGAAAAGATAAAAAAAAGTTAGGAGTAAGGATGAAGAGGTAGTTAGAGTAGTAGAGGAGATGAAGAGGGCAGGAGTTAAAGTATTACAAGGAGATGAGTAGCAGATAGAGGAGGATTTGATGTTAAAGGAAGGAAAAATATATGTACCAAAGGATGAAGAGTTGAGGGTAGAAATAATCTGGTTACATCATGATATACTAGCAGCAGAACATGGAGGGAGATGGAAGATGACAGAATTGGTGATTAGAAATTACTGGTGGCCAGGGGTAACCAAGAATATTGGAAAATATGTGGAAAATTGTGATATGTGTCAGAGGATGAAGAATAGAACAGAGGCACCAGTGGGGAAGCTAATGATGAATGAGGTACTGGAAAAGGTGTGGACACATCTGACAGTAGACTTTATCACAAAGTTACCATTAGTAGCAGGAAAGAATGTAATATTAGTGGTATGCAATAGGTTGTCAAAAATGGCACATTTTGTAGCAACTACAGAGAAGACAACAGCAGAAGGGTTGGCGAGATTGTTTAGAGATAATGTGTGAAAGTTACATAGAATAGAGATGAGATTATCGACAGTGTTCTACCTATAAATGGATGGACAAATGGAACAGATGAATCAAGAGTTGGAGTAATACTTGTGGTTCTTCACAGAGAATAGACAGAGAGATTGGCCAGAGTGGTTAGCGACAGTGGAGTTTGCAGTGAACAACAAGGTTCATACAGCAACAAAATTTTCACCTTTTATGACAAACTATAGAAGAGAGTTATGGATGGGAGTGGATATTAGAAGAAAGGGAAAAGTAGAGAAGGTGACAGAATTTGTAGAAAGAATGAGAAGAGTACAGGAAGAAGCAGAAGTAGCATTGAAGAAAGTACAGGAAGAAATGAGAAGACAAGCAGAGAGAGGAAGACGAGAAGTAGAGAAATGGAAGAAGGGAGAAAAGGTGATGCTAAGTACAAAAGACTTAGTATTTAAAGAAAGGCCAGTGAAAAAGTTGACAGAGAGATATGTGGGGCCATATGAGATAGAAGAAATAGTGTCGAAAAATGTGGTGAAGTTGAAGTTACCAGTCTCAATGAGGATTCATCCAGTAGTAAATATAAGCAGAGTAGTAAGATATAAGGAACTAGTGAAAGGACAAAGAGTGGAGGAACTAAAACCAGTAGAAGTTGAGAGAGTAGAAGAGTGGAAAGCTGAGAAAATATTGAATAAAAGGAAGATATGGGGGGTAGAGAGGTATTTAGTACACTGGAAGGGGTTTACAGCAGAAAATAACACATGGAAAAAGAAGAAAGACTTAGAGAATGCAAGGGTGTTAGTTAATAAATTTGAGAGAAGGATAAGTGCAGAAGTTAGGAGACAGAAGGGGATAGAAGAAAGGTGAAAAATAAAGATAAACCTAAATGCTAAGGAGTTTAGAAGAAGTGAACTATCAGGGAAGTATACAGCAAAGCTTTTGTGGGGATAGGATGATAAGAAGTTTGAGAACGAATATTTGAAGAAGTTAGAAAAGAATTGGTGGAGGTGGAAGTCAGTTTCTTCAGAGGAGAAACCTTGAAGGGGTGTCAGATGCAGTTCACACCAGAGTGGAAATCCACAGAATGGATTCGGAGATAAGCGGACTTGTAGAATGACCTTGGCTTCAGCTTATGTGCTGCGCCGTCTGTCTGCCGTATGATTGCAACTTCAGATGATAGGAAGAAGTTCAAGATGGGAGTGAGTGCTGATTGGTGTGTCGTCATTGAACACCAGAGATTGAGTTCAATAAGAGTTATCTTTGTTAATTATCAGACTAGTGAATTACAGTGTAACTACTAGTCTTATATACAAATGGATAGTATAGGAGATGCTTGGGGTTTCAGTGTTGAGACACTGACAGAAGTAACTCCATCATGGAAGACCAAGTTGAATAGGAGTATCTCCGCCATGGAAGATGGAATACCCAGATAGTTGCAGTACTACCATAAGACATGTTGCAAGAAAGATGGCTGCTGTGGAAGGCGGACTTGTATAATTTGGAGATGATATCACCACAGGGATGTAATTTTCCAGATAGGTAGACTTGCATATGACAAGGGTCCAAGATATTTTTCAGAGAGTTTCTTTGAAGGCCAAGTGGTTTGGAAGAACTTGGCCTTAACAAAAAATTTGTCACCTACTTTGAAATCAGGAGCAGGAGAACGTCACACATCAGCAGATTTCTGATAACACTGTTGGGCCATGGAGATTTCAGCTTTGAGAGTACTCTGTAATTCATCAAGATCTACAGTAAAGTTATGGGCTTGGAAGGAAGCAATATCACATTTGGGGTGAACAATGATGTTTGGATGATATCTCTTATTAGCAAAGAATGGAGAAACACCGGTAGTAGCACTCAGAGCATTATTGTAGGCAAACTCCACGAGAGGTAGGAGTTTGGACCAGTTATCTTGCTGGTAGTTACAATATACATGGAGATATTGCTCGAGAGTCTGATTTGTACGCTCAGTTTGTCCATCACCTTCAGGGTGATAACCTGAAGTGAAGTGAAGCCGCATGTCGAGAGTAGTGCCTAAAGATCGAAAGAATTTTGATACAAACTCTGAGCCTCTGTCAGAAGTGACATAGGAAGGAACACCATGTTTGGAGAACACATGAAGAACAAACAGATGTGCTAAGTCCATGGATGTGATAGTGTTGTGGGTAGGGATAAAGATTGCCTGCTTGGTGAGCCAGTCAACTATAACCAAGATAATGTCAAACCCGGAGGATGACAGAAGTTTCTTGATGAAGTCCATAGAAATGGAATTCTATGGTTGTTCAGGGATGGAGAGTTGTTTGAGAGATCCATAGGGCTTGTGATGTTGTGGCTTGGATCATATACAAGTGATACAGAACTTGCAGAATTGTTATACATCGGCACAGAGGCTAGGCCAGGAGTATTTGCGGCGGACTAATTCCAGTGTTTTATTTTGACCAAAATGTCTGGCAAGGATGTGATCATGATTATACTGGAGAACATGTGTGTGGAGGTTACTAGCAGATGGTACATAAATTCTGTTGTTGAGGAGAAGTAAACTGTTTGGGTCCATAGACTACTGGCCATCTGTGGAGGTGTGTTTTGTAGCAATTAGGTCACTAGGGAGAGCCAAGAGGATTTCTTGACATAAGGTGTCCAGATCCATAACTGTAGCTGTGCGGAGAGAAGGGAAAAGAAGGACAGTAGCTTGTATGGAGGCTGGAAATTGTTCTTGAGTGAAGATGAGCTTGAAGTTGTGAGGGTTAACTGTGTCATAGCCAGTATTCCCCCTTTTAGGATAGACATCCCATCGTTTAGTGAGAGCATCTAGTTTAGTGCCAAGACAACCAGGGCAGAACCTGATGACAAGGTTGAACTGGGAGAGGTACTCGGACCACTGTACTTACCTCCAGGTCAATACCTTAGTAGTAGAAAAATACTCAAGGTTTTTATGATCCGTAACAACATCGATGGGATAGGCCGGACCTTCCAAATAATGCTGCCAAATCTTGAAAGCTTCGAAGATGGCAAGCAATTCCTTGTCATGTGTGTCGTAG
>Ga0157364_1007664_pt1 | contig 11178 bp, 5 predicted proteins | sample AttsexASBM2_FD_111476 | JGI IMG/M metagenome (GOLD analysis project Ga0157364, IMG submission 111476) | Fungus gardens microbial communities from leaf cutter ant in Ribeirão Preto, State of São Paulo, Brazil - Atta sexdens ASBM2 | ecosystem: Host-associated > Fungi > Mycelium > Unclassified ...
ACAAGAGAACTTGACAAGGAGCCTCTTCTTAATTAGAGTTCTATTTATACAAATGTCTCCTGGTCCGTGCTACTACTATCTAACCCTGCCCTATAGTCCATGCTCCATCCTCATGTCTGCCTCGCTTCTTACTCAAGGCCACCATGTGTACTCCATGTGCCCTGACATCATCTTTTAGTTCCTTCCATCATGTTCTAGGCCTGTGATGTCACATCATGTGACCTGTCATGTGACTTCATTGTCATGTGCCTCTTCATTGTCCTTTAAAGAAAAAGAAAAGGAAAAATAAAATCAGAAAAAGAAAAGAAAATAAAATAAAATAAAATAGTTAGTATCCAAAGCGTTCCATAACAAGTAGTTTACTACAAGAGGACTGCTAACTATTAGTCTGATATCTATTGTTAAGCCCACAGAATTTGTTGTCTCTATTATATTGCAATATCTGTTATCTGTTGCCAATTCCATGGATTTTGTAACACTAACTTCACTACTCTTATACTTCAACTCTAACTACTGACAGTATCTTGATGACTATTATCTCATGCCTACTTACTATCAGATAAGTACCTGCCATTTTTGGACAATATTTTAAATACTTCTATCAAAATGCCTGGTTATCTGGATGTTATCATCTTGTTTGATCAGCACTATTCACTATTCTGCCAGATTGAAATATATTTATATTCTAGAGTAAGAATAGTTGCTACTTTCAGGAGACCTTATTCTGTTCTCATAGATTTCATTGAAGATAAGGTATATTTAGTATATTTTCCAATAATACTTAGATTTTTCTGAAGCTTAAAGTATTAACTTTATATTTCTGCCCTAGTTATTCCAACAGCAAAACAGAATATTTCTCTCTAAGACCTTAAAGCATTTATAGTCTGATGGTCTCAGATTGTTTACCTAATGTCTTAACCTCTCTTCTTTCCTTATTTTTGAATAATACCCACTTCAAGTGACTACCTCATAAATCTTGTTAATATAGATGAAGTCTTGGAACTTCTCTAGCACTATCTAAGACAAGTAGCTAAATATCAGTATATTTTGAAAGTTTCAACTCATAACATTCTTGCTAGTCTTATGAGTTGACTCTGAGACTTACAAACTTCAGTATTTAACTCTGCTCCCATATCTATAGATTTATCTCTCTTATAAGAGAACCTAACTTTTCAGACTGTTCATTCCATTTATCCAAGCAAAGCTCCTCAATACTAAACTCTGCAGACTTCTCTATAAACCTTTTTGTCTTACAATCATGCCAAATCTCACCGTAATACTTATAAACTTTCTTGCCATCAGCTGTCAAACTCTGTGCTTGTATACTGTTCTTTCCTTTTAGAAGATCTTTTAGATTATTGCTAGTTGTTCTTCCATCATCATCAAGTACATTCTGTTTTTTTAGATAATATTCTAGATACTTTTACCTATGTTTCTGATTATTTATATGCCATCATTATAATAGGTAGCTTAGCCTTGTTCTACTAGATTGCAATGAACTGTAAAATATTTAGAACAGTAGCTACCTTTAGGAAATCTTATTTTGTTCTTCTACAATTTTCTAAAGGTAGGTTGTATTTGATTATAGTTACAAAAAATAGAACTTTGGATTTTCTGAAGATGTTAAACCTTGCATAATCTTACAGACTTTGTTTAGTCACTCTAACATCCATCTCTAGCACTTTTGAGACTTTATCTCTACCAACACTCTTATATCTAAAAACCTATTACATTATCCATAACCAAATGTACTTTCTCTTATGGACTTTGTAGATGACTGCCAAACAGATCATGCCTTTCTTAGTACTTGTTCTCTCTACATCTGGCTATCTATAGATTAGTTTACTTGTGACTAAGATAAGATTCTTTGAATGTTATTCTTTAAAAGTTGTCAAGCTGTAAAGTAGTCAGAAAGTCCATTCAGAGAGGGATCCAATACTGTAGTCTTTTCTGTTACTACTTGGCTGGAGTTTAAGAAATTCTTCTACACCTATTTTTCTTCTATCAAAGCTGAAGCTATCAACAAATTGAAAGGATCAGCATACTATGATAACTGTGTAGTGTTACAACTTAGAAACCTTAGCATTGGGTTGAGAGAAGAACCTTGTATAGGGTTTACCCAAGAGAACTCGATAGAGAACTCTGTACAAGATGGTCTATTTTATATACAAATACCTAATGGTTTGTGCGAGCTATTTCTAACCTACCCTAAATGACCATGTGTATGCCTTAAGGTCAATATGTGTTTCCCACATTGTATGACGTCATCCTTCCAGAACCTTCTACCTCCTTCCATGTGTCATGTGACTTGTGACCGTGTCATCTGATGTGACCTGTTGTGTGACAGTGTGATCTTGTCACTCTAACCCTAACCCTAGTTCTAAAAATAGAATAATGGAAAATAAATCAAAAAGAAAATAAAAATGAGAGAGAAAAATAGAAAAATACTAAGTCTACTTCTTTCGTTCTTGACATGTAGTAGAAGACTAGTTAGATGAGTTCCAGGTCTTAATTACTGAGACCAGATATACAAATTTCTATATGATTGTTAATAAGTTCAGAAAGGGCCTCTAAGCTAATATCTGAAGTCAAATTACCACTTTTCTAGTGAAATATCCTTAGAACACTGATCTTTCTACATAATTTGAAGCTGCAAGATATATAGATTAAGAAAGACAAGCCAATAAAGTATTCCAGTTGAACTAGTAACTAGCTCCTAGTATCCAATTCCTTACTTTACTCAGCTAGACTTCCTTTTCTATATACACTCCCTACTACCTTAGTATTCTAATGTTATCTGGCACTAACACACTCTCCAGACATCTCTATGAATGTAGATGTCACTTGCAAACTTACTGATATAGAGATTCAAACTATATATTTTATAAGTACTTAGTGAGGCTAAATATTAGATAATTAACCACTGAGCAATGGAAGGAGCTTATAAAAGACCTCAATGTATCAAAGAAAATTGATATATAACAACATATGTACCCAGAGTAGTTAACTATCTCCTCTGATTCTTGGATAGTCTTAGTATTAGTATTTAAAATGTGTAGATACTCTGTCATTTCTTAGCTTGAATATCAACTAGTGTAGTACACTGTTCTAAATGCCCATGCTTAGAAGTTTGACTTTCACAATAATTCACTTCCTGTTACAACTTTCTTCTAAAATATGACCATCACAATATGTAGATATGCAGTATATCTGTTAAAGCCAAGATTATCCCAAATTTGTATCTGCATGTGTTGGATAATGTTCTTAGTTCAACTTGGTTTGTAAGAATTAGTCTACTAGTTATGAAGATAGAAGTTGAAAGAAGTTTGTGACAATGAACTGTTTAATATTTCATTTCTATTTTATTAATATGATATTATAACAAGGTATATAATCATAGATGGAAAATTCTAGTAGACATAACATTATATAATTTAGAGTAGAAGTAGAAGTACTACTCACAGATCAAAGTAGTGGTAAAATCTAGTAGAGTTTCTTATCAATAATATCTTTTCTGATCTTCTCAACATCTGTGTGGTAGTTTGTTTTAATAATATTTCCATCTATTTTGATAATATGTTCATTTATAACAAACATGTCAAGAAAGTCCTCTATTATTTCTGCAAAGCAGAGTTGTATGAAAAAGTTAAAAAAATGTGAGTTTCATTTCTAGAACAGTAGAATATCTAGAGTATATTCTTTTTTCTTCTAGGCTTTTTATGTCAAATAACAAGATCAAGATTATTATGGATTTTCTAGAGTAATAAGATGAAGTCCATAGAGTTAGACAAAGTTGGCTCCAGGAGAAACCTAAGTTTATTATCTATATAATATACTGATAGGATGACTAAATGAAGTCTGCAGAGTTATATGGAGTTTTATGCTTTGAAGAAACCTAAGTATATTATAGAGTCCAATATATCAAGTATAACCTACTTTTAGGAAAATCTAAGAGGATAGAATGAGGTTTTCCAAAGATAGCTACTATTCTAAATGTCTATAGCTCATTGTAATCTAGTAGAACAATACTGAGCTAACACAAGAATAATAGTATACAGATAGTTAGAAATCTGAGTAGAGATATCTAGAATATTAGTATCTAGAACATTACCTAAAAAGGTAGGATATATTTGATAGTAATAGAGAGATAGCAATCTAAGGAGTTTTCCAAAGTAGCAGTGTATGAGCATAGGGTTTGGGATTGACTGTAGTGAAGTCTAACAAGTCTTATAATAGGATTTGGTAGTACTGGGAGATAGAAATATCTATTGCAAACTCTATGAGATTTGGGATTGAAAGATCTTGCTTAGCTAAACATAATGAAAAGTTGGGTTTTCTTATATTTATTCTCCCTTCTAAACTGTTGCAACTTGAAGCAAGGAGTACTGATCTAAACTTAATCTGTTCAAAGTCTGCTACTTGTATAAAGTAGAGATTTAGATGGTGGATCTCTACTACTTTATTTGACTTTGCATTAGAATTATTCTTCCAAAAGTTGGCTTTTAACATAAAACTCTTCTATTTGATCAAATACTAATACCTTCTATGATACTAGTAGCTATTTAAAACTTGTTCTACTTTCCATTCTTCTTTTCTATCTACAATGATTAGGTTTGGAGAAAAAGGTGTATATTAACCTGGTATTGGGTTCTTAGGGATAGCAGTCAGCTTCACTACATTGAACACTAGGTGTAGTCTCTTTATAGACAGGAGTAGCTTTAACCTATATAACATTGAACTTACTTATTTTTCCATAGTGTACAGTTTTAAATGTTGGTACACTGATATAGCCAAAAGATATATAGTGTGAATGTCTGTGGTATCTAAGAACATATTATTACTAAGGTTGAAAATAGGAGCAGATGTATATTGTCTGTTATAATACCTGGTCATGTGTTAAATGCAGTTTACACTTAAGAGTGAAAGTTTACAGGGTTAGCAGAATTTAATGAGTATGGGAACTTATCAACAAAATATACATGGTTACAGACTTCCTAGAATGATCTTGGCTTTGGCTTATATCATCTATGTGTTGCTGAGTTATAACTTTAGAATTTTAAATGGAGTTTAAGAGAGTGTGTTCTGATAAAAGAAGTATGTTGCCTTAATACAAGTATTTAGTGCTAGTAGTAATGAAGACTGTTATCAATTATCAGACTGGAGATTACAGTGTATTCGCTAGTTCTTAAATATAAGAAAAAGTATTTTAAACACTTAGATAGTTGAGTGGTGCTATTACTACATAGTTGAGTGATTATTTATGTAAAGTTGGTATCTAAGCCTAGCTCTAAGCTAGGCAGATATTTGATCAAATTGATCTGCTATTATATCTCAATCCAGCCATATCTATCTCAAATTATGAATAGCACTCTCTTTCTTATCTATACTTCCTGGCCTCTTTTGATATAGATTATATCTTCTATTCTATCTTGGATATTCTTACTAGTGTTACAATTGATACCTCGAGGATGTTATAAGACAAAAGTGTGGACAGACTTTGGCTAGGGTTAGAATTAGCCAGACATAGATAAGTAGTATTATTATTAATTTACAATGGAGAAAGGGCATGTGACCTGGAAGTCATATGATAGAAGCTGAAATAGTCTAGAGTGGTCTAGAAGGACTTAAGGTCTAGAAGGATCGAGAGGAGTTTAGATAGTAGTTAGAGTTAGGAGTGACGTCAAGGGACAATGGTTTCTTATAGTGTACACATGGTGTATATATGTACGATGGAGATTAAAAGTATGATGTCAGGGCACATGTATATGGCATGGTAACCTTATGGTGGATGAGTAATAAGACATGAGGATGATGCATAGACATTAGAGCAGGTAGATATTGTTGTAGCATGGACCATGTTATATTTATATAAATGGAGGAGCAATGCAGCAAGGGCTCCTTGTCGAGTTCTCTTATGATCCCTACTACTAGATAGCCATTTAAGAGCTTTGCTGAAGTAAGCAAACTACAAGTGCCATTCCGGCGAGTGGTTGCTATAACAAAGGATGCATCATGGAAATAGGCATAGGGTATGATGATAGGATTGGCTGCACCAAAGTAGTCTCAGTCAGTACTTCATGTAGTAGGTACTCTTGCTTTGTTTTATCCTTACTGTTTCTTCATGTTCATTGACTCATATGCTTCATAGACTACACCTGTCTCAATAGTATATATAACATAGATACTCTCTTGTATCCTTATGCTTTACCAATTCTACATATCCCTTATCCTCTTCTCAAGTCTTTGCCTAAGTGCAACCTGAGCTCTAGCTTAAGGTCGTAACAACTAGACCCTTAACAACTCTATAGATCTCTATTCCAGACATCCAATGATTATTAGAATCAGGATAATATTAGATTTAAAAATGGTGGACTTGTTCTTCTATCTTTCTTCTATAATTTAAGTCTCTCTTATTTTTCTATTTCAATTCTTCTCTTTTCTTAGTTTGAAACTAGTAAAGAGGAATGGTATAATATTATATATAACTATTACAACTGTTATGATAATATAATAAGATATGATGTCTGTCACACATGTCACAGTCACATTCATGACATCATGTGACACATTAGGAGAGTAATATCATATATCATATGATATGATAACTCTTATATATATAATTCATAATATCTAGAGTAAGTTAGATATATAGTATGTACAGACTATACACTAGAGTTTTATCCAAACTCTAGGGCTTAAGTTGTAATAGATAACTCACTTAGCAGTCTCTATTTCTAGATAACTACTCTAGATAGCATACTTAGTATATAAGCTGATAGTTATACTGTAAAAGTCTTATTCTAGAAATTAACTAAAATTATTACCAATTCCTGGTGTTAGCAATAACACATCTCCTACCTTCTAGTAGACTTGTCCACCAACTATATTCTAAATATCTCTCCCAAAATATATGACTAGTACAACTAGTAAAGATATAGCATACAAGCTGAAGCCAAAGATTGTTCTGACTTCTATACTCTGTATACTCAGATAATGCAAATTACTCATTCAGACTTCTGAAAGCCTATTATCAGATCTTAGATAACAAGATATGAACTATATCTAACATCTATAGAGAAACACTAACTGAGTGTAGAGTTTAGGATAGGACTAAGTACTCATGAGGTTTAAAGAAAGATAATACTGCTATGGAGAATAGGTTATTCATGAGGTTGAAGGATTTATGAATAGTAGGCTTGGCTTTTTTTAGTGCTGACTTCATCTATTTTATGAACTGTGACATACTTTCTCGCTTAAACACCTTTTAGTAGAGTTCAAAGCTCATTTATAGGAGATGTCTAGTATTGAGGAAGAAGAAGGACTACTAAGTGAATGAGTACACATAGTTATTATGTTCAAACTCAGTCAGAAGAAAAATATTATGCCAATCATCTCTTTATTTGCTTATGAAAAGCTGGTTAAGCTCTTGATTAATCTGTTCAGTTTGTTTGTCAGTTTGCAGATACCAAGTAATAGATAATGTAATCTTGACCCCAAATAGGTAATATAGTTCTCTCATGAAGAAAGCAACAAATTAAGATCTATGGTCAGATACAATGTGTGTTGTAAGACTATGAAGCTTCTACATACAATGTAGAAAGAGTCTAGTTACTTTTTCTGCACTTATTATAGTGTGAATTAGGATAAATTGAGTAGTCTTGGACATAAAGTTTACCATGGTCATAACTGCTAACAAGGGTCAAGCAAGTTAAGCTAAGATGCAATAAGAACTATGCAACACTAGCCCTTAACTGTGCACTGAAAAATTCAAAGAGAATAATATCAGTATTAAGAATTAAAAGAAGAGGTATGAACAATAATATAAAAGGAATATACAAATAAAATCCACTCACAAACACTTTCTCTTGCTAACATACTCTTAAACAGTGAATCGTATACTATGTAACAAGCTTCTTTGAAAAATATAGTGAATAGATTGCAAAGCTCCTTTAGAGCTTCCAACAACACTATTTATTTCAGATGATGTACTTTTCAAGTCAAACCTTATGACTGAAGATACCAACTGACACTCATCTTACCAGTCTTTTCTAGGCTATTAAAACTCTTTGAAACTTGCCCAAAAGTAATAGCAGATACTAACAATACTCACTTAATAAAATAGAGATTAAACTGCTCTCAAGTGGGGAAATTTGGATGGGGTCTTCTTTATTAGTCTTAAAATATAGAGAATAGAGACTAAAACTATATAGAAGATTTTTGAGAACTTGTAAGCATATATTTTTCTCTCCATTTACAGCCTGATATCAAGTCAATGATCATTTTCTACTCATGAGTACCAATTCTATTTCTCCTTAGTCATTTCTATTATTTGCCTCTACTTGTAAATCCATTCTAGACTTTATTGGCTTCTGACCCAATGTGTTCCTGTCTTATCCTACCATCTGAATGTTTTGTGGCTATGCTAATTGTGCTCACAAGTACCTATACTTCATAGCTAGTCTTTTGCAAGTATAGTGGTATTAGCATTTCTTATCTCTAAAGATCTTATCTTCCTGAGATCTAGTTTGATTAATGGCTACTACACCATCTTTTAAGTGGATGTCCACTTGAGAGAGTCTGAGATATTATCTAGGATTATAAAGTCTTCTTGCTAATACCTTCAAAGAGGTCTTAAATGTTTAAAAACCCTATAAGAGTATGTTCTTTCACAAAAAAGCATTTTCTAGCATAACACTATATCAAACTCCACAAACTCTAGAAATTCCACAAATAAGTCTATGTTAATTATTTTTTATCTTGTATTTGGAATAGAAAGGAGATATAGCTCTCCAAGGAGTAGATGTTAGATAGGCTTAGTCTCTATACAAAGATCACATATTAACTAATACATCTTGATATTTGTGGCTGCCAATAGTTCCATGATACCAGTTTCAATGTCTTCCAATGTCCTGTATACCCCACTATTTTTGAATCATGGTAGAGAAACAATATAGTACAGATATATCTCTTTTTCTAACTACCACCATGGTTAACATGCAAAGTTTAAAATAATCATTAAGAAATCCAAGAAATCCATTAAAAAAATCCAGTACTTTCTTTTGATTCTTCAGATTTACTTAAATTGCTCTCCAGAGCTAGTTCTAGAGCTAGCAAGTGAGTGTATTCAAGAGAAAGAGTCACATTGCAAGATGCTCCCCAGGAAGTGTCTCTGCTTCTTTTACCTTTAGGAATGTCTCTCCTGAAGTGTTAGCTTTATCTTTTTCAAGAGAAAGTAAGGAGAAGAACATGTGTTTAGACTCTAAGAGACCTACCATCCTAAGAGTAACTACATAAAAACTCTCCTTTTAGAAAGTGTCTTCCCATAAGCTTTCTGTTGCTTTTCTTGCCTCAATCTCTAGAAGGAAAACATTTATTATGAGCTAGGATAACCAAGTGTCTGGTGAGGAGGGTAGGAACTTGGTTTCTAGGGCAGAAACTGCTCCTAAAAGTGTTAGAGTTGAAGATGGTAGACTTTGTTTTATTTTTCTCTCTTATTTTCATTTTCACTTCTATTTTATTTTGGACTTAGGGTTAGAATTAGTGTGATGGAGAAGTGATACTTTTCACAGTCATATAACACAGAAAAGGTTCTGAAACAGATGATGTCTTACAGCATGGTTATAGCATGTTAGTCTTATAGAGAGCACATGGACTTTATTGTAGTGTGCACATAAACCACAGTCCATGGTATATAAGGTAGACTAGTTTGTAACAAGAACTACATCAAGTTCTCTTATATAAACCCTATACAAGGATTCTCCTTTACCTAACTCTTTGGCTTAAGTTGTAATAAAAAGTGCCCCAAAACCCTATGCTCCTATACTTGAACCATACAACCAGATCTATGGATCAGCTGAGTTATCCTCCCAATTGGTAAATGGCAACATCATTCATAATACTGAGCTGTAAAATGGTGACCACCATATACTGTCACTATCTTGTTATTTTAAACACCTTGAGGCTGATACTAAGCTGCTCTCTTTATTTCTTGAGCATTTTACATACTTTATTAAAAAGCACCCTTTTGGAAGATATTCTATTGATCAATTCTCTACTATTTTGGGAGTTGGCTTTTATATCTGAAACATGCCCTAGACTATTTTTGAAGCTGGGTGGGATTGCTTTAAAGTCTTATTTCAACATGATGCTCCCACTCTTGTAGAAGTTATGAGAACTATTTATGGTCTTGATCTTGTTACAACACCTTTTTCTGATGTTGAGATAGCTATTAATGTACCAGAGGCTAAATAAGTTGCTTTTACTCTGATTACTAATGAAAAGCACAAGAGAAAGAGTACAGCTTCTACTTTTCCTTCTATGTCTTCCTCTGATTATAAGAGTAAGAAATTACTCATTTCATAGGCTCCCTCTCTTCCCAAAGCTGTGACAACTCATTTAGCCTCAAAATCAGTGACAACCATCCAGGTTCAGCTGTGACATCTCATCTAGCTATGACAATCCCTAGTACCATCAAGCTACAGATAGTATCTCCTTCTGTTCATTTAGTCTTCAAACTTAAGCCCAAAGTCAAATCATTTGCTTAGCCTACAAAAGCCAACATTACTCAGCAAGCTCTAAGGTTTGCTCCTGCTTCATCTTATGAGAACTTTCTGCACTTGTTACTACTTAAGAAGGTGTTTTTTAACCTCTCTCAAGATACAATCATTTCTATACATTAGGCCAGTTTAGGCAGTACAGATGCTTTTTGAGAAAGTGCTAGTCATTCCAGTATCTCAAGAATGCTTAAAATGATGACCTATGGGCCTACCAAATAACAGGTCCTAATTCTACTTGATTCTTCTACTACAGAGATTGTTGTGAACAATACTACTTCTGTAGTTGAGTGTCATGTGTGGTTCACACTGGGGTGGAAGTCCGCAGAATGGACTTGGAGTTGAGTGGACTTGTGGAATGACCTTGGCTTCAGCTTATGTGCTGCACTGTCTGTCTGCCATGTGGTCGCAACTTCAGATAAAAGAGAGAAAGTCCAAGTGGAAGTGAGTACTGATTGGTGTGTTGCTGTTGAACACCAGAGATTGAGTTCAATAAGAGTTTATCTTCATCGATTATCAGACTAGTGAATTACAGTGTAACTACTAGTCTTATATACAAACTGATAATATAGGAGATGCTCGGGGTTTCAGTGGTAAAACCCCTATTACCCTGAGCAGAGGTTTC
>Ga0157364_1007665_pt1 | contig 11176 bp, 4 predicted proteins | sample AttsexASBM2_FD_111476 | JGI IMG/M metagenome (GOLD analysis project Ga0157364, IMG submission 111476) | Fungus gardens microbial communities from leaf cutter ant in Ribeirão Preto, State of São Paulo, Brazil - Atta sexdens ASBM2 | ecosystem: Host-associated > Fungi > Mycelium > Unclassified ...
ATACTAAAAAAAAAAAATAAGTAATACAGGCTTGATAATATATTTAAGGAAGAAAGAGAGAGAGAGAGAGAGAGAGAGAGAGAGAGAGAGAGAGAGAGAGAGAGAGAGAGAGAGAGAGAGAGAGAGAGGAAGGGAACGAGCCAGAAATTTGTATTCAATTTCAGCGGAACTGTTTTGTTTTACTCAGTTTGCCCGCATACATTACGCGGAACGTGCACGGCTTTTCAAGTGATCTTTTATATTATCAATGTGGCTTTACCGGCCGCGAGAGGAACGAGTTATACAGTTTCCGGTGCACGCGTGGCATTCTTACTCGACCACGCGTAATAAGGAGCGCGTAAAGAAAACTTTGTTGTCTTCTCGATGGGAGATACCGGACTGTGGTTTCTGCGAGAGAAAATGCCGGAGAGAAATGCCTGAGAAAGGCAGAGGCATAATTAAAATGTATGTACGAACCGAGAAGAGCGTCGGCGCAACAGGATGAGAGAGATCTTTGGGTGGACCTTAATGCACTTCAGAGTCTTATTATTCTAATGTGTCATTAGAGCGGCCGAGTTCAGCCCTAGTCGTGGGAAAGAAGATGCAAAAATTGTAAAATTTATTTAGGGAACGAGGGAAGTCGCTGCACTAGTCAAAAGCTGTAATTTGCCTCTGCGAAATCGGATTAACTGAAGTACTGGATAGATATATAAAGATAATTAGAAAACGCCATATGGTTGGAATGTATTCTATACATATAAGAAAAATGTATTCAGTAGTAAAGGAACAAAATAGATTTAATTTTCGTTATGACCTTCTTTTGCTTTGAGTATAATTATACTCAAAGGAAATAAATAAATAAATAAATATATACATATATATAAAATTAATATATTCATATATATCATATAGCCTACTAAATATAAAACTATTTGTAAAATAATAATAAATAATATTATTTAAACAGATTATACACAAAAAAATTGTTTGTTTATAAAATTAATTGTCAAATTATTTAATTTGACTAAATTATTTATTATTCATTTATTTCACATGTCCTATCTGCCAGTTAATAAATAAATTATGTAGCTAATGTATTTCATCTTAAGAATATAGAGTATTTGCATATATTAAATTGAATATATGGGATAAGAAAATATAAATTTCTGAATATCCAATTTCTAAAAAAGAATAGCACTTAAAAGTCCTTTTGGAGGTTCTCCTCAACAAAATCCTCCTTTAATTCTCAACAAGGAGAAAACACAAATAAATAATCATTCATAGCATCAAAGGAGGACAATCAGTTGTAATATTATCTCGAGAATCTACGTTGATTCTTTAATTTTTTATGGAATTTGTAGACTGTTATGTAGAACTAAATTTCGACTCGAGAAACCTTTCAAATATTTTGCATACAAATACATTAATAATTAACGCCAGCGCGACGTATCTGCCACGTGACATGATGATCTATACAGAACACTCAAAGTCATATTACGAATAAATAAAAAAGCGAAACACACATTCGGATTGTATACAGTTCTCTAGGGAACATCGCGATATACACACGTGTCAATATAGTGCGCTACGGTTTCGCGTGAAACTTTATCCGGCGTGCTGCACAGTTTTATCGCGCGATGCAATTAATTTTGTCGATATAACACAACCAGCAGAGTGTTACTCTTGTCACACATATGACGTCGATATCTGTTGTCTCTCGACCTATATTGCTTTTTACATTATAGTATCAGTGTTGCATTCATGAGCGTTTCAACATTTTTCTTTCGAGAGTGTTTTTGTACAAGAAATAGAAGAAATAGAAGAATATAAGAAGACAATTACTTTTTCTATTTTTTATTAGGGAAGTTTGATCCATTTTTAATTTGCTAAAACTAATTTAATTTTTTATGTGATTATTTATTTATTAAACGAGATAGAGTTAAAATTCTTTATTTAAAAGAAATAATTTGAAATTTTTTTATATAGAGAAATAAAATTATATAATATTTTTATAATGTTATTTAAAATTCTAAAATATTCTCGAAATTTTGTTAAAAAATTAAAACGTAAAAATGACAGTTAATAAAAGTTATAGAGAGGTAATAGGAGCACTAATTAATTAAGTATAAATAAAATTTTTTATTTAAATATTTGGCTGAACTCCACTTCGATTCCGTTTTGGATTATTCTCAGTAATTAAAAAGATCACAATTTTTTAAATTATCCGTATATTAATATAATTTTATTTAATTTTGCATTGGATATAGAATACATATTTATAATATATATGGCTCTCAAGAAATCAAATATAAATTTTAACGTAAAAATAAATAATTACGATCTGCAAAATAAATATATATTACAAGATATATTTAATTTGTAAGTTGCAATTAAATTGTATAGAAATTAAAAGCGAATATAATAAGGGGTTTAAACGTAATTACTCGTCAAACGTTGGATCAGTATTATCACAAACTACATCATCATTATTTAGAACTTACCACGTGCGATTAAGCACGCTTCGTGAATTTAGTTTATCTTAATTTTGAATATAATTGGTATAAATAGAGCTGGTAAGTTTGTCAAAATTTTAAACGACTTGAAATATTTTGTTTTTAATAAGATTGTTTTAATTTAAAATGTCTTATTTTGATGTCTTATTTTGATTTAATGGCTTTATTATGAATATTTGCTAATCTATCTAAATTTCTAAATTTCTCATATAATGTTATCTTTTGCTTCAAAAATATCCCGAATATCGAAAGAAATTACATTTGCTTAAATTAAGTTATGTGAGATAGAAATCTATGAGAAAAATAAATTTTACTGACAGTTACTGTCATTTATCACCTGTCGATATATTGTCTCCATTTCTGATACATTTTTATCACAGAATATAGAACGCTCTAAATTACACTTAAAAATTTAGGTAGAGATTGAATAACTATTAACATTAACATCTTTGTAACATCTATTAAAAAAAGTATAGTTTTTCGTTAAAAAATCTAATTTTTCTTTATAAAAATATTGAGTATATTTATAAAAATATTGAAATGTCAATAATAATGACGTTACAAATATTTAAAAAATAGCAGTTTAAACTTTAGAAATAAAAAAAATAGGAGAAATCGGGGGTATCAGTTGACTAGAGTAAGTAAAATAATCGAGGCTATATTAAAAACAAAACACGCAAGACACGCGTAAACGTGTCTGAGCACGCAGCAACGATTGCTGTTAACATCTACTGTAACATCTTGTTGCGAACACATCTATAATAGAAATGATGCCATAATTTTAAAAAATCGTACACCTAAGTAAATATTTTTATTCTTAAAGTTTTTGTTTTACAATCGTATATATTTGTCTGAGATATTTGATTTCTACTTAGATAGTAAGTGTAGTTCTTACTCAATACAAAGTTTAACAGATTTTTTTTTGTTTATTATGTGCCTTTATTATCGTTAATGTTTTTAAAAAATGAACGAATGGGGATAGTAGACTAACAACATGGAACTATATGACTCATTTAGGGAGGACTCTTATAGTACTTATTCAAAATTTTATTCCTTTAAAGAGATTTTTCTCAGTGATAAATGTTATCAGTTTAGTTTTTTCATCGAATCTCTCGAAAATTAGCTCATTCGACGTGATTTTGCATGAAATGTGACGTGATTTTGCACGAACAAATTTTGCAAAAAGAAGCATTGTTTTGCCCTGCGAAGCGAATGTTCGTGTATAAAATATATTTTTATAAAAGTTTTATTAATATGTAGCCAAAGATGTAGCTTAAAATACATTAATCTTTATTTATAATCTTAGTGTAATTACCTCGGTCCCGGTGCTAATTGAATCAGATGGAATTCATTAGAAAAATGCATTTTTTAATAATATTAATTATCAATTTTCCTTTATTATTAAAATATTGTTAGACAGTCAAATGTATGTAGTAACTGATATAAAATTCAATTTTTCAATAGTCTCTTAATTTCGTCTCTTAATTTCGTCTGTAAAAATTCGAAACTGAAAAATGAGTCTATTAGCCCCGGTCTCCTCTAATAGAGCTTTACGCTTTAGTTAAGTTTAAGTGAAATTCTTTATCAAAATTTTATCTTGAGAATCGTTAAGAAGATGTAAAGTAAGCTTTAAAAAGTAAGTTCTTGTATAGCTCAGTCCGTTTAAAGTAAGTCAGCCAGCTCTGTTTTACTGGACGTGAATGTAACGGAATTCGCATTCGCTTTTGGGTGTATATGAAGGCGCCAGCGTAGATTTCGTGGCAATTGTGCATGAGCTTTGGTATATAATTGGGATGAATATTGAGAAGTTGGCGGTGAAGTTGCGAGTAAACTTGGATGCCTCGAGGCGACCTCGCTGCTTGAGAGCAGAGACGTGTTGCGGACAGCTCTCCTCGCCGTTTCTCTCTTCGCCTAACCCACCTTATTCACCTATCGCTGCCACCTCGCTGCAAAACTGTACGAATATTCTCGATTATCCGGCGTCGTGACAATGTCTCGTTCCCAGCGTCGCAGTTGGGCTTCCGTTTCTGATTCGCATGCGGAGAGGAAACTTGTTTCTTGAAAGAGGAATAACAATGGCACAGCGTATGGATATTAAATGCGAAAAAGAAATAGCAGCAGAACGCGTGACAAACTTCCGAAAAGTTTCGAAGAGAGTATACATTATTAATCTCTCACATTTTCACGATCAATACTCAATGTTAGAAATGGATTCTTTAGATAAATTCGTCATTAATTTTTTCTCGTAATTACGTTCAAACACATGAATGTAATTACATGAATGCAACTTACTTAACTAACTAACTCGCGTTCATACAATTTCATTAACGAAATATGTAAAAAATTAAAAATTTCTTTATCTTTTAGCTTTGTGTTCTTTTTTTTTTAAAATGACATTAAAGCAACGATTTTTCTTCTCGACGCCGGATATTCAATCATCATCAATCTTGCTCGATTCGTTGCTTCGCATGATGCGAAATCATTATGTGTTACGCGCGATCATTACCCATGTACTCCCGAAAAGTTCAGAAACGGTCTTGCTGCTTGAAAGCAGAGACATGTTGCGGATAGCTACCACTCCGTTCTCCTCTCCTTAACCACGTTATTCGGCTATCGGAGTTCCCGTGCAAAACTATGCGAATATTCCCGATCATCCCATCGTCCTGATGGAATTCGTGCGCTTGGTGCGCGTTGGCGAAATATATCCGGTCGGATATCACGCCAAAGAAGATCGAGCAGGTACGTGCCGGATTGCTAAAAAATGTAGTGGTATAAATCCAATTTTTCTTTTACGCATAAAATTGATATATAAATTGTTGCGTATAAACTTTATCTACATGTATTCTTATGTGATGAGAAAGACAATAATATATTTATTTATGTTGTTAATTTCTTTTTCATATAATATTTTTTTCCTTTTTTTCTCTCCTCCCTTTTTTTATCTTCTTTCGTATTTTCACAGCTTTCAACAAAGCTGACTTTGACGTCGAAATATATCGCATCTCGTTCAACCATGATAGTATACATGTAACACCCGCTAACACTTGTGCGATCAAAATTTCGTAAAAAATCAGGACATGTTTTAAAATTTTTTATTAATTAAATCTCATACTAATATTCTAATCTAATAATTTTTTTAATCAAAAATTTTTTTCGTTGATATTACGACAGATAAAATAGTGAAAATTATTTGTAGCAGAGCAATTTCAATCGAAATGAGCGATTTTGCCGAAATATTTAAAAATTTAACTAGATACAGATTTGAAAACAATTTTATTCCATCAAAATAATTATGAAGAACGCTCAAATATATAAAATAGCAATGCTACAATAAGTTATGACATTATTGCAACTAGCTTGAGTGTCCTACATAATAATTATTTTCAATTCTGTATCTAATTAAATTTTTAGCAAATCCGTTTTTTTCCAATGCAATCATTGATTTATGTAATGGCATTTGTTTATCAGAAAATATTACGCGAACATTTTTTTCTCTCACTGATTTAATATGCTTTTAAATTTAATATTTTTTTTTAACATTCTGTATAATGCATATATATATAAGGTTAATTAAATTATATGAAGGAATGATTCTCTACGCGCAAGATAGGAGAGCGTGTAGTCGACAGCGATTGTTGCATTATTAACTTTACGCGCGGTTGTTTCTTCACTGAGCTCCGTCGTGGCTACGTAGTTTCTGCTGAGTTCTGCGGGCGCATCTTTCTGCCTCCTCTGTTTACGCGAATATAAAGCTCAAGCCCTGCGTGTGATCGTTATGAAAATTTAGCGGTGAAGTCTTGTTAATTCAAAAGGAAGCCTTTTACTTCACGCGCTCCAATTTCATGTTTTTGAAAAAAACATCGAACTCTTTGCGAGGATAATATTTTTTACAACCACCACTTGCTGGAGTTTTTCTATATAGTTCTTCTCTTCGCGCGTTCATTTTTACGAGAATTGTATCAAGTTTCCACTCATAAGCTACATTTTGTTTCTCTATTTATTAAATCTCATCGAGATTACATTGTTTTCATATCTTTTGCAGTTTATCTGTAATTTTAAAAACTTATATAATACTATTATGAATAAAACACTTTTAAGTAATTATATCTCAAAGGATATAAGATATGTCAAAAACGACACATGTACAAACTTTTTTTTTTAAATAGCTCTTCCCAAATCCTTTGAAATAATTTTAGAACGTTATAATATTCTCTGGGGACGTTTTAAATGTTAGATTTTGAATTCATATCTTTTCTCAACCGAAATTTACAATATTACATATAGAACATTCTTTGTATTGTGCTAACGTTTCGAAAATTTCAGTGTAACAAAGAAAAATCTTGGTATGTAACATTATTATTTGAGCTACTGGTTTTGTACAGAAGCTAACAACTACATTAAGTTAACATGTTACGTCTCGTAACAGCCGCTTTTCATATCCTTGTCGTCACGAACGCATTTCACGTTTCGTAATATAGATATAATTCGTTGAATAAATATATGTAAATTGTATAATCGAATACGATGTCTCTTTCATATAGAAGATGTCAAACATATTTCAATTTTCCGCTCCGCTTAATACCGTTATGATAATCGTGATGAAAACATTTAATTATGTTATAACGCAACGTGTAAACGTAATTCCTACATTAATACTATTATTATAAAACTAGCCATAAAATTCCGCACATAAAGATATCTTATATTTAGATAGTTTCTAAGCTATCTATAAACATATCTTAAAAACATAAACTAAATAACACATCTAAAAGAATGGAATTAGATTTTGCTACGGCAAAGTACAATAGATATATCGAGTTATGTTTATAAACATCTTTACTTAAATTTATTATTTTTGAGTTTATTTGTATCATTTTTTAAATAAAAGAGATTGTTTTACGTATTGAAATTTTACATGATTACAATAACACACTTTATATATTAAACACACTTTATGTATTAAAATTTTACATGCTACACATCGTTTATGTTTTTATCTTTATAAAAACATTTTGAAAATAAGAGTAAAACGAAGTAAGTAAAAATTTCATTGGATAATGTCCTGACATTGGATTGTTATAAGAGAATTTCTCGATAGATTAGTTCCACGGGATTCGTTCGCACGGGTTATGGGGACGTTACGTCGGTCCTTTACATGCTATTCCATAAGCGTAGCCGACTGAAGAAGCAAGGCACTCGTTTAATAAATAATTCTTGAGTCTATGTTTTCTTTGTCCAGCCCGTTCAGTCTTACAGCGCCGCGTTCCAGTATCGATTTCTTGCGACTCTAAGAAAAATAGACCGCGTTCCGGTAAATTTTTAATCCCCGCGCCGCCTTCGATGTCTAAATAAAGAAACTTTCTCCCCTTTTATGCAAAACTGACGTCTAAGAAAGTTTTCGGACGTAAAGAAGTGTACAAGACCGAGAGGCTGAGTGGTGAGGGATACGCTCGCTCAATATTTATGTGCTGGAAGTCCGTGCTCTCGCGCTCGCCCTTTCCTTTTCTAATAGTGCCCTGTTGAACTTGTTGCTGAGTTCTAGCAATTGTTACATATTATTTAGCGAACAATTTTTGAGCGATGAAAGGAAAAGTAAGTTGAAAATCGATACGTTTGGCAGAAATACGAAACTGAACGCAAACCTTTGATTGACAAATTGTTCGTCGTAGAATTATTTATAATCTTTAATATTTATTATATAGGGATGCACCGGATCGCAAAGTTACTGGATATCGGGTATCGAGTATCTGAAAAGAATGTAACATCAGATATTCGGTATCCAGTCGGATATCCGAGAAGGCTATTTTTCGAGTCGGATTTCGAGAAAATGTCTTCTAAAAAAAAAACTGTAAAAAAGAAAAAAAATTGTAATTTTGCAACAATATAACATTATGAGTATACATACTTATTTATAGAACATTTATATAATAAAAAATCTACAATTTAATGATATAAATTTCAACCAGATATATCTATACTAATGATATCCGGCTAACTGGTCAGATAGTAAAAAAATACTTTTTGGATATCTGCATCCCTAATATTTATAATATTTATAATATTTATATCAACATTTATTATCTCTCTAAGATCTTTATTGGACAGTACGATAAATCACATTGCGTGAACATCGAGAAAGAATTATCCGGGATTAAAATTTCTTGACAACTCGGAATGCATCTCCTAATGCGACGTACTTCGGAGAAATCACATTAGCTTAGCCGTCTAGGTTCGTATCGCTGGCTGCTGACACCATTCAACAATATCAAGCACTTACGGTTATAGAGTTAGCCTGTCGGCTGAGCGCATAATTACCAACCGGAGCGGAGAATCTCACGTAATTTTCGGGCGGTGAAAATTTCATGGCGAATACGTACCCTCGCCGTCCGCGCAAGGCGTTTTAACGAAGCGCGAGCTGTCGTCGTCTCTCACGAGCTCACCGTGAATTTGCAGTACGACGATCCGCTCTGCCTTCGTTGCTGCGTCGAACTTTGCTGCAAGCGAGAAGAGAAACGCGAAGGTGGTCGGTGTACAGATAAACCGGAGGTGTGTGTTCGCCTTGCGAAGCCGGAGCGAGTGATGTGCCAGCCCGGGCGGCAGACAGCAAAATCATTTGCCAACGTCTGGTTTGTAAATTATTACAGCTACCCGGGAGAGACTAAGTCGCCCATTATTCTGTTAAACGCTTTGTAGAACGAGATTCATCCCCGAGTCGAAGGGACGTACATAAAAGTCCCTTGGAGAAGTTGGAAATTTTTTAAGAGAACTTCTTTCACCTCTGAAGACCTGTAAAGAAGTACAAATAAGCACAATAGAATGAAATAGATTAATGAAGTACGAAGATATGTGCACATTTTCATTCATAAATAAAAACTGAATAATGCATCATTATTGAATGGTAATAGAGATGTCGCCATTCTGTGAAGAGTTTGTTGTTATGTACGGAAGAAAATGCTGTAAGTTGTAAATTTTTTTTGTCCATACTATACAATTATTAAAATAAAAATTTAGAAAAGAAAGGATTAATATGGACTTTATAGAAATAGGGAATTGTTGCATTTATGAGACAAATGTACTATCTGTGAAATATCTCCTCTGTTCGGGACGTTACTAATTACATGGCCGCTTTGTGGAGGCGAATTCTTTATTGCCTTGCAACGAATGAATTATGTGTATAATTGTGCGTGTAGTCGTTTTACTATATTCCCGCACGAATAAATAACCCTACATATACGCACATGAAAATGCTCGACGTATGCACGAAAAGCTGGCAATTTTCCAAACTCCAATTTAAATAGGATCCGACTGTGAACCGGTAATAAGCAAAATTTAATTCATATCAGATCAATAAACTTTTTTTTCCGCATATTGAAATATATGTACATATATGCATATTTTTTTTTATTCTTTACGACTTTTTTGTCTTACAATTCTGCCTTTGTTTGTTTAAAATTGAAACGAATGTATAATATAAAATATATAAAGATCATCGATCAAGATTAGAAAGAATAAATTATTTTTTAACACAAATTATAGAAATCAAAGCTTAAACGGTCTAGCTAGATCTTAATGCTTGTATGATTCTTGTGTGAATTTACGTATGTAGTTCTTAAAAATGCGAGCCGAAATGATTTTTCGGTTTTGAAACGCTAACTCTATTAAACTGTCGCAGTAATATCACGAGCATTGATTAGCAATTTAATAAATTTTGGATGCTTATTCGCATCTTTGAAACGAGCTTAATAATGTTGAATGACATATTAAAATCTGTAAATAATTAATTCTCATTGTGAAAATATTACCTCGGCCAGGTTAAAATTATTTTTTATTAATTGTTTTAAATAGGAATTTTTAAGTTGATTTTTTTTTAGAACGATATTTTAGAACCCTAATGATATTATAATAATATAATCAATAATTTACCGTCTCAATTAATTTGCACATAAATTTGTTTATTAAAGTTTAATTATTCAAATCTCCCTATATTAAAGATACTTTATGGTTTTACATATCTCTTTTTCCTTGGGAAAAATTAAAAGCCAATAAATCATTCTTGGGATTGATTTTAGTGTCATGATCCACGCGGTATTTCGACGAATAATTTTTTGGCAGGGTAGGGGTCTTCTCTTCAGCGAGAAACGTGCTGGGAGTTCTTGCGATTTCTTTGTTCGATTGATGTTCAATGCGAGAAATGTGACGGCCGATACTTCAACCTGGCCGCGATATTCCCAGGATAAATGTCGACGAAGATCGTAGACGAGTATTCGGGAGACAGATAGTCGGACGGCGATGCCCGTATTCTCGAAGGATTGTAGATTCTGTGAAATTTTTTGACCATCTTGTGTGGTTATCTCTTTAATCAATTTGCAATGACGGTTCGATAAACGATTCATTTTCCGTTTATGTACTGCACATTTTTTATTATATATTTAAATACCATTATCTCCCATATTTGTACAACTTTTGTTTTTTTCTTTTTTAAATAAAATATAAATTTCTAAAATTAATTTATTGAAGCTAAATTTGTATCTGTGGCTGATAAACTAAATGTTTTGAAACTATCTAATATTATTATTTCGACGTCTTCTTCGAAATTTAATAAATCTCACTTTGCGTATCACGCGTGTCCCGAGAGTGAAAAGAAGAGCTCAGTTACTCGGGGTGGCATTGCATCAAGCACGGCG
>Ga0157364_1007666_pt1 | contig 11176 bp, 5 predicted proteins | sample AttsexASBM2_FD_111476 | JGI IMG/M metagenome (GOLD analysis project Ga0157364, IMG submission 111476) | Fungus gardens microbial communities from leaf cutter ant in Ribeirão Preto, State of São Paulo, Brazil - Atta sexdens ASBM2 | ecosystem: Host-associated > Fungi > Mycelium > Unclassified ...
CACACACACACACACACACACACACACACACACACACACACACACACACACACACACACACACACACACACACCCACACACACACACACACACACACACACACACACACACACACACACACACCCACACACATCTCCATAGAATATACACAACGCATATTAATTGTGTTAACATACATGAGATGCGTATAGAGTACGCTCGCAGAGGCCTCGAGAGATAAAGTCGATAAAAGGATAAGCAATAATGAGTGGTAAGTGTGCCAGCAACCATGTTGGTCAGACAACATCACAAATGAGAGCATCTCGCACGTTCGGCTAATGAATAATTTTAGTATCCTAATGAAAATAGTCAGCGGCGCGCCCGCAGATCGCCGAATCCTTTAATCAAGTCGTTACGCTTTCCGCACGATCCCGACATGCGGATGATCCATTCGTGGTTTCAACACGTGTTCGTGTGCGATAAACGATGGATAATCGCGTTAGTCTGGGAAAGAGAGAGAGAAAGAAGGATATAAAAATGAGAGAAAGGAAGAGAGAGAGAGAGAGAGAGAGAGAGAGAGAGAGAGGAAGAGAAAGAGAGAGAAAGAAAGAAGCCCGCCGCGAATCGCCATGTTGTTGCCGAAACATAAAGATCTTCTTAATTCGCGTGAGGAGCAGGCTTCCGTGCTTTTTTAATCCATGTAGACTTTTTGCGGGGTTCCTGCTCACCCGGTGATGCTTTCCAACGTCGGTCGCAACGTGTATATTTAGGCTGGCATTAGGCCGTCCCGGCTTCTAGGCGGCTGCTTATTAACTCTTCTTCGGCATATTGCTTCCCGTAATGCGACCAACAACTGCAACGCCTCCCCTATATTTGCCTCCTTTTTGCCCTCCCGCTGCCTTTTCTTGAGCCCGTCAAGGGATTCCTAATACTACAATATCGCATCGTGACTAATTCGCTGTCGTGATTAGAAACGATGATGTATCTTTGCGAACACGTAGATGATTAAAGCATGAACTTGAAAAAAATCACAGTACACAGAGAAATAGCTCACAGTTTTTTTAAAGTGTACACTTAATTTTCATATTTGACACATAGATGACAGGTGAAAAATGGCATCGAATAGACTCCATTAATCACAAACGGGCCATAAGGATTTTATTAAATTCTTCTAAACGAGAAAGAAATATAGGTTATCTCATTCCTCCACCAATACATGGGTGCATACATCATGTAGGAATTGGAGGAATTTGACAAAATCCTTATAACTAGTCTCTGATTAGAGAGTTCCTAGTGACGTTCTCACGTGACTTAATTGGAAAAATGGCACGAAGTGAAGAAGATGTTTGTTAGTTTTTTTTGCGCACAAACGAATGGAGTATCTAGAATGAAGTATATCTGTAAGAAAAATTGCCATAAAGCTACAATTGGTCACTGTTTTAAATGTCTTGAAACAATTTTCAGAAACATTTTTAGAACATCAAACCATTGATCGCAAATCTGGATCTGGAAAAAAAACCGTTCTGAATACCCTGAGATAGAGAAACGAATTGTTTAGCTATTCAGAAAAAATCATAATTACCGTCGCGTGATGTAACAAAAATAGCAGGTGTATTACAACTTGTACATTTATTTTTTGTACTTATACATCTACTTTACATCTACTTTTTTGCTATATTACACAAAGATAAATGGTTTCTGTTTAAGGACATGCAAGATTTTTTCTTCCAAATCCAGATCTGCCATCAATAGTTTAATATTCTGAAAATCATATCAAAACATCGTTTCAAAAATTTTCGAAATAGTGCACGTAGGTAATTGTAGCTTTTTTGCAATCTTTTTTAGACAGACTTATCTGAATACTTTATTGCGCAAACGACACATCTTCACTTCGCGCTATTTTTCCAATTAAGTCACGTGGATTTAATCACGCCATCTTTCACGTATACCTGTTAAGCTAACTTTATGTCAAATATTCTATGTACATTTGAAAAAATATTATGAGCATTTCTCTGTGTACGGACTTTTTCGAGTTCATGTTTTAGAAAACGTAAAGATGAAAATTTCTTTTGACTAAATTTATTATGATCACCTTGAAACGCTGTCACGATTAAATTAATAGTACGAAGTTTACTGTCACTGAATGCAGCCTTGTCCTGAGATTTGTACTAGCGTCAACGAGGAACATGTTACGTCATTCGAACACAATCGGCCTCCAGTTAGCTCGGATCGAGATATAATCGTGAACGAAAGTTGGTTCGACAAATATTTGTAGTCACTTCCGGCTCCTCACTCCGCAGCTTTCTCACAGAGACTGGTTGAATTTTATTTTAGGGGATTCATTATAACGAATATGACAAATCCAATAGATTTACAAAAATTATCAAAAAGGATATAAATTTTTTAATAAAAATTTTTTAATTAAAATTAAATTAACTCTTTATACACCAAATACACGCACACACACACACACACATACACACACACACACACACACGCGCGCGCGCACACACGATTCTTTTAAATTTGCTCAATAATAATCACTTGCAATTGAAGATATTTTAACGAAAAGACTTGTTAAGACATTCAATTTTTAAACGTGCGATTAAACATTTAATAATATATCTTAATTTGTTACTATGTATTCAAAATTCATTAAAATCGAAAAAAGACAAAAACGTTTTTTTGGTTAGAGATTTATCTAGCTTTTTAATTCCTTTTCCCCTGAAGTTCACCAGGTGGTCTGAAGATGCAGAACTTCTTAGGGCTCCTTTTGATGATGCGTTTACTTCATATCGGGGAGAGCGCTGATCAATGAGTAATGATAAGTCGAGCAGGATACAAAGCGTAAACAATCGTTTTTTGGCAAAGTCACATCGTATTCATCCATCGTTTTTGTTGTTGTATCGATGAGCGATTAGAAAGTAATTAGCGCCCCGATAATTGTCGATCCTTAGGTCGAACCCCTGCGGTTCTTACTCATCTCGTACCGGATATTCAATGTCTCGGAGTAGGGATCTATTGTTTTCCATTGAGCACTTTCTCACGATCGATATTGCTAAGCGTTACTATTAACTGTGTTACTGTAAGAAATTTCTTAAGGTGGTATGCATAATGTTTATCGTTGATACTTCGCTGAATTTCATTTCTCATTCTCGTTTTGTATAATTTCGTATAAGATAAATATATTATAAGAGAAACAGATCAGTTCACATATACCGGTTGCAAAACCACGGGCGGTCTTGTGAAACGATCTTGTGACCGAAGACAACATTGTATAGAGATACAAACAGAGGTTTTCCGCCAAACAAATCCCAGAATGTCTCGAGACTGTCACATGCAATCGTCTGTGAGAATCGCAGACGGATGGATTTACTTGGCTAAGTACACATTGCATTATGTTCTCCTCGGCTAATGTTCAAGCTAACGAGGCCGGGATATGGTTTTTCCGCGACAAAGGCGTAGGTTATACAGCGACGGCACGAAGAGAAAAAGGGAAAAGGGAAGAGGGAGGACATTCATGCGTGGTCGTCTCCCCCGGTACTACCACCAGCGAAATGAAAGGGAAGGCACGGTAATTGAAGTTAAACGAGATAGCCGGCCATTCATGGGTTACGGGATCGTGACAATGAAGCTGGCTCTTGGTTGAACGGACGCCTCAGGCGACAGACAATGGCTCCGCTGGAGTTTACACCGCGTTGAGGAGTTATGCCGTAATATTGTGGCCGTCCTGGTAGTTTTCAGTCGATGAAGGTACCGCGTGAAGTTCTTCTCGTCGTTCACAAAGTCGCCTGGCCGATTCATGATGTAGTTCCGTTCCGACTTCAGTTCGTTCACCGTGCGAGATTGAAGAAGCAGGAAGAAATAGTTTGGCAGTAACCTTCATATCATCATTATTAGAATCAATCTATTGTGAGTGATTTACAAGAAAAACGAAAATTACAAAAATTACAACTTTTGAGAAGTTTTAAGATGCCTGCGTTTTTTAAAATATATAAGAAAGATTCATTCATTATATAAAGTTATAATAAATAGTTAAGGAAAATAAAGTCACATGGAGATATCTTTCATTTCTTGAAACACACTTTGTTTAATCATGTTTCTCTTTTTAAATTTGAAATGAGAGAATGAATTTAATTTGTAATTATATAGTAACGATTATAAAGAAATCACTTCATTATTTTGGAATAAAGTATATACATATAATATGTACCTCAATATATAGTTCTTAAAATTTTTAATCGATAAGAGAAATGTACAAATCGGTTTGTGAATGATTTATATTTGAAAAGTATGGTCTATTCATTTGGCATTCGTCTCAATTAAGTACCTAATAATGTTCTTCCATAAACATTGATCCTATTTATTATTACAATAAAACACGCAATGAAATGATGTAAACGCGAATTGAATTAATTGAGGAATTAATAATACACGTGTGTAAAACACGTATATGATTATATGATACATGCATGCCAGGACGATACGTTTATTTTCATTGCTCTTTAAAAGTCATGAAAAGAAGCTGAGACCGAAAACTGAGAATCGAGAGAGTTGAGATGACCTAAGATATCACACTTTCTTCGTCGCGAACAGATTTTTCCATAGATCAGTTATGACACCGAACGAAGGATTACAAGATTGATTTTCTTGTTCTCAGTGGTAGCCAGAGATCTCCCGTTGCGATCTCTTCGAAGCTGTAAACTCGCTGTGACAAGATTCAAATCTCGAATTTTTCACAACTCTTTCCTGCTTACCGTCGAAACAAAAGTAAGATTTCGTGGAGAGCTCACAGCGGCTGATCGTGGTTTGGGAAATAACCGATGAGCTCGCACGAACGACATCGGTCCAGATACTCGAAAGAAATGGACTGTCGTTTATTTATTTTTCATTTGAAGGAGTCCTCATATTTTTTCATTAACACCCCGCGTATCTCATGCGTCACGCTGTAGACAAGATAGATAGAAATGTCTGAAGAGTCGAGTCTAGACAATAACTCTTTCTATCTATTTTAGAAATTCGACTAAAATACAAAACTAATTATGTAAGCGTACAGAGTTGAAGACATCATATATACTGCTCTTATATTATTATTATATGTACCATATACATCTACATTTTTGACTTGTTGACTTTCATCTATCAAGTAATTGCGTTGAAAATTATATTACCGTAAAAATATTTTATACTCAGATCTTAGATTCGTCGTAACGATGCACGTAAACACATCAACGTGAGATCAGACGTCTTAATGGCAGCCAGGAGGACTGCTGGGCGGGTTTGCCGAGAGCGATTGGCGCACGATCGTTGATTTCATCCCGGGCGGTATCTCACTCCCCTATCTTCTGCGGTTGCACGTGAATTCTTCCCTGAAGAGAACGCAGCATCTAAAACGCGTTTCCCGGGACGCTATTCGGCTGGGTCCCACGACCACCCACGACACTCGAATGTGGCGAATCCGTGAGACGCGAGCGGGCACGAGTTCTCCCGTTTCATTTTTTTCCCTTTTCGTCCTTCACTCGACACGACATCTCATCCCGAATCCTCATCTTGGGTTTGAGAAACCGCGCTTGAATGACTAAATGGAATCGAAGTGAAATGAAACGACCGCCCGTGTGTCATTCATATTCGTGTGTCACGTCTCGCTTCTCCTGGCTCCCGAAAAGTCCGAAACGATGATTCTCGGCGACGAAACGCGATGGTGCCGATGACTTTCGTGACTTAACCGTTTCTGGTTGTCATGCGGCTATAATTATGCTAAGAGAACTGAATACTCTGAACGATTTAGCAGCGATCGGACGAATGCACGGGATAAACTGTCTCTATTACTGATATAGCATGTTATTATATTATCATGTTAGATTAATTCATGTATTTGCATAATTTCATATGAATCTATAATAGCTTCTGATAAAATTTAGCAATATACATATACATAGGTGTTAACAAATAGTATTACCTGCATGTACAAATAATATTATCAATGTTGTAAAATGTGCTGTAGATATATTTGAATAGCGTTTATTCTAAAAAGTATGTGTTGTGCAAATCCAATTTTTAAGCATTAGACATTTTAACAAAATATTGAAGTCGATAGATGCAGCAGGTACCCTTTGTGGTATTCAGAGCATTAAAAATTTTCGCCTTAATTAACCAATGATTCTTTACGTGCGTACGTTTATCTATCCACGTAATATATTCGGATATCTTTTTCGTAGCAATTTATGAGAAAGTTAATAGTTCGTACGGAGTATTCCTCCCCATCGTCTTTTCGGCCATTACCCTATGCCATCTCCCTTCGCTCTTATTATATATGGAGCTGTGAGGAGTGTGTGTCCGGAAGCAAAATCGAAGAAAACGATATCACGCCGGGGTGGTATAATGCTTTCCATGGTACAGCCCCCGGCGTCCTTTCTCACACTCTCTCTTTCTAACGGAACAGAACGTGATGCAGCGCGTCGGAGCGCGCCGGATCCCGACTGACCTGTGGAAGAGTTGGAAAGGAAACTTGCCTCTAATTATCCTGTTGGGGCCATATAGTAGCCGCGTGAGTGCACGCGTACGCTGTGTATACGTGAGTGCGTGCGTGCATGCATGCGTGCGTGCGTGCATGCGTGCGTGCATGCGTGCGTACGAGTAACGCTGCACTGATGCGCGATCGAGAGGAGGACCGGACTTCAAGGAGAAGGGCGGCTCCGACGGCAACAGAATATATTATAGACTTGTTCCTTTCGACTTGCGCCGCGCCGGGCTGAAATCTCGCTTTGGGTTTCGTGTTAACTTAAGTGTCTCTGAAACGGACTTTATGGGAGAGCGCGGCGTGTGTATGCCGCACGCACGCTGTCGCCTCTTCTTCTAGTTGATCTCTTAACGATCAATCTCTTTTTTCCTTTCTTTACGCGGTTCATCCGAAAATGAATTGTGAATTGTTGCGAATTGTATTTTTGTACTGTAAAAGTGTATTCTTCGAGGTGAGCAAATAGTTACATTCGGGAACGCGTACATGTTACAAAATTACAGTAAAAGTTCATTGATTCTTATGCAGCAATTATATTGCGAAATTACTTTTTCAAATAGGATATCAAAATTAAGATTTTAGAAAATTGATTAATAACAATAAGATATTTATTTTTTGTATTAGAATATAAAAATATAAAAACTTTTGTTAAAGTTTAGAGTTAATGCATGTAAACAAAATCCGTAACGAGAGATTTTAAGTGTTTTGAAACTTATATGTTTAAACATTATATTAAATCAAATTTGATAATAAAGAATTATATGTCATTCTTATAAAATAATAATATATTCAATTTCCATGCAAAAATAATGGATTTCTTTTTACTACACCTAATATATGTACGTACAATATATTCACAATGAGTTCCATTCTTGAACTTTAAATCCAATTTGAAAGAGTCTGAATTAGGAAGGCAACTACGAGAAGTAGTTATTACAATAGTTGTTTTTGGCAAGAATCCGGCTAAACGAATCTAATTTTAATTCATCATTGAGACAACTCCTCTTTTAATTTGGTACCGGTAAGACAGGCTACGATCGATTGTTGTGTGTTCTCTTAAATTTCGATTATTGTCCCTCTTTATATTCTTAGTTTGTTGAGATAGACAAGAGAAGTATAGCATTTTTCACTGGCAGAGCTGGTACGCACTCGGTGCACTTTAAAGCCATTGTACGCAAATTGACATAAAGATGTATGTTTAATAAAAATACAAACACGAATTAAATCACGAAACTTTCAATACATTTTATTATGGTATTTAATAAAATATACATTGGATATTTTATTAATTGAGATATCTCACTTGTACAGTCAGATTAGTACAACAGCTTTAATGTGCATTGAGTGCGCATCAGTTTTGTCAGTAAAAAACGCTATTAGAGAGATACATAGTTAAAGTTGCATAAAATCTACCTTTTATTATATTAAATCTGAAATATTAAGAGATATTTAAAATGAGTCTGAAAAAATTTAAGTATATATGAAAAAATTCCAGAAAAGGGTCAGAAATAATAATCCTAATATAATTCATTGTTAATCTATATGTTTCGTAAGAATTTGTACATCTATAATCAATATTTAAAGATATATTTGTATAGTAATTTAAATATTTTTATTTTTAATATACTATTTTTATGATCCGTAGCGACACTGTGTTAGATTGACATAATTTGGTCAGTCATTCGTGCCATATCTTTAATGCTAATTCAGTCCGGTTTTGCGGTTTCGAAAATCGTGAGATAATTAAAAGAGCGTACGACGGGAAAATTACTTTTGCATATTATTTATTCAGGAAGACATGGAAATATTGACAAAAATAATCGAGACCAATTCTTTTCTGCGCTCTGATATCATCAACTTCTGTGGTCAATATATATATAATTTCTGAAAAAATGTTATAGTTTTGGAAAATGTATGACAGATGTTAAGTTTTCTTTTATACCTGTTTCTCATTAATTAATCTGTATTAAGTGCAGGTGCAGAATTGAAATTTATTCATAAATTACCAATTTATAGCCAAATAACTAAAACAAAAAATTTCTTTTGCACCTGCAGAATTGGATATAAGTAATTATACTTAATTTACAGTGGAACGGGGTATATTTAAGATAATAATATACACACAATTTTGTCACGAATTAAAACAGCCGTTATACTCTTATCGCATTAACAAATATTTTATAAGACTTATTAAAATTGGAAATATTATGAAAATATAAAAAAATGCGCAACTATATAGTGTCTCTATATGTGTTCGTGATGGATTTTAATCATACTCTTCCGCAACTGTTCTTCCCTTTTCTATTCTTTTACCATTTTTTTAATTAAAATTAAATTTTTTTAGAATTTTTTATTTCAAATTATAAATGTATTCTGTATAACATAGTTGAATGTAGACTCTTCTTCATGAAAATATACACTAATGAAAAATATTTGAAAAATATATTTGATGTGAGAAGTGTCTCCTGGAAGGGGAAGAAATCAAATAAATAAATATATATATATATATGAGTATGTTTGAAAAATATATTTTAAATGTAATACATGGAATTGGGGTCAGGGGAGCTTGATAAATAACAATTCTGTAAAATTATTCGTAACGTCATTCGTTATATTTAACAAATCGTTAAATCTTATTACAATGTTTTTTTATTTACAAGAAGACATTATCGATCGCGAAACATCGATCGATTCGCTCCGGGCGAGTACACAAGTTTGCTCCATTGTGTGTAATTCATCCATTTTTCTTTTATACATAACTTATGGCGCATTGTACAAATTATTAGTGCTGTCAATAGTCGGATACATAGATATTTCGAATGTTACTTGCGTATTTATTCCAAAATAAATTTACTTCAAATGATTAGGAAATGAACACTAAATAACGACAAGATTATGTCTTGATTATGTCGTATACATATATTTATATTTTAAGAATGACAACCCATGAAAAGACACGTTCAGTCAGAGAATAATACTATATTTTAACAAATCTAAAAAAATGTATAGCATTATTCTCTGAATATTTTTTTTAAATAGATAATGCTATTCAATTCCTAAAACGCATAAATAATCCATATAAACATATATAATCTTAATGTTATAATATTATATATCGCTTCATTATTACCAATTTTTATAGTTGGGATACATTAGATGAATATCTATACAGAGGAAAAAATAGGAACTGGTTAGCCATAGATATTAAAATTCTGTCCAAAAATAATATAACTTAATATAATGTATGTGAATACACATGTAATTTCTTTGAATTTGAGTAATGGATAGGTACTTTGTATAGAGATTACTCGACTCATACTAACAGCATTGTAAATAATTATTACATAATAATATAACAACATAATTATAATTACAATAATGTAAATATAATAATATATAAGTGCAATGCAGTTATATAAAAAATAATTAAATATTTGTATACACGAGTAATGTTCGAAATATTTGAATAGCTGAATATTGACAGCACTAACATTCGCTGATATAGCCAGTCGTTCCATAGAATCGCTACAGATTTTATGGAATTACTGCGAATTAATCATTTTAACATATATATACATATATGTATAATTATTATTATTGTGTAATAATAATATAATGTAATACAATATATAATACAATATAATATAATATATAAATGTAAATGTAATATATAATATAATATATATAAAATTAGTATATAATTATTTCCATATACACAATAATAATCATAATTCCAATCGACGGATCTCTTTTTAAAAACGACCTCAAATTATTATTAGTAAGCTATTCATTGAAATGTTTTTAATGAAAATTACATATGATTTCGAGAGAAATATCTCATAGCATAAATTTATTCTATGAAGTTACTTCCAATCATTAAATGAAATTATGTGACTTTTTATATAAGTCAACTTTTCAATTTTGTATATAAGAATATTAAGCTAAAGTAAAAATGTATTCCATTCGACATTTCTTCGGTGATATTTTTGCATTTTTTTAAAAATCATGTTACTTTTATTAATAGTATTTTTGTTATGCAATAAATAGTTAAATATAATTTGAAGACGTTAAGATGGGTGAGCCATCCTGAATAAATAACTGTATAGGTACGCCTTCTATCTTATATTTACTTTCGGATAGTGAAATACGAGAAAACGTCATAATAAATTACAAAATAGAAAGCTAACATTAAGAAATTGCAATGCATTTATCATGTACTTTTGAAGTATTACTTCTAATTGTACGTTTCAAAATTCGATATCAATATATGACACGTAATTTTAGAGACGATGTATTTCCAAAGATCTTTCTCATTTATGTATAAGAGAATAACATTTTACGTAGTTCAGACGAGAAAGTGCAAAGTAATATGACTAGATTATAGTTAATGCAACAGCCGCTTTCTTCATTTACTTTTGTTTCTCTTGTTTGCATTGTTTTTGATTTTTGATATACACGCGTGCCTTTGCATTTGGTCATTGCTGTAACAAAAAACGGAAGAGTTTCTATTAGATATGCGTATTCAATATTATTAACAGTGAGACCATGATTTTTATTTGACTAAAGAAATTGAAAAAATGTTTATAGAATTATAAATGTACACACACACACACACACACACACACACACACACACACACACACACACACACACACACACACACACACCCACAAACAAACA
>Ga0157364_1007667_pt1 | contig 11176 bp, 5 predicted proteins | sample AttsexASBM2_FD_111476 | JGI IMG/M metagenome (GOLD analysis project Ga0157364, IMG submission 111476) | Fungus gardens microbial communities from leaf cutter ant in Ribeirão Preto, State of São Paulo, Brazil - Atta sexdens ASBM2 | ecosystem: Host-associated > Fungi > Mycelium > Unclassified ...
ATTGATATATATATTTTCTTTTTATTATATATTTTTTATTTGAATATAAAATATAGTTATATATATATATATAATAATTTCTTATTTGTATGTGTATATATATTTTATATATATATATATATATATATATATATATATATATATATATATACACATATATACATATATATACACACACACACATACGTGCGCACATGCACACACACGGACACACATACACACAATAATAGCACGTATATATATATATATATATATATTACTATTATCAAATTTAAAACGTTTTTTCATTATTTATAAAAGATTAAAAATTGGTAAAAACATTCCCAGTCAGTAAAATGTTAGCAATTAATCTACAAATTGTTGGTAAATTTGGTCAAAATATTTAGCAAATTGGCATCAACTGTGTCCGCAGTACGTATTTTACTGACATAATGAGAGCAAATTGTCAACAAAAACCGAGCAAAGCTTTGGTAGATTTTGATTTTGGTCAGTTCTTGCCGTCAATTTGCTATTAGATTGTCAGGAAGCTTTGCATGATTTTGTAAATTTTCATGCACGATTTTGCCGTCAATTCGTTCTCATGTTTTAACAATTTTGTTATTACTTGTCACCAATTTGCGGATATTATTGCAAAATATAACAGAATTTTGTATCAAAAGTTGGTGCCATTTTATCAATAAAAGGACCACTAATTATGGAAATTTGAGTCCTGATGGAAAGAGTTGATTTTTATATAATGTAATATGAACAGAAGATGTCATAAATAGACAGAAGGCTAATAGACTCAATAATGAATAGTTTTTAAATTATGGTGATTATGATCAAAGGTGCTTTGTGAGTACAAGTTTTACATTTTTGATACATCGTAATTAAAAACCATCCATTATTAAACTTTATGTTTATAATATTTTTTATTCACATTATAAGCTACAATATAACATATATGAAAACCAACTCATTTCACTGGAATTAATTTTATAAATAATTAATGCGGAATTCTTTGTATTAAGCATTAAAAAATTTATTTTTAACAGACTTGGCTGACTGGGATTATTTATGAAATCATAGAAAATAAAAATAGCGTGATATACACAAGATCTCTTCATTCATATAAACATACATTCATTCATGCAATCATTCATGATCATTCATAATATATATAAATAATCCATTTCATGTCAAGCATGAGATATATTTTCAAGATATATACTACATTTAATACATTAAAAGACGTACTTTGAACATAAGTAGTTTTTGTGAAAATAATCTCTGCTGGATTTTTGAAATGGTCTACGCCTGATAGAAAATCGATAGGTTTTAATCAAATTTTATTTTAGATCTCGACTATTTATATGCAAATTCGTCGTATATTGAATGCAATATTTAGTTCGCTTTAAGTCACCATTAAATTCTTAAATTAATGGCTTTATTAAATTTAATAGCATCGTGTTTAGGGAGATTTTAGTCCTTAGATTAAGTTTTCATTGTAAGTTAGAGCCACTTTTTCTTCACTGCCTTAATCTGCTTCATCGAGATTTATTCAATGAAAAATTAACACTTTGTTTCTGAAATGTGGCTTATGCAATGTTTTCAATATTTCACTTTCTGTGACGATTACTTTACATTCCATCCTAATTTTGATCGTCCCAAGCTCCATTGTACCAATTCTTCGTTCGGTATATGTTGATTTTGAATAATAAAACTGCGTTCTGTTTATTTCTTTTTAAATTCATATCATCTATCATTAGTACGTACCCTTTATATGTGTCTACGATTTCTCTTCTCTTGTGGCTGTAGATTATAAAGTATCAAATTGTATAAAAAATATCAAATTGTGAAACTTGACAAAATGTGCACACAAATGTATCGCGTCGAGCATATGAAAGATTAATGACACTATAAAAGGGTACTGTTTCCATCATCTAAGATAATTGACAATCTCATCATTTGAAAATATTTAGAAATTTCAATTTCATTAGTAGTAATTATAGTACACTACATTGTGGAATTTTATATTATAATTCCAGCTTCTCTCTTACATCGTTACGTCATTAAGCTATGTTCAACTTGACCAATTTAATGCAAATTTCACTGTAAATGTGTTTTTCCCACAAAAATAAAATAAAAATATAAATAATTTCAATATAATCACTTGATAACAAAAAGAGTTGAGCATGGTAAAATACATATTTTCTCAGATTTGCCCTAATATTAGCAGCTACATTTAAGTGCGCTCTACCACTTATTACAATAAAATAAAACACTTTAACAAACTTTAAATAAGAAACCCTACAACAAAATTAATGAATTAATTAATGTATGCAACTAATCTGTTCCTCTGTTTAACACTACGTCTACTACTTCTACAACTATTTCGGCCCACGCAAGGCTCCATTCTGAACTCAGGTAAAATGGAGTCTTGATTTGATATTTAATTGATGCCACACAGGCAATGACAATTAGTACATATGTTTCGTGAGTGGTTGAGTCTGTCTGTCTTTTTATTTCAAAGTTTGCCTTAGTACATCAGAGTTATTCGCGTTATTCGCGATAGTAATATTCAGAACAAGAATGCGTTTTAATAATCAGTATATGTTCTCTTGTAAGCGTCATTTATTCGGTTCAGTTAGCTCAAAAGAAGTTTCACCATATCGTGGAATTTAGAAATTGCTAATCTTGTTTAGCTTAAATTGAATGTGATTTCATTATGTGAACGTTATATTTCAGTATGTTTAGTTTGCATGCATAGAATGTATTTCTTGCCTAGCATATTAGCAAGTTTGTTCATTAAACTATTTACTTATTTATTTTATAACTATTTGATATATATATTGTTCATGATTAATATCAGTATAAAATAATACCAATGATCATTTGTGTGTGTGTGTATGTGTGTATGTGTGTGGATGTGAGTCCATATGTGTGCGTGTACTATACTCACAGCCATGCCATTACGCGCACACATAAACACACATAAACACACATACACGCACGCGCCGCGTGCAACACACAACTACCCATCCACTCTGCCGTCGCACCGTTTATACCAGAATCATCGCATAGAAATCATTTTCATATCCATATATCTATTTTCATAATTTGCAATAAGATGTATGATTCTTAAAACCTCGTTTTTACAAATAATCGGATCAAATAAGATGATTTCTATAATCCTTAATGATTTGTTAAATGTACACTAACAAATATATTTGTTTACATTTAACAAATTAAATAAAACATGTAAAGTAATAAAAAAGGTTGAACTATTGCATTATATACGTGAAAATTGTTGCAATGTTTCGATCTTTACTTGTGAATGTGCCATTGAGCGATACTCTAGATAGAGTGTAGAAAATTTATTGTAACTTATATGTGTATATAAATATTTTCTATAGTTAATATATGTTAAATGAGGATTATTCTCTTTATGCTTAATGTGTATGTATATATATATATATATACACATTTCGTTTAATTATGTTCCATTACAATGTTGTGTGTAACGGGATTAGATTATTAATTAACAAATTTATATATAAAGAGACAGAATAAACCTCCAGTAAGTAATATAGGAGAATAGGGGAAATCAGTAAAAATTAATATTTTGTAGTTTTTTAATTACAGAATAACACGATAAATATAAGCTATTTTCCCGTTGTGTTTTTTACAAGACTCAGTTTAAAGTCAAGGATACATTTCTATAAATGTGAAAATGATCATAAAAAAATATGAAAAAGAGGAAAAATAATATGTATCGCATTGTATCGGTACAGTATGATAAAATCATAATTTACAATATTATATAACAATACAATATTATATAGTAATATATTTGAATTTCAAGCGAGATAATTGTTATGATATTAATATAACAAAGCATATCATTATCTTCGACTTTAAACTTCTTTGAAAACATGAAAATTCATTATGTACATCATCGAATTATATAATGTTTATATTATGAATATGTATTTATTATTTATTTATCATAAAGATGGCAACATATAATATACATGATATATTTCGAACATGTACATTTTGAATTTATAAATAATGCAATGGCGAGTTATTAAAATTGTTTCCGAAGTGGAGTATCATTAGAGTGTGAAAGAAAAGAAAAAATGAGATTCACACAAGATGCTGTATTATAAACATTGATGTTTTAATTAATCTTAATATTGATATGGTATTGTGACATGATATACACGCATAATACTGGAACTTCCGTATAGAATGCGCGTTAGATAATATACGTTATTTGTCTACTTGTCTCACCATCTAGTGTCTGTGGCCTGCAGGCATGATTTGTCAGTACATAAGTTCATAAAGCTGATATGAAGCTCGCCATTATGGAGAAAGTAACGTTGACTAGTCGAATGAAGAGAAAAGAAGTATAATCAGTGCATCTATCTCCTTTCAGCGAGACCAACTTTCCTGAATCTGAACCTGAATCTCAACTCATTGACACGTCTTCAACAATCTACCTCTGCCAAGTGTAGGTGACACTCGTCGTTGATCGTCCTTTCAAACTTTATTCTTCAACTAAGTTTAAACGTTGAAAGAAAGATTAGATTAAAATGACAACAATTGAAAGAGAATTCTAATGTAATATAGTTTGAAAGGATGAACCACTCGGTCATGTTTGTAGTTTGGGTTTTTTGTTTCAATCATTAAAATTAGTGTAGTATACCAATAGTATTTGAATTTTGTTTTATATTTTAAGTGTGTTTTATTTTAGATGGTTTGTGATCACAATCACCATTTGAATTTGTTAGTACTGCACCTAAAGTGCAGTATGTATGTAATGTGTACACACGCACATATATATATATATATTATATACATATACATATATATGTATATGTATATATATGTATACGTTAAATATAATATTTATTCCTTACAATTATTCCCTGTGTTCATTGTAATTTATTTCTTTATTTCAGATATATATATATATATATATATATATATATATATATATTCTACGCTTTTACTGTCTAAATTATATACTGATCTAAATTCAAAACTATTAACGATATAATTTAAAAATATTTATACATAAGTACATGTAATTGACAAATGATATCAATAAATAAGCGTGGAATATATAAAAAATTTTTATTATTTTTAGGAAAAGCATGATCCTTCGCATTTAAATGTACATCAGAACCGACCTGGCACTTTTTGATATATATATAACGTTTCTGTAAACCCATCAGCATCCAATGATATCTGTTAAAATAAGGAAAGCAAAAATAATTATTCTATAAAGTTAATGACAAGATAAGACAAGATTAGAATAGCTAGATCGGCCCTGATGCTTTGTATATTGTATATAACAAAAGATTTTTATAGTTCGTCATGTATTATTAATTTCCTGTTGATCATAGCATCTCCGAACATGGTTAGCAGTAAACTGGGTCCTCGTATGACCACATTACACGAAGAAACTTCAAATATGGGAAATCAAGCGTGTACTCCTATCAATGATGACGATGAGGAGAAGAGCGACGCCGATTATTCTGAATATGAGGCATATCAGGTAGTGTATATTTGAAATTAAAGATATATTTATTTAAAAACAAAATTGAATCACAATAAGAATAATGTGTTTATAAATTATGATATTTGAATTATTGCATCAATCAGAATTGATCACTTTATAATAATGTACATTGTAATTACGCTATCGAATCAAAACTACATATTACATGCACTTGCGCTCAGGCTCCACCGAAATCGGTAAAGCCACTAACTTCTTCACGCACGTTGGATTCTCTGGTCGAACTACAATCGACGAAGATCAATACGCCAAGTATGAGTAGTAGCGGGTACGGTTCTCAGGCTGTTTCCACGACAAATCTGACGTCGGAAGATTCCATTTCTATCAAGTCCATCAGCGTGGATGAGACTCCAGACCTCGAATATCGTAATCTTCTCGATAGTAAGAAACCTGAAAAAATGGACAGTTCCCTCGTCGAGGAAACGCCCGAGGAGTACTTGAGCGAAGTAAACTCTACATTGGATAACTTGAACATCTCGCAAAGCACTCGCACAGAAGGTCAGTTAAGTCAAATGCAAAACAGTTATTTTAGATGTCGATATATATTATTCTGTTGTAAATACATATTTTTATCTTATAGAACATATTAAAAGAAATTTGGAAGAAATAGGAACATATATAGATACCGACATCGATAGTCCAGTTTCTTCTACAAGAAGTGAAAGCGAAACCAACAGCAACATGTTTCACGTCGAAACTCAAAGAAAAAGTACACCCAATCAAATTCTCAGTGATAGAAAAAACGAGATGGAAATCAGTCAGATGTCCAATTCAGGAGACGATAGTCCCATGGAGGGAACTTCAATCGTACATACCAAATTGCCACCTGGCAAGGTGAGTATTTTATATTTTTTATACTTAAGAAAGACAAAAAGAGATCGTTATTCGAAAAATTATCATGAAAATCCCAAAAAATTTTCTCGCAGATTATGTAATGATTCATGTTTAATTAATTAGGTCGTACGAAGAAGAAAGACTTCTAATGGTTCAGGAAGGCCTACCAGTTCGCAGCATAGAGCTTCATTTCCTATGGTCCGTCCACAACTTTCTGAGAGTAAGGCTGCAGTACATTTGGAGCAAACGCTACAACCTACTATGCCGTATGAAAATGGCGACAATAGCTCTTCGGAGAGAATTGACGGTACTGCTAGTTTAAATAATTAGATTTGGCAATTTTTTGCATATTTTTTAACATTACGTTTATTTTTTGAGAAATTACATACTATATGATTCTTCTTTTTATATTACATTTTAAAAAGATTTCTTTTGCAGCAGATGATATTAGCGATAAAAGTTCAGCGTTTGGTTCAAGGCACGATTTAACTCGAGTGGAAACTCCCTTACCAGACTGGATCGTCGTTGGAGAATCAGTTTTGGTTCGCCCTTATAGTTATTCCGGAGTTATAGCATACGTTGGTCCTACAGAGTTTGCATCGGGAATCTGGATAGGAGTTGAACTCGATGCTCCGACTGGTACAATCTCTCTCTCTCTCTCTCTCTCTCTCTCTCTGAAATTTTGTTTAGATTGTAAATATGTTTCATTGTTATAGGCAAAAACGATGGTGCTGTCAATGGCCATAGGTATTTCACATGTCGACCCAAATGTGGTATATTCGTTAAAATGGATAAGTTAATTCAAGACAGACGAGGAAGAGCGCTTAGAAATTACACCAAACAAGAATCGACACCAGCACCATCTACATCAATGCGCAGAAGTATTAGCAAGGGTAATTTCAAAAGAATTATCTTATTGTATCGACTTGTACATTTGTTTACTGTTAAAATGATATTTATTGGAATTATTGTTTTTATTGGAAATATTGCCTTTTAGGCGAAGGATTACATTCCTTGCACCGAAGTCGCAGTCGAGGGGAAGGCCTCTCTACTACAGGTACACGTTCTTTTCCACGCGGCAAGTAAATGGATCACACTGCTTCACCATTACTTCGTGTTAATAAAAGCCACAACATAAATATACTAATTGCTACATGCCTATATGATATATGTAGCAGCAATGTTTCAGTCCTTTAGACATTAGGGCAGCTATTGATTATTGAAATTACTTATACAGTAATATTTCAAATATTAAATCATTAATGTGTAACTACACACGAAGCATGGGATATTTTCAACTCGTCATATCCTATGAGCGTATCCACTTCGCTACTTGACTAGGGGATAGGAAAGTAGGGAAAGGGAGGGAGTAGCATAATTGACCCATGCATAACTGTCGCCATGTATCGAAAGTCAGTTGCGACATTTATTGACTAACGAGCATTCCACAAGTTTACTTTAATGACTGGTATTATGAACCATTTATATTTTATGCCAGAGGAAGGCAATATATCTTGCGATTTAATTGTACATTCTAAACTAATCAAAAAGTCAGCAGAACATCTTTCCTTTATTCTTGATATGTCACTCTAAAATACACAATAACTACAATTTGATGTACATATTCCACCTAATAATATTTTATATTTGTGAAATCGGTCTGTGTCGACACAATAGACGCGATAATAATAATATACCGATTAAATCTTGGCGTTTTTACAAATCATTGGACGATACACTTTCCAAAATTACCATGTGGTAATTTATAGGCCGGAAAAGTGCCCAATGAAAGGACAAATGTCGGAAAGCATTTTGCATACATATATATTTTACCGTTATGTAGATTATTTAAAGATTTTATATGTATACAATTGTTTCGTATATTGTATTTTTTTAGCGCGATTCGTTAAGTTCCTTTTTATTGTAACATACTCTTGTCACCGTTATCCCATCACGTGAACATGACACACCTTATTTATATATATTACATTCTAACTGCATATTGCATTTTTGGAGATTGCAAACTGATTCTTAAATGTTCTTATTAATTGATTTAAGAGCAAATTGCAAATCCAAAGATACAATGACTACTAGAGTTGCAATATTAAGTTCATAGGTTTAAGTAGAAACTAAATAAATGAGCTTGTTTCATTGTATCAATTGCATATAATGCTATATTCATCCAGATTTTTTATAACTTGGGCTATTTCACATTATTTCCCTTTATTTACGCATAGCATAAACATTGAAGCGATTAATATATATATATATATTTCATATCCTGTAATATGATTTGCTTAATGAATTTTTCCCACTTTGAGTATTAAATTTGGTTTCATTTTAAAAAACCCGTCGCGTCTTGCGTGAAATCAAACGGCAGAAACTAATTAATTCATGAAATATAGATTGTGCCGTAAAGAAATATGAAAAAGACGAAAAGTAAGCAATTAACATTTAAGATAACTCATACATTTGCCCAAATTGTGAAAACAGCTCCTGTCCAATTAGAACAATACTTATATTACCAATAATGAGTATATTACTGTATGTGTAATATTTATGGATAATATAATAATAATAATAATAATAATAATAATAATAATAATAATAATAATAATAATAATAATAATAATAATAATAATCGTTGCTGCGTAATGTTTCCTTATCGTGGCAGACAATTTCTTCGGTTTTTATGTACGTAAATAACAATTACCTCTGCGAAAAGGAAACCTTGCAACCAGCACCTGTCCATTTTTAGTAATCAAGAGATTGTTGAGAAAGAAACAAATTAAGAGTCCATGTGTCACAGTGATACTACATGCCTGCCCGGCATGTTAACGTTAATAAATTTTACAATCTTTAATCATTACGCGTCTTCGGTTTTTGGTATAATGCAATTGCATTCCTTTCGACGAATTGAAACTCGTATATCATCTATAAAGCAAGATTTACTCTTGCTCTTCCTATTTTATTGATGCGGACAGTGTGAGATATATACTTAAGAGAAAATGATTCAAAATCCGAAAAAATCATACGCAATTTCCACTGTATATTTTGATATGTTATCAATCAATTCTTGAGTAGTGTTTTTTTTAACTCTTTATAAGACGATTATATTTAGAGTAATGTTATTTGTTTCTACAACACAACACGCCGAGAGACAGCGCAAAAAAAAAATATAAAATAGAAACAGTCGGAAACGTAACGGAGAATACTGACGACAATCTCGGAACAAAGATTTTTTTTTTAATTGCAGCCTTACAAGTGATTGATGTTTAAGTATTATTTTCTTATATCATCACAATGGGAAAACAATGTTTCAGAAGCTACAGTGGAGTGTTTAGCATTGAGAGAACTTACACAGCCTATTCCATCCCGCAATAAGACAATGTCCATTTTTACCATTACAATTGTCTAAAGATAATCACGCTATACTTTGTACCCTAAATGATTCTAGAATATATTTTCGACCAATCGGTTTTACGAACTTTTCTAGAAGACTTCCGAATTTAACATTATCCGCGATCGCTGCAAATAATACGCGCTCACGGTCCAACTTCAAGTTCCAAGGGTCGCACGGGAGAGTCCATGATTTAAACCGAGTCTCCTATCTATGGCTGTGAAACCAACAGATATCTTGCTGTTCACGCTGCTCCCTCGTTTTTATCATCGTGTTCATATGCGACGAACGAGGATCGAATTACACGCTCGTTCTTGTCACTCCATTAAAATATGAATATTATGAAACTGTGAAACCAAAACGTCTCTCGAACTTTTACTGATTAATTACGTAAACTGTTCGTCGACGGAATCATTGAATGGAAACGCGCCTTTAACGAAGGGTACAGCTCGAGCAGTTTGTTTTCGATCGCGCTTTTCCGTGACGCCAAATACACGAATAAAAAATATGTAAAAGCACCGCGCGCATCGAGAAAATTTGAAGAATCGCATCGACAAGATTTTGCATTAAGGAGGATGTAAATCTTTATAACAAAGAGAATATTATTGATATCAATACGTGTTACAATATCGATATTTTATATCTATTATTTTATATCTAATACAATTTTATTTCAGAAACCAAAAGTTTCTTAATATTAGCCTCGTTAGTAACACTTTTTTTGGCCAATAATATTAATATAATACTTTATACATTAAGAAAAAAATTCTGAATGTATAAACTATTATTAATATTATTGTGAGAAATAATAATGTTATTAATATTATTGTTAACTTGACTAAATACGTTTAATTCGTGGTGACTTTTTAATTCAAGTATTTATATATTTAGGTTAAATATATGCGAATCATATCAACAATATCTTGTAATATGTTTAAAACATGTTATTTAAATTAAATATTTACTTGACAGTGAGCGCTATATTTAATTAAATTAATTAATATTTTTCAGTATATGTCACGTTTAAATGCACGATTATGTTTTGTCATAAAATTCTAAGCAATACTTAATTTATCTTCGTTGTTAGAGTGATTCATTCCTCGAAAGTTTCTTGTCGATCGCGTTTGTCAGCGGCCACGCTTCATTATCGTCAATTAAATAAAAAAGCGCGAGAGCACGTATAATATTGAATTTGGAACTCTTCTAAACCATGTCGCAGTGAGACCGTTCGAACGGTCATGCTGATGTAAAACCTACACATGTATATGTACAACGTAAGCTTTGAGAGATTGGCGGATTATATTTTAATGTAATGTATAAAAAAGAAAAAGGAAAGAGAGAAAGAGAGAGAGAGAGAGAGAGAGAGAGAGAGAGAG
>Ga0157364_1007668_pt1 | contig 11176 bp, 6 predicted proteins | sample AttsexASBM2_FD_111476 | JGI IMG/M metagenome (GOLD analysis project Ga0157364, IMG submission 111476) | Fungus gardens microbial communities from leaf cutter ant in Ribeirão Preto, State of São Paulo, Brazil - Atta sexdens ASBM2 | ecosystem: Host-associated > Fungi > Mycelium > Unclassified ...
ATGTATATGTTTTAAATTGAAAACTGTCTCTTTTTTATCAATGGATTTTTAAATCAATTTGACAATCATTATTTCCCTAATAAAATATTTATTATATAAACTTTTTTATCGCTCTTTATTTTTCGATATTAAGTATTTTAGTAACTATTTTTCAATTTTTTAAGTTTTTGCTAAATTAAACGAAAGTATGTTAACAGTGATTTATTTTTTCACACACATTAATGCATAAAAATTTTTTTAATTTTTAATTGATTACAATATTAATAAACATTGTTAATATCAAACTTTTACTTTGTTTAATTTGACTTCTGACATTTGAGATCGACAAAAAAAATTAATTCTAAGATATATGTATTTATATTTATTCAAATGTTGTATTAAAATAATATTTTTATTGGAATTTTATTCCATTACGCTCATGAAAAAAGATATAGCTTATTATAGCATGCATGAAATTTAAAACGAAAGTCATTAGTAAGAGGATGAAATACAATTCCTTCGTGAACAAAGTTGCAAGTTTAAAATTACCGATTAAATGTCTTCTTAACAATTAACGAATAATGTAATATTAACCTTGAAAGTATTAAGCCAAGCAACAAGATCAAAGGTTCTGTGAAAGTGATGTTAGAAATGATATACATTTTTGTTGATAATGTTGACGGATAAAACCGAGAGGTGATCTCGTAAATCTTTTTAGAAAGCACAAGAAAATCGAAGTAATAAGAGCGGTTTTAAACTTCATGAATGCTTTTATTAATCTGCATGGGGATCGGATTTAAAACCTCGAGCCGCCTGAGTCAAAGCTCCTTCTCTCTTTTATCAAGATTTTTTTCTTTCCCTCGTTCTTATCCGAATAAGGCAAAGACCAGAAGATTTCGAGATTCAATATATTATGAATACATGCGAGAATAACACTAATCCTTGATATTCGGAATAATTTGTGCTTTTACTTTATTTTATGATTAAACTTTCTTTGATAAAGTTGATAATTATAATTTTAAACATTAAATTATACGACACAATGCATATTTATTATAATTATTATATAGTAATATTTATCATAAAGCTTTTGGATATTTTAATACGGTGGATCTTCAGAATATATCCAGAAAGCTGAGGTCGAATCCAAACCTTTACTCTATTTGATTTATTTGAATGAAACAAAAACAAATAAATAAAATATAATAAAGCATTGGGTTGGAATAAAATTGAAATCGATTTTATTTTTCCAGATATGTTTTGAAGATCCACCGTATTGTTAGAGGATTAAATAAAACTATTTTTTTTATATATTTATTTTAATTAATTTTTAGATAAATATAAACAAATGTTTTTCATATAATTTAAGGAGGTCCTAAAATTTGCTTTATTGATTAAATGCAATAATTTTTGTAGAATATCATATACCTATTATTATTTTTATATTATTTTGCAGATTGGAAATCTTTTCATAGAATTATAGATTTAATACTAGTCTGTATTGTGGAATTTGTATCGACAAATTTTTGAAATTGAAATCTTTATCATTTTTTAATCTAATATGAAGTCTTGAGCTATCAAATCGCGATAATATTTGCTTTGCTATTAAAGTTTTGCAATCTGTACTTACAAAATTGGAGACTACATATTACAAGAAAAAATAACGATCAAGCTTTTAGAATTAGATTTAAGACATTTAATTATGTACGATATCGTTTGAAAATTTATGTGTACGTAAGATATTGATGTAGTTGTATGACGATGTCGATGTTGCGTAAATCGTACGTGTACCTATTAAATCGGTTAAACAACGAATGCTGTTGGAGTCCACTTTAGGACTTCCTTAAGAAAGTTTATATAGGTCTGATTTTCTTTTACGACTGTCTTTTATCTCAAATACTGTATAAAAAACAAAATGCGAGTACTAATATAGCTCTTGAGGTGTTGATTGACGTTGCTCAATATATCTTGTACTAACCAACATTTTTTAATTTTACCATGTTTTAATGTTAAAATATATTAAATAAATTATAAAATGTAAATGTATAATACTTTAAATATAATACGATTGTAATAAATAAGATAATTTCTTTGCTATTTTTAATTTTATTTTCGAGCCGATACATAAATACTGCAAAAGCATCAGAATAGCAAAATATTTGTTAAAGTTTTGTAAAAACAAAAATATTTACCATATTTTTATTAAATTTTATCTTTTTTTTGCACGATGGATATGATTGACGACTTCTTAAGACTGATCTTAAGACTAACTTGAACAGAGGATTAATGCTTGCGTCTTCCTTCTTCGCCAACTTTCCAATAACGAGAGAATTTTCTGGATTCTTACCATATCTTTATTCTCCCCCTCTCTCTCCCTCTTTTTCCGTTTCTCATCGTATAAAAACCATACGGTCTAGCGAGCATGTCTGGTGGGCAGCGGACAGGCGCCAGCGTCCACCCTTTTACGCAGTCCCGGCTGATGTCCCGTAGTCTTGGCCCGTTCCACCCCCTTCCTTTTCTCCACGGTCGTTAGAGCGAAAACGTTCTCCATTAACGCCTCCTTTTTTCTCCTTTTGTCAGCTGGCAGACGCGTCCGCGCCAAAGCGATATTAAAAACTCCCGCGCGCTGCAATAAAGCTAACTGCTTCTCGCATGCATAGGTTCCAGTGCCGTTATGGGTTGCCGTTTCCGTTCTACTCTTTTGGACTTCTTAATACAAATGGATCCGGTACGAGATTTCTAAGTTCCGGAGCGTTGTCGAGAATTAGGGTCGATGGCCGCGCTTTGACGCATGTTTTGGTCGTCATCTAATTCCTTTTACGTCTGTACTGACTGCACTTTTTAAAGATGTAATTGCATAAATTTTTATTTCTTGTAAATGTGAGACAAAGGAAGGAGGAAACAGTGAAAGCAATTATACTTTTTACTTTTTCTCGTATCAATTAAAAAAGAAAATTATTTTACTATATCCAAAATATCATATGTATAAGATAAGTAGCTTACTATGTACTTGTACATTCCTTATTTTAGTAGAAAAATTTCTACTGTAATTAAGTAATAGAAAATATGTTACAGCGTACTTTAGCTTGCTGTTTATGTAGGAAGTTTATCTTTTAGATAACAACTCTTGTAACAATATAATTCTCAAATTCCGTACAAGATAACGTTAAAAAGATCAAAACTTTTGAGTTATTTGTTAATTATATGATGTAATAACAAAAGAAAATATATATACGAAAAAATAATCATGTCAGTTGAAATCGTCGTCTTTTACAAACGATTTATTGTCATTCGTCAAATCAGCATACCCGCGTGCTCCGAGAAAGGAACATTCTATTGTCTGGCATATAAAGAGAAATCGAAGAAGAGAGATAGCGATGGAAGAAATTATTTTCTTCGAGCGTAGAGCGGAAGGAGAAGCGCACGGAGATTGAGGGAGAGAGTGGCAAAGTCGCGCCTCCGCAAGGATGAGAAAAAAGTGCGGAGAAGAACGCGGAGGTGAAGGAAAACGGTGGATGAATGAGGAGGAGGCTACTTTTTCCCGACGGAAGAACCGTGTCGCGAAGTAGAGTGCCGGATATAGAGTGACGGAAAGGCAAGAACTCTATTGCTTTGCTATAGAGCTTGAGGGAGGTAGGAGACTCCAGCTGGCAGCATTCGAGCTTTGATATCCAGCCGGCACAAAGAGTTGTCGTCGACGTTTTGTGTGTAATGTAATTGCGTGGATAGGTACATACTTATCTACATAGATGCACTGTCCGTCTCTTTACTTATTCGCGCCGCCGCCAGGAAGTCGACGTGCTTTACGCGTCTAGCCTATAACGCCCGGCATAAGGGCTTTCGAAATAAAGGAAGATTCCTCCATCTGTCCCTGTGAATTGGCGTTACGAGCGAAAATTGTACCTTTCGTCGATCCATGTGTCTCTTTGTTGCGCGCGACAAATAAAACAATATGGCCAGGCAAGTGTTCTTACGCGCTGTCTGGAATTTTAATGAAAGTGCTTGGAAAAAGTGACTGTGAATTACAAAATTTTTCGCTCCTTTTCCGAGAATTACGGAGATTTGAATCATGCAATCGTTTCCATATTATTCTAATGAATAGTAATGATACATCTTTTAGCATTTTACACGTTAAAAACGCTAGAAAGACACTTTAACATTAGAAGGACCGAGACAGCTAATTTGGCTCCTCGTGAAATTCAAACTGTTATAACTTTTTTCAACTTTATTTTCGTACGATATCCTTAACTTTGATAACTTTTTACAATATTATTTTTCAGGCTCTTAATTTTGGTATCAAAAAATTTCAATTATGCGTATAAAAGCTGGTTCAACTTTTATTTAATTGTCCATCTAGAAGGAGCCAATTTGGATCCTTTACATATATCTAGTATTGCATTCGTATATATTTTACCGTTTTATTTACAAGTTTATGACTTTAAATGTTCAAATTAATGATCTTATTGTTAAAACGTTAAATATAATTATCTATACGTTTCATTTCTTTCTATTTGTTACTCATGAAAAAAATGTGACATGAAATTCAACTCCTTTTAGTGCCAAAATACGTTTTAATTAAAAGATAAAATGATGAAAAATGTGATTAATAAAATATATGTTTTTACATTTTTTTTTTTATACGCTAAGGTGACATTTAAAGTCGAGATTTCATTCGTCTCACTTTGAATCGAACGTAACCAGTGTAGGCGAGCGCGTCTTTTATACATCCGTATATACCAATCACGTACCGAAAGCCTTATATTTGTCGCCGCTGTGTCGTAGATTGAACCCCGTATATTTAAATACATCGAAAGAGATGGAAATGTATTTAGGCGACAGCTCTTCTGAAAGGAAAATAATTTGACATATTTTAAAAGTTGGAATATCACTCAAACTCCTAAAGCCACCCCCCTCGGCTTCCTCTCAGGGTTTAGCTGAAAGAAGGAGGGTATGATAGGGAATGATGCGGCTGCGCGCTCGGGAGTGCGAAGTAATTTTAAAACGATTTTTACCGACAGAAGTTTACATTAATTAGAGGTTTACCAAAGCGTACGAGTAAAACTTTGTCGTTGATTTTCTACTATCTGCGATGCTAGATATCAATGTACATAGAGAAAATGTATGTGTGTGTGTGTGTGTGTGTGTGTGTGTGTGTGTGTGCGTGCAGTTGAAAACATGTTTTATCAAATAGAAATTTTTTAAATAGTGCGTATTTCATCACATAAATTAATAGGAAATTTACTATACAATTATTTGTTTAGTTTTTTTTAACATTTGCCAATCTGAAAACTTTTTTACAGTTTGAGATGTATATAATTTGTGAAATTATATTGTATTTTACTTTCAGTAAGTTTTTATAAAAGTGGTTTATCAAATTTTACGAATTATTGGGGAGTTTATAATTGATTGAAAAGAAGTTTCACCCACACTTTCACCCTACTTTCTCTCTCTCTCTCTCCTAATATGATATAATTTTTATTATTTGATATGGTATGATGATTCATCGAAGAAGTGAACGCGACAGAATAAAAAAATGAAACAGGTCCTTGAAAGTTTTGCCACTCAACTCTACTGTTATCTTTCATACGACGCGATACGACGTAGGTTGCCTGAAATCATTCGATCGCGGTAGCCGCGCAACTTTCCGGCTCTAGAAAGGATCGCGGAAGAGGAGCGGTGGTTAGCGCGGCTTCATCCCCATTCGACGTCATCCGACGTCGACGTAAAAATAACGAACGAATTGTCTAGGTGAGCGTTTTCGCGGGGATGCCTTCGGGCTACGGGAATCGGTTCCGCAGTCCAACTACCACCGCCTCTCGCAACCCGCCGCCACCGCCGCGCCGCTCCTCATCTCCTCCCCGGCCCCGTAAGGGAAGCCGTGTACGCGGCTCGGCATGAATATTGCCAATTTACGGGTGGAGGAACGTACGGTTCTCACCCAACCTTACTCGGTTCTCTCGTTACAGCCGTGAGCCGAAGCTAGCCGTAGCTCCTCGCTCTCGTTCTCCACCTCCGCCTCCACCACCCTCCCGCGCCGCCCACCAGGCTCCTTTCTTCCCTTTTTCTCGTTTCGTGCCTCGCTTCCATTTTCTCTTTCTCCTCGAGAAAAGAACGAAGAAGCGAGACGAAACGAGAGGAAGATGGGGGTAGGGGAGTGAGTGAACGAGAACGGGAGCGCTCGCTTGACGCGATATTGGAAAATGGCGTCGACGTGTGCGGAGGGTAGCAGGTAAGTGGAGGAGGGTGCGCTCTGCCTCTCCTGCGGCAACCTTCTCTCTTCTTCCTTCTCTCTATCTCTCTTTCTTTCTCTTTCTTCCTCTCAGTGCTCCCCTCCCGCGAGGAATAGGGAAAAATAAAATAAATTGCTCAACATATCCAATAAGGTGGCAGAGCCGTTGCCCGGGCGACGCCGACTCACTACTCTCCTCTATGCTTTTCCAGAGGAGCAAGAGATGTTCCTTCCTTTTTCTCTTGTTCCCTCTTTCTTCCCGCTCTGCCTCGGTGGCCCTCTCTCGCGGCATAACTTCCCGCGGAGTTCGATGACGTCGGAGAGAAGAACGGAACTGGGAAAGAAACGGGTTGGTACAGGGCGTGCGCGTCCCTCTCGATTGTCTCTTTCTTGCTGGCGTGGATACTGGATAGTCGTCGCGTCGTGGAGGTTGTGCGCGCCGATCCGTTCTCCTTCTTCGTCTCTTCTCCTTCCTACATAGCGCTTCTTTTTTCGCTGCCACTGCATAATACGCGCACGAAAAAGAAGGAGAGAGAAAGAGAGAGAGAGAGAGAGAGAGAGAGAGAGAGAGAGAAAAAGAGATAGAGAAAGCCGGGTATTGGATCGCGGGGACCTCCCTGTCGATATTACCATACATATAGGCCGGCCTGTTACAACCTACCTCTTCTTCCTGCCTTGAAAGCCGCCACGAGATTCATCTGCCTTACGTACAGGTGGCTGCGTCACTTGCGCCGCTTCTCCTCGAAGCTGGTTGCTCGGAAATAAGAAGACCATGTTGATTCTTGGCATCCGATGTCTTGTCGATGGAACGTTTTGAGGAAATTTAGTTAATCCGCATTATAAGAATGCGGAATTTGTAACTGCGAAAAGTATTCCCCAAGAGAAAATATTTAATCGCATTGATGAGATTCAGGATGAGTACTTAGTGTGTATTGGAAATACTGTAAAACATTATTTCGATTTAAAAACTTGTCTTCAGCGGATATATAATTGTTTAATAACATTAGCGTATCTTTTTTATTCAAAAATTAAATCGCTCAAAAGTCATTGAAATTAAAGAAGTAGTGTTTGAAAATCATGGTTTTACTTGATATATTTTTATATGGCATTAATAAGTTGCTACAAATTTGATAAAATTATCGTCTCTCCAAGAATCGATTTATAATCGGTAAAAAATATTCAATACCAATTACTTAAATTTATTATTGATAATAATTTTTGTAATGAATCCGTTATATGCAAAGCATAATTGAGACGCAACATCCAAATTAATTGTTGCATGAATTTCACGAAGTGAAATTCTTGAGAGCCTGATGCATCTACATGTTCCTTGCCTTTACGGGACACGACTTCTTCGTGCCGGGCATGTTTCGTGTTGAGCTCTTTACCTGGAACTGCGGTTCCCTCACAAATGAAGATCATTAACCTCATGCAACACTGTTGGGTGGCCGTTTCATGTACACCTGTCGGTTTAAACATAGACAGACACGCGGTGTTCATAGTACAAGTGATCGGTACTCTCCTTTTTTTCCTCCCATATCGTATGCCTAGTAATATCATTTCTGAATTCAACGTTGCAGTATCATATCTGCAAGCGTACATGTTTCATTTGCCATAATATCATGTATCATGAGAAGAAGCCGGTATCTACCGATTCAATGTGCGTGTTGGATAATTGTGTACTGAATCGCTATATTGCAGCGCACGACGTATATCTCCTTACAATTTAATAATCCGACAAACTGATGGAAATCACCATGTTCTGCAGATTTTTCGGGCGTTATATTATATTCGGTTATCTGCAATGTTTATGCATAATGTTGTACTTGTACGACTTCTCGTATGCAGAATTCTAACAAAACGCATGCATCTCTATAATGTAATGCATCAATTTGACAATAACGTTTCCTTCCCCCTCTTCCTCCCTATTGCGGCGCGCGCGCGCTTTTAATCATTCCCTCAGCTATACAAAATATACAACGATACATCTGCCACAACGGCGAGCATCGATATATTTGCTTACAAATTCTATTACACGTTTCCGCGGTGCCGTTGTATAGAAAAATAAATGTTTCCCGCGGATCATAAATTCGAAAGAACTTCGGCTGGATGCCGTTGTTCACCGGCAAGTGGTGCAAGCCTGTGTTCAAAGCGCGGGAAGCTGTGCTTCCCGATGAAACGCATTAAATTGCAACAACAATGTTAAGGTGACCGTATACACACGCGCACACATATGCCCGGCATCAAATTGCCGACCGTTCCTTTTTGCCATGCTGGAAAAATTGGCAAAGGCAGTCGGTACCGGCGCGCGGTACGCCTCCTCCTGCAATATGTAAAATAATGACGGCCGCCTGAAAGGAATGCATAATGAGAGATCTCTCCCGACGTACACCGGGTCCGAGGCGCCTCTCCACCCACGTGTCTATCAGCATACGAGCATGCATTATCGTACGTCGTGTATACGCGCTACCGCCGAGAAATTTCATGGAAATTTTGGAATATATATGTCCGCCTTACGCGCTTCACCTTGCTACCCTGCGCAATCATTTGCCGCATTATTACGCTTGCAAGAAATATTCATGAAGATCGACCTCCGCGTAGAAACTAATTGCACTAAAAATATCATAGTTTACATTTGGTCGTTTTTTTCTCTTGTTAAAATGCCACGGACTTTTTATAGTAATGTTTACGTTTAGATTGCGCATAATACTTTGTGTTTCGGTAATGTGTAGGTAATTGTAAATTGTAAATGGTACATAATATCCGTTTACTCCTTAGAAGTCCAATGAGCGTCCTTGAAGTCCTAGAAATGCATTAGATCATATATGTCAGTTGCGGAACCTGGTATGTTACTGCCTGAACACCTGAGTAAATGCTATGCAAGTATGAAGTATGTGTTGGAGTGCGTTAACTGTCAGTTTAGTAGTGAATTACTTATCTCGTTCTTTCTGCTATGCTATCGGCTATGTTGCATTATAGAACTTCATTTGTGCATGGCACGAATGTATGTAGGCGCATTAAATATCAAGGTTTTAGTTCCAGTGATTATGATCGAAATCATTATTGTCCACAATAATTCGCACGCATTATTTAGTGAATCTGGCTTTCATTTACTTCTTTATATCAATTGCAATTCATTGGATTTAAGGGATAAGCGGACGCAAATCTAAATCACTCACAATTTACAATTAACTGTAAATTACCGAAGCACAAAGTATTACATTTACGCTGTTTTATATGAAATGTATAAAATAATTAAATTGCAAAATATTTTGTTTCTGATTTGTCTGTTTTTTTGCAGAAAGTTCGATTGTTACACCGAAAACTCAATAAAGACGTAAGAGTAGTCGATACACTTGCAAGACGTTGACATGGCGGTACCTATATGTGCGTCGCCGCGAGCATAGAAAATTCAATGACCGGAAAAAAAACGACATATATTCGAATAAGGGTGGCCCCAAACCACGCCTCGTACGTGAGGCATGCGTCCAAGATACTCGGGTGGATAAAGAATGCTTGCTTCCGATTGGTCTGTGGACCCTTGTGCACCCCCCTAATATGTACGTGCCTGCCTGTCGCGTGTAAGGATACCCACACACGCACCCACGTGAATACGTCTACATGGCTTCCACGTATCTAACGGCACATACGAATACGCATGTATACCCAATACATGTTCCTTCCCCGGATATGTACTGCTAACATACAAGGGGTTCCGCTCTACCATCTTATCGGAACCATCCCCTCTCGTTCTTCTCCACGAGCTCGAAAGAAGCAGTCTCCTTTTTCTTCGCGGATTCACGCATACGCGCGTAGTTTCGAACTCCAAGTGTGTAGTCTGCGCAAGTCAACCACCCTCCAAGTGTGTTAGACTCCACCTTGGTAATCAATCAAACCCCCTCGATATAGAAGCGAGCACGACTATCTAAAGCAACGCTTTATCGCTGAAAGATAAAGTATGCTTCGAGAGGGATGTTAAGGATGGGACTCGATGGTGCTTCGAAAAAAATTTGATGTTCCCCCAAAAAGTTATCAGTATACATTATGGCATTATTTATAGAGACGTTTCTTCGATGAATGTGAGTGCTTCTAGACATTAAGGGGCATATATTTCTCGATTGGAAGAAGTGTAAGAATATCTGGAAAGTTTCTCCTCTTTATTATACGAATTAATTCTTAATGACAAAGTTAAATGAAGAAAAATAGTACATTTGATACAGAACTATACCTACATAGTTTATTGAATCTGTAACTATTATAATTTACTGTTCTAACACCTTTTGAATCTTAATTATTTACTATTTATTAAGATGTAAATATTGACATGTACAAATAACGTTAATGTGTTTAAGGAGAAAGCGTAAGAAAGTGGAGAAGAAAAGTGAATCAAATATGAGAAGGAAATAGTTCTTCTGTTCGAGTAGTCAAGTGGAATCGAGTATAGCGTAAAGTGGTCGAAGGCACATAGTCGGATGCTCTCTCATCCGTCTCGAGCTGAAAATCGATAAGTGGAAAAGGGTTAAAATCTACCCTGCCACTGTGGACCACGAAAGAACCTGGCTCAGGGGTGGATGCTCGTGAAGGGAGAAAGGGGGGAGTCGGCGCGGCACGACCTCGGCGGAACGAGATTTACATACCTCATCCGGTGCCTGCTCTTCCGGGGAGCCCCTTGTTAGGCTAAACTTGCTTCGTCTGCGCGATCCTGTTGGCTTTCGCCGTGCTTAAACATTGTCGATCGTTAGCGGGTAAAAACCCGTCGGATTATAGGAAAAGTTTTCGTGCCTCATGGAATCGCGAACGCCAAAGAGAGTCGGAATTTCAAAATCGAGATTCCGATACGTTTATTGCAGACGCTTTCCGATAAAAGAATTCGTTCGTTTGCAATTTCTTCTAGACATTAAAATTATTTTGAAAAAATTAAAAATGTATTCCTCCCTCGCAAGAGAAGGAAAGAAAAATAAAATCTTG
>Ga0157364_1007669_pt1 | contig 11175 bp, 4 predicted proteins | sample AttsexASBM2_FD_111476 | JGI IMG/M metagenome (GOLD analysis project Ga0157364, IMG submission 111476) | Fungus gardens microbial communities from leaf cutter ant in Ribeirão Preto, State of São Paulo, Brazil - Atta sexdens ASBM2 | ecosystem: Host-associated > Fungi > Mycelium > Unclassified ...
TAAAAACTATAGAACTAAAATAAAAATTGTATTTTGTGTTTTATCCACATAAAGTATGTTATTACTAATTTTGGAATGTGTGACAATCAAATTGGAGTAATTGTCACATTTTTTTCACAGCTTTAAAATTATATATTATATTATATAATTTTAATAATTACTTATTTGTACGATAATATATTCAAGATTAATATATTTTTTAATACCTAAGGAATGTATTACAACGTGTTTAAAACTCTTACATCCACTTTTTTAAAAAAACCATTGAAAAATTGTAACAATCGGTCCTAATCTCCCCGATTTCTCATAATATAACAGTCGCATACACGCGCGTATTTCTCTAAATTAAAATTCTTAATTATAAATTTTAACAATGTTTTATTGCAATTTAAACATAATATCTGTTATATTATTTAGTACCCACTCCAGTCGAAGCTGTTGAAGTGACGTTACGTTTCCCCGGTCGATTTCTCGCCAGCGACGAGAAGCGATTCGCTCGAGAGGCCGAGAATTTTCTGCACGAACTAGGTGCGAGACTCCGAAAAGACATACGAGTAGAAATCAATCAGGATTCGGCAATCTTGAGCTTCGAGATTGTCGGCACGAACAAAGTAGATGTGGCGTTCTATTTGGAAGAGCTCACGCGAATTCAGAAGTTGTCCTTGCTGGGTTCGTCTGCGGATGCGACGACTTCACGTTTTACGCATCGCTCTGTACCTGTGGCAACGCAGAGCCGGATTGTCACACTGGAACAACGTGAGATCCTCACGCAAATGGAATCGCCGTTTTATCAAACAGCTACAATCGTGCTCGCAGCGAGCAGCGCCTTCATTATTAGTAGTCTCGTTATTCTACTAATGTTGTACCGCAAAAAGGTAGGAACTTTTAAAATTTCGCTGAAGATATTAACTCTTTAGAACAGTGAAGGTTTAAGCACAAAGATGGCCATAATTGAATTGTGAAATGGAAGTCGTAGATCGATATAATGATTGATGTACATGTGTCTTTCTTAATTGTTTCTCATCTTTGTGCTTAGGTTGTGCTTGACTCTATTGAATCCATTCTATATATTATATTCTTTATGTTATATTTGCAAATTTGAATTATTGTTATTGAAGTAAATTTAGTATTTACGTACATATGTACTTATTTTATGAGTTATATTGTTTTGGTTCTTTAAATTCAATTAGTTTTTAATTAATATAAATTAAATGAGTTTCATGAATCCAATTTTAATAACAGTGTTATAAATTTTGATGTTATTTTCAGAGTATTAAATATCTTATGTTTAGTCTTAGTCAATCTAAATGTACATGGAAAGAACGATTTTGTTGAAGTATCTAAAAATTTAGCTAGATTTAGATTTAAAAATAATTTTGTTGGGCCGTCTTAATAATTCGATAGGAATCTCAAGTGTGATGAGTATAATATTGCAAAAAGTTTCGACATTCTAAAGTAGCCTACATAATAATTTTTGATGGTCTAAAAAAATTATTTTTAAATTTATATCTAGCTAAATTTTTAAATATTTTAATAAAACTGTCTTTTCCATGTATCAATTATATCTTAATCTGAGTTTCATTTAATATATTTTTAACATCGTTGAGAATTATTTATGATACAACTATCATTAAATTTTCTAAATAAATCTTGTAGATGAAGCTAAAGGATCCCTCGAAAATGTTTCCAATGGATCAACACTTCCTCGCTTATAGCCAACAGCCGGTTTACGTGATATCAGGATCGGAGCAGAATGAGAAAGAAAAGGAAGCTGCGGCACAGCAGAAGCTAGAGAATATTCATACATCGGACACTATTGTCGGAGCATAAAACGATTCGCTTTTTACATAGATAATTTCTATCTTGTACGATAGTGATTCTTAAATTTCTTTTTCCAGGTGTACTCAAATTATAACAATCGATAATTCTTTAATTTTTCTATATCTGTAACATTTTTTTTTATACACGAGACGTATAATATAATTGGTAAGGGGATAATTTCTTGTAAAAACATATATTAAAAGTATAGAAAAAAATTTTTTTAGTATGATTGTTTAGTTTAAAAAAATGTTTGTTTAAAAAATATTAAATGTTTGCTAAGAATATTAAACAATTAAGAACATGTTTTTATGTTTTTACAACTTTGAATATGTTTCATGTCTTATATACATAACTGAATTTATTCTTAACTATTAGCGATTAATAAATAAAAGCTCTCAAATCATAAGTGCAACCTGGAAAAGTGAAGTAATGTCGTACATAGTATAGTATACATCGTAGTCAAAACAATATCATGATATTTCACTGTCGATATTTCGTCCTAATTTATTGTCCACGAGATTCATCATTACGGTCCAGACTTGACGATCAAACGAATGCATGCGACATTGGATCCGGTGTTCATACATCTGACTATATAGATTCTATAAAGACACTATTAAAGACTTGTTCGACATTATTTACATAATGTAAAGTTACATAATGTAAATCATTTATAAATTTATTAAGTGATTTTGACAAAATATAGAGGATGATTCAGAAATGTAATCTATTTTTTAAAGTTTAAAACATAAAATAACGATTTTTTTGTGAAATCGGAAACATTTACTCGCGAATAATGAATTTATCGACGGACATTTGTTTGATCGTCGAGGATATAGGTATGGGAAATGATTTTATTATATTTTCATTGATATTTGTCTTCATTACCTCTTTGATGTGTGAATCATTAACGCAAGATTGTCCTGGGTTTAAAAGTCCTGAGAAATCATTACGTTAATACGTCCACACAATTGTAAATAGATTATTATATTTATAGATTTATACTGTGTTCGATTATATATATTTATATAGACTAATAAAGATCGAAATTCTCCTGTTTTTCAATAATAAGAACATTCCCAACCGACAATTTTAGCACATGAAACCAGTTAAAATTAACATAAATTTGATTCCGAACGATTTCGGTTTATGGGATATTAAAGACATTTTTGTAAACAAAATGAATGATGTGAAGTAAGTATTTAACCTTTAATACACATGTCTAGGTCATTCGTGTTCTGCGCATTTCTTTCACCTCTGGGTCATTTGTTCATCCAGAGGTAAACTTCAAAGTTCCAGTTAAAGGATACGCACGAAAAGCCGACGTACAAAATTTATTTTTTAGATACCAAACTTTTTTTAAGAATAGAAAAAAGACCGGTATTTGACCAGGTGCTCTTAGTATTTCAAAAAACAGAAATGGGCAGAATGACTCAAAGGTGTATATTAAGGATTAAAAATGATTAAGTAAATTGTATATAATAATTAAAATTTGCTTTTTAGTAAATTAATAAATAATCAACTTATATCAGCTATTTAGTCAAGCAAACTTCATATCAATGCTCAAACTTTCAATGAACCACAATGTTTGAAATCATAACTGTTCGAAAAAATGTCCGCAATATCCGAAAAAATGTTAACGTGCACACTGATTTACGCTTTGCGACAATCGCTCATGTTGAACTCGACACTCCCGACGCGTCCGAATCCGAGATACGTTTTTATGAAATTCAAAAGACGATAATAACTTTACATCGATATCCGAAACTCGACGCGCCAACTGCAATGTCCGACGCAACGCAATAGGGCAGAATTCAAATTGCGTTTGACCATCGCACGTACAAATTTGTGCTAATTTATGCTACGACAATTACTCACTGCCAGATTCAACACTCCCGATGCGCTAAATACCTGTTCAAGATGCTTGAAAGATCGCAGCAACTTCACTCTGATTCTAGAATTCGAGAAGTTTCGACGCACCAACGGCCAACAGTCCGATCAGAGCAACGCCATAGAATCGTGAAATACGGATCATTTAGCAGTCTCACGTACTAATTTATGCTCCATAATAATCCTTCGACACTAATAGTACACTACAGAAAGTTAGGAACCAGTAAGGCACTTCATTCCGATGCTTCGAGGGAGCCAATTTATTAATCGCCGGTTAACAAGAATAGATTCGCACACGTTATTCCACGACAATCATTCGCCAGATTTTATGTCCCGACAATCCTACAACATTCATTCCTCATACGAAACTCGTTCTGAACGGAAAAAATACGTACGAAACATGGAACGCAAAACGCATCAAACACATACCAATGCGTGCCGGGCAGTGCCAGGCAGTGCCGAGTCGCCCAGCTAACTGACGAGTGTGACGCGCAATAGACTATGTGACGTCACCACGTGCGTCGTACGATAATCATGACCGTTAACATTTTCAAAAAAACGGTCGCCGTGTTTTCGCATCGCTAAGCCGTGCATTAATCAATTGTTACCACATTTCTATCGTCTTATTCTATGGTTTATCTTACATATCAGATAATGGATGCGAATGATGTGTTGATCGTTCATTTATACTATATATTCGAATCTGCCCAAGTAAAACAAGTTATAATATTAAAATGATTATTAAAAGACATTTTTCAATTATTTCCGATTCGTTTTAATCTTTATAGTACACATGTTAGTTTTTGGCATTCTTAATTCACTCGTTCGGTCATTCATGTCCTGGCTTAATTTTTATCCTTTACAAGTATATATAAATTATTAAATAATTTTTACATATATTATGACATCTTTAGAAAGTATTTGTGCAGTTATATAATCATAATAAATTGTAGATAAATTATTATAACTAAATATAGTCACACTTCGTCAGTTAGCTGGGCGACCCGGCACTGCCTGATACTGCCTGGCACGGCCGACGCGCAATAGACTCTGTGACGTCATTACGTGCGTCGTACGATAATCATGACCGTTAATATTTTCAAAAAAACGGTCGCCGTGTCTTCGCATCGCTAAGTCGTGCATTAATTAACTGTTACCATATTTCGTCTTATTCTATGGTTTATCTTACACAAATAATGGATGTGAACGATGTATCGGTCGTTCATTTATATTCGAATCTGCCCAAGCAGAACAAGTTATAATATCAAAATGACTATATTTATCTCTAATAACTATATTTAGTTACAACAATTTATCTACAATTTATTATATAACTGCACAAATACTTTCTAAAGATATCAAAATACATGTAAAAATTATTTAATAATTTATATATACTTATAAAAGATGGAAAAGCCAGGATACGAATGATCGAACGAATGTATTAAGGATATCAAAAACGTGTGTACTATAAGGATTAAAACGAATCGGAAATAATTGAAAAATGTCTTTTAATAATCATTTTGGAGTCATTTTGACTTTATTATAACTTGTTGTTCTGCTTGGGCAGATTCGAATATATAGTATAAATGAACGATCGACACATCCATTATCTGATATGTAAGATAAACCATAGAATAAGACGATAGAAATATGGTAACAATTAATTAATGCACGGCGACTTAACGATGCGAAAACACGACCGTTTTTTTGAAAATGTTAACGGTCATGATTATCGTACGACGCACGTGATGACGTCACAGAGTCTATTGCGCGTCAGTTAGCTGGGCGACCCGGCACTGCCTGGCACTGCTCGGTACGCGCTGGTACGTGATTGACGCGTTTTGCGTCGTTCCGTGTTTCGTGCGTATTTTTTCCGTTCAGAACGAGTTCGCGAGTGAGGAATGAATGTAGGATTGTCGGGACATAAAATCTGGCGATAAATGATTGTCGTGAAGATCGCGTGCGAATCTATTCTTGTTAATCGCGAATCGTTGGCTCGCTCGAAGCATCGGAGTGAAGTGCCGCGGTCTTACTGGTTCCTGACTTCCTGCAGTGTACTATTAGAAGTGTCGAAGAATTATTATGGAGCAAAAATTAGTACGTGAAACTGCTAAATGATCCGTATTTCACGATCCTGTGGCGTTGCTTTGATCGGGCTGTTGGCCGTTGGTGCGTCGAAACTTTTCGAATTCTAGAATCAGAGTGAAGTTGCTGCGATCTTTCGAGCGTCTTGAACAGGTATTTAGCGCATCGGGAGTGTTGAATCTGGCAGTGAGTAATTGTCGTAGCATAAATTAGCACAAATTTGTACGTGCGATGGTCAAACGCAATTTGAATTCCGCCCTATTGCGTCGCGTTGGACGTTGCAGTTGGCGCGTCGAAACTTCGGGTATCGGCGTAAAGTTATTATCGTCTTTTGAATTTCATAAAAATGTATCTCGGATTCGGACGCGTCGGGAGTGTCGAGTTCAACAATGAGCGGTTGTCGCAAAGCGGTTGTCGTAAATCAGTTAACATTTTTTCGGACATTGCGAGTTTTGAACAGTGATTTCGGATATTCGTGATTCATCGAAAATTTGAACATTGTGATATGAAGTTTGCTTGATTTTAAATAGACATTGATAAGTTGATTATTTATTAATTTAGTAAAAAGCAAATTTTAATTATTATATACAATTTATTTAATCATTTTTAGCCTTAATACACACCTTTGAGTCATTCCTGCCCATTTCTGTTTTTTGAAATATTAAGAGCACCTGATCAAATACCGATCTTTTTTCTATTCCTAAAAAAAATTTGGCATCTAAAAAATAAATTTTGTGCGTCTCAATTCTTTTAACTGGAACTTCGAAGTTCACCTCTGGGTCACAAATGATCCTAGATGTGTGCAGAGTGTACATTTTCTGTAAAAAAAATTTTTTTTTTTTCTTTAAAACTAATTCTTGATTGTATTGCAAGAATATTTCGCGAATTATTAAAAAAAGAATTTAACCCCAAAACAACATATCAGCCCTTAATAAATGCTATTTTTGGTACTCTTGTTCTGAATGTTGTCAGTAATATGATATATTATGCTGTGTGTAATGTTACAAAAAACATTTTCCTAATAAATTACAAGTTCTTTTTACATAATAGCAATAATAAAATGTATTGTTTTAAAATGTAAATGCAATATATCTTCAATTTATAGCCACTCGTGTATATTAAAAAAACATCATTTTCAGGTTATTCAATAATTTAAACTTTTTGGAAGGCCGACATTTGAACTAATTTTTTTTTGTAGTTTGGAATGTCAATTTTAAGATACTGAACCATACTTTTTCTTTAAACATTTTTGTTTCAGAGTTTATATTTTTATATGAAATAGTTCATTTTTCTGATTTCGTTAACTATATTTAATTATAACAATTTATCTACATTTTGTTATGAATAACTGCACAAATATTTTCTAAAGATATCAAAATATATGTAACAATTGTTTAATAATTTATATATACTCGTAAAAGTAATGAAAATTAAGCCAAGATACAAAGGACCAAACGTGTATATTAAGGATATCCAAACTAATGTGTGTACTAAGGATTAATTATTATATACAATTTATTTAATCATCTTTAATTTTTTTAATTCTTTTTAAAGCTTTGCACAAATAAATTGATATAAAGTGTCTTAACTTTTATTAAAGGTACTCTATACTAGACAGCTGTACATCAATAAATTGGACAAATTGATTTACCTGACATGTTATAAATAGTCGTTGCGAATCGATGATCTGCAAGGATTCGCCTGCATATTAGAATGTTGATGAAAGTGTAATATTCTCACAGGTAGTTAACGGAGGACACGGTGTTGTAAAACATGCCCGCATTTGTAGCATGCATATCTTGTTTTTTGGACATTCAACGTTGGAACACGGATCCCAGCACTTGCATGTTTGACAGCCGGTGACTTCATCGGTCTATCAAAAACGTTGGATTTTTCAATAACAGTATTTAAAAATTTTTATGTAAAATACATAACAAATCAAGATTATTTTATGTAAAGGAAGAATCTAGTTTAAAAATATACACGTTAATATACACGTTTCGGTCATGCGTATCTTGGCTTAATTTTCATCACTTTTACGAGTATATAAATTATTAAACAATTGTTACATATATAATTGTTACATATATAATTGTTTACATATATTTTGACATCTTTAGAAAATATTTGTGCAGTTATATATTCATAACAAAATGTAGATAAATTATTATAACTAAATATAGTTAACGAAATCAGAAAAATGAATTGTTTCATATAAAAATATAAAATTCTGTTTAAAAATACACAAATTTTTTTTTATATCTCTATATACAGAGTGTCTCATTTTTAGTAAGTTCTATCAATTTTCTTCAGAATTATATAATAGTATAAAAAATGTTTTAGAAATGTTTAGAAATGTTTAGAAATGTAACGAAAGAAAATGAATGTATAATTGTATTATTTCTTACATATAAACAGACCGAAGAATTACATATAAATACTGCATCTAAAATATATTTCTTATTATAATATATTATAAAATATATTATATTATTTATCTTTGTGGACAAATTGAAGTCAAACTACTAAAGAGAATATTTTTTTTTAATGAATTTAATTGGTCCAATATCTGTTATTAATTTAGAAGAATTAGTAATTCGTCATCTTACTTTCTCATTTTATTCCCTCTTTATCCTATTTGTGATTACATATTTTCAATAATGATAATAAATTTATATTAAATATGCTAAGTCTAAAGTAGATGTATAATTATATATATAGTAAATATATACATACTTCATGATTGAACCCCCAGCGGCATATCATTATGGGACACATGATAAGTGGGCACGTCTCGTTTGTAGCATTCTTGCTAGTCATACTGGTGTCAATCTCATCGATGATCGGCTCTGCCATCATAAATTAATTCGTAAATAATGGAACTCTGTTTTCGTATAAACATAATGAAAGCAAGACATTAAAATAACGAAAGAATAATTAAAAGACGATTAAGGATATAACGGCACAGTAATTTATGCACAATGGATTTTCATTATATTAATATATTTATTTTATGATTATACAAATATATTGAAAAATTGAATAAAATGAAAATTTGGACTTTATTTCAAGCTATTTTAAGCGATATCTGATAATTATTCCGTATTTTTGTGCTTTCGGCATACATTAGAGAAAATATTTTTTGAATCTCTTTTAAGAAGTGCCTTTTATATTCATTATAGTTAAATTGACATAATCAATTCAAATCAAAAGACAAAATCATAATATGAAATTTCGATGATGTAGATACAATACTGAAGGCGCCTTCAGACAATATGGTCGACGTATACGCCAACTTCGCAACATTTGCTAAATATTGATCAATACATTCAATATGAATAATTATGTCATGTATGTGTATGATATTTATGTTGATATATATTTATCAAATCATCGGGAGGCTCCTTTATAGAAGAAAATAACATAATGAAGAATAAATTATTGCGACAGTCGTTATGATGAAAACTTATCATTAAAATAAAACTGATAAGAGAGAGCCTATGTCTTATTTTAATGATAAAATTTTTTTAAAAAATTGTGAAAGTTTTTTCATATTCTTATTTCTTTCTTACTCTTTTTGTATTATTATGGAGAAAGAAAAATATATAATTACAGACTTTTTTGTGCAAATTAAAGAATAATATATGGTTAATGTATAATAATAATGTTAAAAATTTTTTTCTCTTGTATCAATTTTTTAATACAAAATATATTTATGAGAGATAGGAGCGCTAAGTTGAAGATGCGTTACCGAATAAATTTTTAATGCAATTTCTCTATTTATTTCCTTGTCCTTTTGCAATAAATTGACACAAGAAAAAAAAGATTTTTAAACGTATATTTTTCCATTTGCATAAAAAATAAAATTTACTATATATTGTTTTCTCGGGTATATAAAAAATCGAGTTTTTGAACACTTTCTGACAAAAGCGTAGGACAATGACAATGATAATAAAAATAGCTTCAGTCAATAAATATCGACTTCTCGGTATTCTATTTATTAACTTAATTATCATCTTCTTATTATACGTATTTAATATGTGATAGCGTTTCAAAGCGATATCATAAGCGACTTACTTCTAAGTAATTCAAAGAAGAAAACATGAAATGTATAACGAATGAAAATTTATTAAAACAAAAGAATATATGAAAATTATATAATATAATTTTGATAAAGTAATGATTTGATTTCAATAAAATGCGCGTTCTTTTTGTTATGTTAACTTTTGATTAATAGCAGGAAATTAAAAAAATCGGAATTAAAAAATCAGTAATGGTTGCTTTTTATAAGATTTTGTCACTAATGTATTGGAAAGAATTAGAGAATTAGAAAAACAAGGTTGTTACTTTAATTTGAATGCCGACTCTCATAAATAAAAAGTAAACTTTTCACTTTAATTATCAGAGTAAGAGCGGTCTTGTGCAGATATTTAAAAGTTATATTTAAATCTGGCGTTGCTCAAATCAAAATGCACAATGAAAATGATTATTCATTTTTAAATGTTATTTTATAGCGACTGTTTTATCTGCTTATTAAGTTTTACATTTGTGTGCTTGTTAAGCTTTACGTTTACGTTTTACATTGGACAGAAATGTGTCCAATTAGCAAAGAGTAGATAATGAAACGCTGAATAAAATAGAAGAATAGAGAACGTACTGGCGGTGATCACTGTTGCTAGCGAGAGGATGAACAGACAAGCCAATGACAGCCACACAACGGCGCAAGTAAGTCCATTGTTGTAGAAATTACAGCGCATCTTGCATTAAATAATTTTTTCAATTACTATTACCTAGAATAGTAATAATTACCTCATGATTAAAACACAAACTCCAGCGAGAATAGAATGAAACTCTATCCTTTGTTTTAACGGATTTTTCTTTTCAATGATAAAATTAGCGATACATTATATCAGCCTCTGAAAAGTCCTTGAATTTGGAATGTAGTTAGGAGACATGAATAATGCAACGAGATAGATATATGACTGAGATATGGCGTCGACGGAAACATGACTCTAGGTATTATAATAAACGCGATAAACGCAGAAGATTACTCTATTCCTGAAATTTCGATGTTCTTGAGATTCTCAAGATTCTTTTATTTCATGATATGAAATATGATGGAGAGAATACGAAATTAATTTTTATTCGAAGTAGCTTACAGCTGCATATAAGCTATTATTCGATTTGTTCTGCAATTATATACATAAATATATATTACTAAAAATTCATATTATTAATTAAAAACCAATAGCATTATTTTAATCCTTGACAAAAATATGCCAAAAATATGCCAAATATGCCACATATTCATTTGATGACTTAAGTAAAAGAATAAATTCGATCATTCAAGGAAATTTTAGCTAAAAGGCAAAAAAA
>Ga0157364_1007670_pt1 | contig 11174 bp, 4 predicted proteins | sample AttsexASBM2_FD_111476 | JGI IMG/M metagenome (GOLD analysis project Ga0157364, IMG submission 111476) | Fungus gardens microbial communities from leaf cutter ant in Ribeirão Preto, State of São Paulo, Brazil - Atta sexdens ASBM2 | ecosystem: Host-associated > Fungi > Mycelium > Unclassified ...
TATTTTTATTTTTTTCTGAAGTACATATCTTCAGGTATTATCTAAAAGAATTTTTTTTATTTATTTGTTGTAAAAGTTATAAATTTTTTAATCAATATTATGATTATATAATATTTTCAAAAACATTTAAATTTGTAAAAATATGTAATTGAACTTCTATTATAGTAAAAACTTGTTAAAGGTTTCAGAAATATACAAGAATTCTTTCAAATTTTTATATAATTCGAAACGAGATAAAAGAAATCTGCTGTAAATTGCAGACTGTAATCGAAAATTTCATATTGTCGGTAGAGAGTTAAATACAAGGATCACGAAAATACAGAATATAGCGCAAAACACATTTAATTTATATTTTAATTTAAATTATAAAAATACGTATATACGGATTCCTGGATTTAATATTTCCGAATGGCATAGTAGTTTACTAACAATTTTCCACTAAAAGTATGTCGAAATGTCGACATATCTTTCGTGAGGTGATTTCCTATATTGAAATCTTTAAGACTTGTATTATGTCATGTTGTAAGTAGTGTAGTCACGTTCGTCCGTGCAATGCGTACGATACTATCATTAAAAATCGTTCTCGAATATTGTGTATGTCAAAATATTGACAGTTCTTTTTTTGATATCTCATAAATTTTGATAATATCTGTTATTTAACATTAGAACTGTTGGTGATCGATTTTTTTTTACTTCACTAATTAATAATTTCAATTTTTTTTCATGGTTTAGGCATACTTACAGTAAAATTACTTACAGTAAAAATTATTGAAAATATGTGGATATAATATAAACAATTCTAATTATACAAATAATACTAAAACAATTTTTCAATAACCGAAACAAGAAATAGGAAATTATCAAATTCATCTTCGATAGTTTTAGCGAGATATCATCGGCGGTTTTAGTATTAAAAATCATTGTGACTAAATCTACACTCTACAAAAAAATATAAGAAGTAAATATAAAGATATGAATTTAACACGTTTAATACATGATAATTCTCACCATGTTAATGTTGATATAAAAATCATAATTTGTGGATGTAATATAAGTTTTAATGATGATGTTTCAACACCGATACAGGTGAAAATTATAAACATCGCATGTATGACCACATGTTAAGTTCACACTCATTTTTTTAGAGTATATAATTATCATGTTTTTCTTCAATTTTCTTCAATTGATCAATAAAGTAAAAAGATAATCGATTAACATAAATAAGAAATTGATTTAGTTGTAAAATAAAATAATCATGTATAATTTAAAGAATTTATAAAAAATGGGTTTATCAGTAGCTTCCGAGAAACTGATATAATAATTTGATAATATCCTTTTCTTGTTTCGGTTAATGAAAAATTGTTTTAGTATTATTTGTATAATTAGAATTAAAGTATATACCTATATCAATACAGTAATTAAGGTCAATACGTTTTCTGCGGACGCATGCATTCCTTGCCGCTCGAATTCGATACGTCGATAAAGAATTCTCCATTGGGATATTCTTGATTATACTCATGCAAGTCGATCAGATCGCAGACGCAGTATTATATTTATTGAAGACAAAGAAATTCTTCTTCTGTCGAGACTTAGTCGTTTGGACATTCTCAGAATCGAAAAAAGACAGTCGATACTCTGAATCTTATGTATTTGTGAATCAACGTGATCGGCATTCGTGCGATACGCACTTGAAATAAATGCATATAGATAGGTTTCGATTTATAAAAGTGCGATTACATGTTTTTCAAACTCGCAAAGGAAATTAGTATCCACAGATACATTGTTGTATTATTCCACGTAGAAACTCTCGATATAACTCCCCACCATAAATTTCGATGAATCGTTAAAATTGACTATTAGTATTCAGGAGATATGTATTTACTCTATTCCATGTGCTTGATCAAAGGTTAGTATTTTGTCAATTAAGAGAGTCTAGCGCGTGAAAGGTGTAAATTTTGATTACCGCGAGTGGATTTTATTTAACGACTAATGTTTGAAAGATGAAGTCAACGCTTGCGCTACAAATGGCAATATACACCACGTCGGTGCAATCTGTCAACACGTCCATCAACAAATCTAAACAACAATCTAAAATTATTTATCCGTTTGTCACGCGAGCATGATTAAAAATGTACTGTTTACGAAAATCGCTTGTTTATTCGTTTATCTTTTACTTAATTCAAGATTTGCGCGATTTGGTTTAATATTTAAATTAAATTAAAATATATTTGCATTAAAACGGTCTCTGGGTACACCCAGAGAAAAGGTTGCTTCGATTAAAAAAAATTTTTTTGTACAGTTAAAGAAAAAATGTTTTTGATTTATAGTATTTAACAGTAGAATATCTATCTCATATTTCATAATGAATTTCGTAACAAATTGTGAAATTTAGTTTGAAATTATCTAACATTTCGCCATACTTTCTAACAATAAAATTGTATTTTGTAAAAATTAATATAAAAACATCGAAAAACAATGATTATTCATTTCATTTGTTTGAAAAACGACAGAATATTGACGATTTCAATTTCACTAATTGATACATCCAGAGAAAAGGTTACTTCGATTTTCTTTGCTATACGGTTAAAGAAAAAATTTTTTTTATTTGTAAAAAAATTTCTTTAATTTAAATATTATTTTTTAAATTAAATAAAATTTATTTGATTTAAAGAAATTAGGTTCAAATCCAAGAAATCATTTGAAAGTCATTTATTGAATTTGAACATAATTTCTTTAGATAATTTCAAACTAAATTTCACAACTTGTTACGAATTCATTACGAAATAGATATTCTATTGTTTTTTGTAAGAATAGAACGTTTAATAGCTCTATCACTTACCATAGTGCGGATTCGTGTGATGCACTTCCGGCCTGTCGTCACTCCATATAACTTTCTCGGTGTCGATCGTATAATTACCGAGGCTATTGATCAGCTCGACGAAAGTGAAGTTCTTAGTCGTGTCGGTCTTGTTACGCGAAAGCACGCGTAGTATATCCTCCTCCTCAAAGAGACTGCTCGAGGATGTTAAGATTTCCACCGGTGACTCGGCACGCGACAGACTGATCAGACTGAAAATTGCCCAAATCCTCACAAATGTCCCCATTTCGCCCCTCCAACAGATATGACCGAAGAAGTGTCACGCAGGTTTAATTCTTTCGTATCGCGATCGTTGGTTTCTTTAGATATTGATATTTGAACGATTAATACTTGGATGATCGATCATGGATCACGTTCGCATTTGTGCGATCGTCATTGGGAAATTTCACTGTAGCTTCGGTGGGAATTATTCGAGATATTGAAGACGCTCTCTCTCCCGAGTCTCTCGGCCGGTCGAAGAAACGACACGGGCTATATTGAATATATTCACGATCTCCGAATTATCCGGCTGTTCGAACGCGAGCTTTACGAGTGATCGCGGCTCGATCGTAGAACGACGAAGTCACCTGTGCCACCTTGACGATAGGGAGGCCGAGAAGAGGGGTGGATACCATACCGCACGCACGTCGTCCGCTCCCACTCTTCCATTTCGAGGACCTTGCGTCGAAAAAAATAATGTGAATAGATGTAACTGCGAGTACAGAAGTTGTTTACGGACCGATGAAATGCCACGCTGTGTTAATGATGTTTGAGAAGGCGAAAGAATAGGTCTTTTCACATTGCTTGCACTTTTTCGTATTCAGTGTCTTCGCTTTCTCTTTCTCTTCAACGTCCAAATATATATTTATTTCTTTTTAAGTGCAAATTTTTTAGGGGATTTCAAGCAGCAGAGGTAATGAAATATTTATACCAAAATTCCGGGAATTCGGTTAGTTGAACATTTGAAATTCTATTCGATCATCACTCAGGAATATATTAAGTCACATTTTTCGCCTGATTTATTTATTCACGCGAGAGCATCTATTAAAATAAGTAACACATCAAAAAACAATAAAATAGAATTAATATTAATAAAATTAAAATATAATATAATATAATATTTCCAGGAACATCTATTTGAAATTCGAATCTGCGAATATGTTAAGTCACTTTTTCAACTAGTTTTTTACCCACGCGAGAATACTTACATATTAAGAAAAAGAAAAAAATTTGGCATTTGAGAGCTCTTGATACAGCTAAAGAAAGAAATTCCCGAGAATCTCCCTGACTAAATGAATTAAATGACGTATAATATTTTAAAAGATAACTTTTTCATGGCCGCGGAAGAACACTTGTTAAAAAGAGGGGATTATTTATAAGAAAGAAAAAAACTTGACATTTTGAGAGTTCTATAGATATTGTTAAAGAAAGAAATTCCCGAGGATCTCTCTATGACTAAACGAATTGAACATATAATATTTTAATTTTTTTAGAAATTTAAAATTTCAATCATTAACGTTGTCACTGCAATTATTTATACGATTGCTCTGAAGAGATTGCACATTTGTCATGATTCACGTATTAAAAAAAGAAATTTCTCCATGTTTCAAAAGTAACGTTGTACTTGAAAGTGTACGCGTGCGAGAACATCGAAGATGACGAATTCAAGGTCAACGTGAGAAAGTGAATCGTATATTTGAGGATAGAGAGATTAGAAAGAATATAAAAGAATACATCGTGGTTTGTAAACAACTTCGATGAAAGGGAAAATTACGCTGCTCCATTGCTGCATTGTAGAATCAAACGAGCATCATACGTTCCATCATAACGACGTGCTGTTGCAAAGACGCATTTAGATTCGATGTTGTTCTATGCGGTGGCAATCAATTAGGATTCGACGACGGTTTAGTTGGTCATTCATAAGCAGGACGGTGCTGATGACTCGAAATCAGCTTACAATTAAAGTTATCCTTGAGACTTTCCGTTGGATTTGTTAACTGAACAATTTCTGTTCTTAACAGTTACGGTCTTGAAAACAGAGATTACCATCCAAGACCATTTTATTATGTAAAAAAAATTATAAGTGTTTTATTTATTATGTAAAAGAAATTATAAGTGTTTTATTTCATAAACCATCTATGTAAAAAAAGTCTTATACGGTCTTAACAAAAGAAGATTTTTTTTGTCAATTACTCGAATTATGCTACTTTCGCTATTTATCGAGCGTAAATTTATATAAATATTTATCGGCGAAATTGTAATACATCTTTGCGAAAATTCTGACGCACGATAATATTATTGTATAAATAATAAATCATTTAATTTTGTAAATAAAATGTAAAAGGCGGTTAATCATTTTTTTTCTTTCCGTACATTTTTTTTTCTTCCGGTACACGTTCACCTTGCCTTTCTTTCGTAGATTCAACTAATCCGAGGTCAGTTCATGCGCGTACAGCAATCTGACTATCATTGTACTAGAAAATATGTTGCAATATCTCGGAATTATTAACATATTAGACTGTCACAAGTTGATTATTCTTGCTTAAGAAATTATTGTATGCAAAACCCTATTTTATTGTGCAATAGCATTGAAACTTAATATCGGAGTCATATTCAATCAGAAATGGTGGATCGATCGACGTTGAATTAGTATTGATCGACTAATCATTTCTGGCTGAGTCACTGTTCACGATTTATTTTAAGAGATATTTAATTAATTGCGTTATTGTTATTTCCGCAAGAATGGCTTATGTCCAACTATTATTAGCAATTAAGTCGATTCGAAATTATCGAGATTAAAATACTCGTCGGTTAGAAATTATTTGAGATAGTAGTAATAAGAAGATAGTAGCATGATAAGAAGATAGTAGCATGAAAGTTAAAGATTTAATTTGATATTAATTTAATTTGGAGGGAATTATTATTTCAGTGAATTTGATTGTGTTGTAAGTCCAAAAGTAATTGGCGCGCAGTCATATATCTGAAATTTTATTTAAAATACATATACATGTATTATCTAACTTTGACCATAGATGCTTTTCTTACTTAGTTATAATATATTAATATTTATAAATAGTCCTGTTTTTAATATTGTTAATATTTCTATAATCGAGAATCGTGAATATGCAACAAAATTTCATCACTCGTGAGAATGATTGCAAATTTATCATGTCCATCCATTAAAAAATACTAGCCAAGTACAAAGATCATCTTGAAGATAATCGATTCTGTGACTTTGGATGTTACACGGGGGTTAGACTAACCTACGTTAGTTAGTTCAGTTTTTGATCATCGCTCATTAATGCATATCTTCGTTCTTTATCTGGAAATTAATCACTGAGAATTCAAGTTTCATCATTTTGTAAATCTGATCTGGGCTCTTCAGTATGATCTTTGCAAGATTAATATATGTCATGTAAAGATACCTAACGAGATTTTTCTTTTAAATTCTTTTCCTTTTGCATATTAATATTTATGTTTGCATTTACATGCGTTCGATTAACTTACAAGGGTGTAAGTGTTGCCGATTTGAAAGTCTAATTAATTCTCAATATGTTGTACTATCGCACTATGTATTTACACAGACATTTTTTAATCGAGATGCTATAACCCAATTCAGAGTAAAGAAACTCAGCCATCATTTGCAAAATCTCTTACTGTGTATTATTAATGAATTGATTATATATCATTTCGTTATTTCTTATTCTAAGTAAAATGTACATTTTAACAATTGTCGAGAAATCTTTAAATTTCGTACAGTCTCCTTTTTATTATTATTATATATAAAGTTTAAAATATTTTAAATATTGCAAAATCAATTATTTAGTATTAATTAACAAAACAAATTATTTGATTTGTTATTATAATTTAATATATTTTCTGACTGAAAAGCTAAATGTGTTTTTGTTATGTTTTTGCAATGCTCAAATACAATTAATAAACGAATAATTTAATGATAATTAATTTAGTTTTTTTTTTTCAAAAAATTAAAATGAATATGTTATTAAAGACTTGTATTTGTTAAGTCTTGTTCAAATCGATTCAAAGTAAAGTTCATTGCATGAGTCTCTACGCACTTGTGTAAAACAATTTCAAAGTCGTACGCGCGCATGTATGTTTAATCGTAGCTCAAGCACTCTCCTAGGTAGACATGTCAATCGTAATAGTGACACTGGGTCGGGGACTCTCACAAATTGCATTCCTTACCGTGTTCTTGTTGCAACATTCGCGACATTTGTCACGTTACTGGTTTCTCATCAATAACGGCATCTTGATTTTTTAAAAAAGAAACAATCGCATGCGCGCGTGGATTTTATTATCGCATCATTTTTACGATATTAATTTTCTCGCTACATTATTTGCGACTGTCATCACAAAAATCCTTGATAATCCAAAAATCGCAAAGTTATATAATAAAGATCGAAGGTTTATTTGAAAATTTTATTATTTGTCATAGATTGAAAAAATCGCTCCTCTTGAATTTATGCTAAATATGTATTGCTTCATACCAGCAATTATCATTATAAAAATCATAAAATTCAACGCAGTTCGTTACATACTAAAAATGATTAATTGCGTGAGGAATTTTATTATTAAACGCGAACTTGATGTCTATCCTTGAATAATATTTTATTATTACGCTCATTTCGTATTATATTTTACACATTTTATATCTATAGAGGAAAGGCTCCTGTTATGATACCGAGTTCATTTTGGATAAATGTTAGAAGTATATGGACAGAATTTAAAAAAATAATAAAAAGGTCATTTTGAAGGGTAATTTTAATAAGATTTAAGATAACATTATATAAAATTTAATTTAAATTCCATTTTTCCTGAAAATTAAAGAAATGTAAAAAGTGAGCAAATAAAATCAAAAAATTGTGCTCCTAATATGAGATGCCCCGAGAAATCGATAGTAAAACACAAAGTATACCAGTATTACAATTAAAAAACTTTATTTCATGTTTCTAAAATGCAAACAAATATAGCCAGCGTGCGTGAAAAATAAGCATGCGATAGATTATACTCAGAACTCGTTCTTTAACTTCGGGTAGTTGGAATCAAACATCGTAGAAATAGGTACTCGATGTTCATTCCGACGTTGTCCTTTTATTGTACAATAACATTTACTCTTTAGTAATAATTTTCACAAATAACATAGAAGCATAATTATTTCATATTAGAAATATCCTGGGTATCTCATATTACGATTTCTATGCCTTATGGTTTTACGATCAAATCTAATTTCTGTAATTAAACAATTCAACATATCCCGTATTTTTTTAGTACGACTTTACTCTATCACTACATGAAGAATTTATTGCCAAATATTTGTTAAATAATAAACAAGATTTAAAGGCTCAATGAAACTTGAAGACATCCAAATTCTAAAATCTTTTTTTACAATACAAGACTACAGGCATGATTTAATAATGAATTTTCTACTAAATAGTTTTCAATCTAAGAGCAATAAATTCAACCTAACCAATAGATAGTGTTTATTACTTTAGCAGAAACGCCGCTATCTTATATTAAGCGCCTATCTCATAATAGGAAGCTTTCCTCTACAAGTAAATCGAATTCCAAAATTTTAATTTCTTGACAGACGATAATAAAAATGCACGAATAAAAATTTCTTGACACGATAAAAAATGAATACGATAAAAAATGGATTAATAAAAACAGATTTATATTTTTGCAATTATAATTTGGCAATTTATGATTATAATGCAATAGTTAGACATATTTGCAATATTTAGACATGATAAGCTAAAAGTATCTGTTAAGCAATATAAAATCATCTGAACCGTAAAAATTTTAAAAATTTTCAACACTCATTAATTATCGTAATCTTCGTAATGTAATTAAAAATACGCATTCGTAATTAAAAAGTTTTAATATTCATCGTTGTCTTCTAGTATTTTTAAGGATCAGCTTTTGTCTGTGTCGCGTCACGCATCCTCACGTCCATGTCATTCTCTCTTCAATAAATCTGAATCGTCTTTATATGACAGATTTGACTGCTGTCATAAATATTCGCAATGTCACGTCATTGTACATCATCTCTACTCGATGTGACAGTATGTCAAATATATTTTCGGGTAAATGCATTGTAACCAGAGAATTAGACGCGCTGTTGATTTACTCCATTGAAATTATTTGGAAATCTTTCTTAATTTAAGAGAGAGATCTCTCTTTGAGTTTCCTGTTTCCTTTCAGTTATTTTTACTTCTATTTTTTGAAAGATTATATCATACAAAAATATATATAGAACAATTGTCTCTATCTGTCTGATATCTAGATTAAGTAGAAGGTTAGGCGAGAAAATTAAAATTTACTCTTCTAATTGATTTAATTAAGAAAAAGATAAAATGGGTAAATATTTTTTAACGTATATGTGTGATACGATTTATTAAATTAAATTTATTAAATAAACTCATAATAATTTATTGTAATCATATCAAATATAAAATGCGTCGTAATTCTCTTATTCCCAAACTGGATATTTTAATTACATTCAATGGACGGGGGGATTGATAATTGTTGTGTGAGCGCGTAACAATTACGAATCGACAAGTGCAAAAATAATTTATCTTATACTATTCACGGCGGATCGCGTGACATATTACATACATCATGAGTAAGTACGTGCTAGCAAACGAAACGCGTACGCGGGTAAACCCGCACATTACTTCCGCTTTATCATAATCTTTATTAATGACTGCATGACGGGCGGTCCTTTATTATCACGGCGGGTAATTCCATCTTTTCCTCGTTACATTCTTGTTACATCATACCGATTTGTCCGAAGTAAAGATATTAGCATGATTGTGATTACACTATTAATTCAATTATGCCATTAATAGAAATTGCTAAACATCAAGAATATTTTTAAACACAGAGATTATTCTGTGTTTTTGACGAGGAAATATTTATTTTCAGTAAAGATTGCATGTCGCTTTACATCTATCGTCAATCTTATAGAAATTATAGATAATCGAATGAATAAGTAAATAATTTATTTTTACACACATGTAGTTTCTTAACAATATACCATAATAATATACCATTATAATAGACGGAAAGGACGATTTTGCTGAAATACCTAAAAATTTAGTTAAATGCAGATCTTCTAATAATTTTGTTTGGACCATCAAAATAATTATGAAAGACGCTTAAATTGGTTGCAGTTATTTTGATAGTCAAATAAAATTATTTTCAGCTATACGTAGTTAAATTTTTACACGCAAAATCATTCTTTGCATGAGACTATTCTTTTTAACTGAACTTTGTTTTTTTTGTGCATGATTCATCCTTCATCTTTTCCTTAACATGAAAAAAAGAGAAAAAATGGATATAAGAAGTTGAACTGAAAAAAGAATAGAGACTAATAAACTTGGAAACTGTGCATGCTCGTCTCATTATTTATTTAACTAACATTTAACTAACATTTTCGAAAGAGGAGTTTCGAGTTCACCTTGCCGGTCAATATCCATGGTACGCGCGTTGACGAATCGATCACCTGATGACGGAAAAAAGAAAGTGAGAATAATTTAATCGACGATCAACGCAATATGCTTAGCGTTCGTTTCGTTTCGTGATACACACACGTCACTCATTCAAATGAAAGACCTTCTCTCGTTTTGCGCGAGGCGCAAACAGGACAAATACATTGAACTTCGCGGTTGGACTGTTAAAAAAAAAAGTACCACGTGTGTTTTCACGTCGACCACAGGGACCTCGATGAAGAGATTGATGGCAGGATGTTGCAAGCTCTTCACCGCAAATATGCATGACGATAGTAACAGACTTTATTGCTTTCGTTTCTCTCTTCCTCTTTTTTTCTCTCGGTTTTGACATTGCGTTATGTCCTATTTTTTATGGGTGTGCCTATGATATGTGCATCACTTATTTACTAGCTAAATCAGACTCGAAGGGACTGAAGAAAGCCATTTCCGAAAAAAATAAAGACCTTATAATTTGACAGAGATGCACCAAGAATTACGTGATCATGATATTTGCTGATTAGCTGGAGTGAAATTTATTTCCTTGTTTTATGCCTAATGAACGATAAAGATAAAAGGGTTGATTATTATATCATTCTATCTTTATTAGACATAAAACAAGAATAGAATGCGATTTTTATTGCAGCCAATTGGCAACCATCATGATGACTTTTGGCACATTTCTATTATATTATAAGAGAGATTTGTTCATGTTGCTTAAAATTTTTAAAAATTTTTGAATTTGAAACAGATATAGATACGTATATTTGGACTTTGAAAAGAGAGAAAGTTCTATAAAATTAGCAGGA
>Ga0157364_1007671_pt1 | contig 11173 bp, 4 predicted proteins | sample AttsexASBM2_FD_111476 | JGI IMG/M metagenome (GOLD analysis project Ga0157364, IMG submission 111476) | Fungus gardens microbial communities from leaf cutter ant in Ribeirão Preto, State of São Paulo, Brazil - Atta sexdens ASBM2 | ecosystem: Host-associated > Fungi > Mycelium > Unclassified ...
CAATACATCTATTATTTTAATAACATTATGCATAGAATACTTAAACTAAAAATATAATAAACAATAACTGATACGCTTCATTCTATGCTTACTTAAGTTGGTACCACAAAGATTGATAGTTCAGACATATTATTAGTAGAAAAATTGAGTAGTCCAGAATATGTATGTGCAAAAATGCACTTTTATATTTTCCATATCATCGCATGTTTCGCTGGCTCGACAATTTATGGTAATAATGCAGACAATAAAAATGTGGCCGATAACAATGTCGCGACAGGAACGCCCTAAAACAGTCTAAAGATGATGGAAGAAATAAAAAAAAAACATTAATTGTCGCGGCAACGATACTTTTTGGCGCGTGACGAAAGCTTTAAGTATTAAAACGTTTACTCGTAATAAAACGCATTACGTACTGGCGAGGGCATCGTTAACACGCTTGAACATTTTATTAGCACTTTATGTCGGACACTCGTATCAAATTCGTTGATGGCCGGTCATCGATTTGATGCGTCCCGGACCGGCGATCAACTGGAACCGAACGACAAGTCGAGTGTTAAACTGTAGCCGATTGAGCGAGCACGAAATAATTATTTCGTGCCGAGCGACGTCGTCGAAATTTGACTATGGAAAAACTTTCGGAATTTTATGACCTCACCATGCATTCGTCAGAGTAAAGTTAAATTTGACATGCCATTTCCTGCACAAGTACGCGATGCCATCTACAGGTTTGCGAATAAGTAAAAAGAGCGGAAGTGCTTTCGAAACTTCGATTTAAACTGATTGCATGCAGAGTCAGTTACGTGGAAATACATTACGTCTAAGATAAACATGTCGATCGATAAAAAAACGATTAATGTAACTTCTTTTCATGCAATATGGTAAATTATATTGCTAAATTATATGTTCTGTCAACTGACGCTTATGCGTGCCATAAAAAGCATTTTTATCATGAATCATGTTGAATCGTGTTCATTGAGTTTTATCCACCATTGGGCGATAAATTTATATTGGCAAAAATAAAATCGCCAAATTCCTACGTTTTACAAAGAAATAAGCCGGAATAATTTAAAGTTATATATCTATTTTAGTAGGCTTCTTTACTTTATGTTTGTCAACAATCTAATAATGCATATGGCTCACTAATCATGCTTTTAATTGATTGACGTAAATTGAGCGCAAAGACTGTAGATTTGATTATTCACCGACTGCACTCATTAACTTGCACACGCTTATTAACATCTTAAGAAAACTTTAACTCTTGACACGAGAATAGAATACGAGAAATAGAAATCAAAATTGTATAATTTTATTTATTTGTCGTTTTTTAATAGCAGCTTAAAAATCAATAACTTTTGTCTTTGTTTGAAAACGTGACGATCTATTACGATTTTATCAGATGAGCAGTCTTCTGTTATTAAAGCAGAAAATGGCATGAAAAATGTCTTGTTTCCAGAAAAGGTAGCCTGAATGATGCACCGTCCTGTCTGAAAACTTGGGCTTTGGTTATATAAGTTTTCCATATCGTAACCGTCGGAATACGGATGATTAATCTTTACTGCACGGCACGAGTTTCTAAAACGTCATCTAGTTAGACAAGATTAATCGTATACGGCCGGGGTAACAACTTGTAAATTTATTATTAAGCCGTAAAAACCATTATGTGTTATTCGCGAGATGCTCTGCGACACGAAGATGGATGCGCAATATCAGGGGGCCATAGAATTTAACGAACTTCATTCACTTTTCAGTCAGCGAGATTTTAAGACATATCGCAGTTGCAAAATTAGTTTGACATGATTTATAACTATCAAATTAAGTTAATGTAATTAATAGAAAGATCAGATGAATGCAATTACCTTTACCCTCTGCATTAATCGTGTACAAAAGACGCGTATAAAAGCAGTTTTCGTATTCATATAGATACAGAATGATGACCTTTTTTTCTTTCCGTTACATTTTACATAATCCTCATATAAACGATGAATATGGTTGAAATGAAAAATGAAGTCTCCATTTGTATGAAAGTTTTGAGTTGTTCAAGGAAATGCCGATGTCACAACTATGTACGAAAGACACGAGGGTCTACTAATAAGTTTTAATGAATGAGCTTTCAATTAACTCAATTTAATTCATATAGATCCCCAATGATCTTGAATTAGCCAAATGTAACGTATGCAAATTACCATTTCGCGCGCGCATGTCACGAGAGATTAGGGAGCAAGGAAGTGATGAGGGTGTCGCGCACACCAGCGAGTATCAATTTAATTTACAGCGTATTCGGAACGAACTTTGTCGCGACACAGCCCTCCAACTCCGAGGGCTTCGAACATAACATTAACAAGTGACCGCCATTCGGTACCCTCGCCGTTCATCGTTGCTTAAACCCCTGGATCTCTCTCTCCCTTTTCCCACCCATCGTCCTTGGCCACCCCGGTCGCCATCGTGCACTAGCAGCCGCACCCCTCGCATTAAACTGTCTCAGAGTCACAGAAGCCAGCCTGGTCGGCCGTGTAATGGGCCTGCGAGTTCCCTGGCGTGGCGGTATTTTCGGTCTGGCCGACCGTAAGTAACTCGGGTTATTTACGAGCGTGCGTAAGCACAATACGCCTGATGATTCCTAACGCTTTATCAGTGTGCGACAGTCCGCCCCGGAGACACGTCCTTCCCTGAAATTTGGTACCCACCCTCTCTGACGCCGCTCTTTCTGAGAAAGATTTAATGTTGCTATCCGCGGCGGTCGCGCCATTCTAAATGGAGCCGAGACGAGGTCGTCTTCGCTCAATTAGAGCGCCAAGCGTAAGTCATTCTACAGACTGGAATCGCTATATGCGGATTCTATATATTTATAAAACACTGAAATGCGTTGAATTTTAACAAATCAAAATTTTCAGATGAATTTTTAGATTAATCTAGATAAAGTGTCTAAAATTGAGAGACGCCTTTGGCGTCTAAAAAATGTCTTCTTGTGTTTTAACTAAACTTTGTGTTGTCTGGGCAATTATCGTAATCGATAGAATATTAGCAGAGATTATCTGTTAAACTAAATAGCGTAGCATTATTTCTCTACACGGAAAACGATTTTATTGAAGTATTTAAAAATTTAGTTAGAAAATGTAGATCTAAAAATAATGTTGGACCAAAGTAATTATGTGGGGAAACTTAAGCACGATGAGTAATACTGAAAAGTTTTGACATATTAATGTCAAAAGAGCAATCTTTTGAATTTAATAATATTTTGTTAATTTTAATTTCTGTTAAGATGTTAAAAATTGTAATGTGTGTTAAGATATAAATTAATCCATTTTGCAGTGTTTTGCATAATTATTTTGATAAACAAAATTATTTTCAAAGATTTATAGGTAAATCTTTAAATTTTTTTAGCTAAATCATTTTTTTCGCATATTTGTGTATAATTAACATATAATAATCGATACGTATTAGCGAACTGCCAGCGATGGTTAAATCTAGATGAGATTGTCAAATTTACGTAGGAGTACTGAAATCGTGAATAAAGATAACCCCGGGGCTAAGTTCGTACGACTACCTAAGCCCGTGCTCCACAACTCTACATTAAGATAATCAAATGAATTAAGAGGTCGCACCATCGACTCTCTTGACTACTATTTATACTGCTGTGCTATACTAAATCTGGTGTGAATATAACAGTGATTATACAGAACAATGATCGACTCAAAAATTTTATCATAAATTGATTTAATTCTTTAATTATTTTTTTAATTATTATAAACACATAGCGGCATTTTATTATTTTTATTATTAAATAATTTGGCATATAATTAAATTTTAAATTACAATTCTATAATTCAAAATTATGCACTTGAAAATATCAGAAATTAATGAAGTTATATATCGTATCTCATTAATTTGCATTTAAACATTTTATAATTGTTTTATAAGATTGTATAATTAATTTTTAAAGATTTATCATCGAATATGTAAATAAGAGGCAATGATATCATCACGTCCAAATATCTCTATATATACGCATCTCATGTAGAAAATCAATATTCCTTTGTGCTTTCCTTGATAAATATTGCAAAATAAGAAAAACTATTTTATCTCGAGAATGACGAAAGGATTTTGCATGTGCTTTTCCCCATCCCTACTCCACACGTGTATTCGTGACACTCGGGGGTGACAAAAACCAGCGATCTATCCTCACGTTGCTCGTGCGTCATGCGTGATTATGCACCCCTTCAGAAATGCCACACACTACGTTACATCAATGTATTTACCCTTTTGTGTTTAGCATATCGTTCTCGATACAAATCAGTTTTAGGCAATTAGTCTTATCGTTATATCCAAAACATACAGAGTTTGTTATTTTATTATAAAATCTGCATATATGTATAAAATTTCCATATAATTATTTAAATTGGTTTATAATATTTATTTAATTAAAATTTAAAGAAAAAAAATCAATTTCCGTTCTTTTAATTTGAACGGAGCTTGATACTGAAATCTGTTAATAATTAACGGAAAATAACATCTAAGGAAAGGTAATAGACTGATGAAGAATTCTACATTCCTGAAAAAAATTTGATGAATAATATATTTTACTAAATACTTTGTTACGTAACTATGTAATAGAAATTGAGGTTCTTCCGTTTTTTAGATCAATGCATTTAAGTAATTTATCCGGGGATCGGAGATCAGGTTGTGCGATGATTGAAAAGATGGAAAGAATGGATAATAATTTGTAGGAGAAATTTAGATTCCAGCCTTGCAAGGGTTATGAAGATTATATGGGAGCTCAGGCAGATCGGCTTTAAATGAAATTGAAATTGATCCAATAAGTTAATACTGTCATTTATTAAATTTTTAAAAGAAAGAAATAATAATTATATATATATATATATATATATATATCGGAAAAAAACGTGAGATAAATAATTTATATGAGGAGAGTGCGAATATAGTTCTTATTTGCGAAGGCAACTGTCGTGACGGACTCTATTCTGAGATTATTATATTTTTCTACTGACTGACTATCTTTTGCAGTTCTTCTATATTATGGCAATGAGTGTGGGGATGTTCCAGGATCAATCAAGACTCTTCAAGATTTGGTAGGGTCTATACTTGCACTTGTTTTCTTAAGATAAGACAGCAAGGTTTCGCGTAAGCCTTACTCTTGACATTACGAATCTAGATTTTATGTTAAGAATAAAAATTCGATTTTCTTAATTAATAGACCTCCTTATGTGAGGCGAAGTAATGATATATTCTAAATTTTAAATTGGTTTTAATTTTATGGAGAAAAAGAAAAAAAGAAAAGAAAGGAAAAAAATAAAGATATTCATTCTCGCATTCGAGAAGGTTTTTAATATATAATACTACTTAATTATTAGGCATATATGCTATTGTTTAATTATTATTTTAGAAAAAGGGCCTTCAAAAGAAAAGGAAAGAATGGATATTCTTTATCTATGATGCATAAGGATATACAAACGTGAGTTATCTGTTGATTTGAATATTTAAATAAAGGAATTAAATATGCCCTCCTATAAAAGGGAAAAGAATTTTACAAATAAAAGGTACGATAAGGTTCGAAATAAAGATAAAATAGGGACAAAATACTAAGACGAAATACTAAACTAAAAATAAGATAAAGAAAAGTATAAATTATATATTTATAATAAAGAAAGAGAGGATTTTATCGGGATGTAACAGTTTTATGTTGAGATTAATTGAAAATGTTAATTTAATAGCGTAGTTCAGTTTGTTGTATTTTTTCAAAATTCTGATCGTGTACGGCGAAACAAAGCGACTAGGAAGTTAACGCATACCACAAATGAATTTAACGCGATGGCTTGTTTTAAGAGAAGGCATGCTGCTATTCTAAAAGCGCGTTCGACGGATGCGAATTGAATAATAAAAATTACAGAGGGAAAAAAACGTCTCTTTGCATCGAGCTGAAGCTACGAAATTGCAACGGCGAGGTAGCCAGAGAATAATTGAAGATAAACTTCGCTGCATTAGTAAAATCGCTGCAATTTTCACCGACGGACGCTAATGGTCTAGCAATTATTTCGATGAATTATTTAAAGAATAATGCTCTAAAAGCTCGCTTTTTGGGGATCGATCTGATATCTCGTCGATCGGCCGCGAATTCGCGCGAGAAAGCGCCCCGATGATCATTGATTCGTCACATTACCCGTGACGGCTGCGTGCGAAGGCGCCGTTCATCATTCGAGATTAATCGATCTGACGTACTGCGCGCAGTTTGCTCTGCAAATAAGAGCCCCGTGCGGGGATCGGTGTAAACGGGGTATGGAACGAACATTATTCATTGTTCATTGAGCGCGTCGCTACGTTATCCGCTTTTGACCGTAAATGCACCGCGAACTTCCTTACGAGATGGCGGAAGTTTTGCACCTGCATTAGACGCCATTTAAAGTAAGCTCGCCGTCCACCGATGACGTGCTACAACGTAATTACCCTGCGCTTCATTGTATTGGCGCTGAATATAAGAGAAAATTTTTTTTAATTAATAGCGATTGTCTCTTTCAGCATTGTCTTAATTCATTCTACTGTGATCGTTACTAATTTCGCGTAAAAGAGCTAAAAGCATGTCTTTTACTGAGGAATAAGACAAAATTTCTGTGCAATGGAAATTCTGTCAAACCCTTGCGATAAAAGAGAAATAATAATAATAATAATATTGCAAGAGAGTAAAAATATTTCACGCTTACTTATTTAAGTTAACGAGCCGAGTTAAGAATTTTTATAGTGCACTACAGAGAAATGCAATCCGTTGCTCGGAATTCGCTTATTTATGTCAATCAAGTTATGGCAATCAAGACATATGAATAGTCGGATAGATGTATTTTAATGCTCCGAAATGCGTGGTTCATAGGCTCGAATGATGTACGATTATTCGACGGGAAATATAGCTGGTTGGTTCGTGCCTAATGGAGATATCATGGCATCTAAACCCGGAATTGCGCGATCGAGAATAGAAAATGTCTTCAGACTCGTGGCCGCCGTCGAGAACGGGACTGCGGAATTTAATGTTATCGAGGCGCGACAATGGAACGTGGAAACGTAGAAACCGTTAACCCAGATTCTACGCTGCATGCCCGGTCACGTTGTGTTCGGTGTCATGATTCTACCATTAACGCCGGTCCAAGAACTGCCACGGCCAAACCGCTTCCATTCCTCTTTTCTTCTGACTCGCGCCAGAATGCGCCACGACTGTGTGGTGCGATTTCAATTGGCTACCATCGACTTACTTATCTCTCGCAGATTTCTCTGTGTTCCACCTTTTATTCATCACAAACGGTCTTCGTTGCCAAGTTAATAAAACGTAGAGCACATTTCTTCTGTGCTTTTAGATGTCTCTTTCAGACGTACTGATGAGTTTGAAAACGCGATGATGTTATCTCTTGAAAACAACGAAGATTGATAAGAGGTAATATTATTAGATACTTAAGATAATCTCCTTCACCTAATTTGGTCTTCCATAATTTTGTACTGAATTCAAAATTGAATTGATAGTCAGATTCAAAAGAGAAAATATTTCTGAATATTAATTAAAAATATTAGACATTTTTTAAATACTTACATGCATACAATGAACATTAAAAAGATTAGCAAAGATCATTGGATACATATATTTGTTGTCCTCTTTTTTTATAACGTTAGAAAAATAAAAAACAAAATTTTCTAATGTTATTTTTATAAATTTATTAGGTAATATATTGACATGTTTATTGACTTATAAGAATACACAAAAGACTTTTCTAATTGATTTATCTATTTATCTACTTATCTTCACGATATTTAACAAGTAGATTTGAATTATATAAAAAGCAAAAATATAAAGAAAACAAACTAAAAATTACAATCGATGCATATATTCGATAAATTAAATTAGCCATATTAATTCTATCTTACAAACAGTCATCTTCTTTTTGGGTTTTAAATAAAACGAAAATATGAATTAAATAATGTTGTATTAATGCAATATTATAAAGTATAAATTCAGAGCTACAATAATATTAACTGTGGAAATTAATAATAATCATTTGGTAGTTATGAAAAGCAATAACTTACCTATCAAATATTATACCACGATCACGATGTTCTGCATTTGGTTTTATTGACAACAACTGAATGCACAAACTGAGCAATTAACTGATACAAACAAATCACATGGACAGCCTGTAGTACGATGTATTAGCCATTGAATTTACTGTATAAATATCTACAAACAATACATCATATTGAATAATGGACCATATTGGATACGATTACCTTACATAAAATAAATGTGTATACACTACGTTAAAAGATGTAAAACTTGTAGATGTATATTTTTATAAAATACATTATTTTATTTATATCTATTAGAAAATTATGGATTTGTATTATTTTCGAACTCTAATCGATTCAATTGTAAAACTTGTAATAGATATTAAGTCGCATGAAATAATCAGTATGAAATATTTGAATATATAAATCTCCAAAAGTTAAAATATAATTAGATACATATTTGAGATACAGTTTTTTTCGAATTATTATATATGTCCTATTACCCAGAAAACTTCTTCGAATATTAGGAATAACATCACTGCTTGTGAATCTGTGTGCGCGATTCTAACCAGAGCAATAAATTTCTGCTGTTTTCGACAACTTCAGAGCAACTTCTAGGAAGAAAGAAAAACCTGTCACGAAATGATCTGTAGCACGAACACACCTTCCTCTTTCTCGTACTGGCAAAATTCAGAAACTTTTTCGGGATAATGTAAATAGCACACCACGGGTAAAGTTACAGTGCCGTTGGTTTACAACTTTCTGTTCGAGTTAGTAAAGTAGTGCGTTTTCCACTTCTGCGCGTACATACGCGCAGAAATTCGTTTAGTCCAAGATACATAATGTATCCTGAATACGAGTCTTAATATAGCCACCTATTGCATTTCCACGGGATCTAAAATTTTACTCGCTTGTAATAATCGTAAAATATTATATTGGCGCTCTTCGTTACTAGTTTCTCGACCAGCTTGATGGCGTATCGAGAATTATAAGAGCGCAATTTAAATCGCTGAGAATAGCATAGTAATGCGTTACAATTCGCTATCTTTTTAATGCAGGTATCCTTTTCGTCGTGCTCTGAAAGAGTTAAAGACTGATTATGCGAACGTTACTTTGGCTTTAAGCGAGCCTTACAATTGTGTCTATCTTTATTTATTTAAAAAGAAAGATGAAGATATTTAAATCTTGCTTAAAAAGTCAAAATAACATTGATATAATCGGGCTTAAGGCACACGAGAGTGTTATTTACAGGAAGATTTCAGCGTGATTATATCATCCGGCGGCGGCCATGCGGAAGAGAAATTCATCCTCGACCAGGCGAGTAGGGCCGTTGCCGAATTACTAGAGTTATTTTTGCCGAGGTGACGAAGCGATTTGCATTTAAACAAGCCGGGCGTATCCCTTGGGAACGACGGCGATGATGGTCCGTCTGTCGTCACCTCGAAACGAAAGGCAGGATCAATTTGCCAGGTATCGAGCTTACTGCGGTTTTATTATCCTGTTTATCGTCTCCAGCCCCCGTTTCTTCCCCTCTACTTCTTCTCTGGCTTCTTTTTCCCGACCTACTATTTTATACTCGACAACTCGACGACCTCTTAATCTAAACGCATATTCGGGCAGACGACAAGGACGAAACCAGCTCTTTATGCATTTTTATTGAGCTATTATTCTTTGTAATCTGAATCCATTGATGGAGCTACAGCGATAGACACTACGCGCGATGGATATATATATATATATATAACGAATAAAGCAAACGTCGTTTCAACGCGAAAACATAAAATAAAAAGCGCGACGAGTAAAGAACAGCACAGCGTGGTGGTTGCGTAATGCAACGCTGAGGAAAGATCGATATGCAGTGATCGAGAACACGCCGAGCGTAAAGCAAATTTAATATTAACGGCTCGATCTCTTGCCTTTCTTTTTGAACTAGGAAGCGAGAAACTTCGAGAATATCGCAACGACGCGGCGCGCGTCGAATATTACATATACATTATGCGGAAAGGAAAGACGAGCGATGAGACGTAATTCGATTATTGCAAGCATATTCTGAAATTGCGTACAAGTTACCACATGTATGGAAGGAAAAAAAAAGTTAATCACGACTGGTGTGTAATTAAATGCCAAGGGAAGGGTGCGAAAGCCTATTCGCGCATGTCGTAAAGCCGGAAACGTCGCGTCGCGGCTTGGATGGCGCGATATACTAACGTGTGCAGGTACATATTATCCGTGAAAATGCAACTGCAGAATAACGTGCAGACGGCTTTTATTCCCTTTTGCACGCGCCCTCGCCCAATGTATTCCTCAGTTATTTCTTTATTCGCCATCCGTAACAAATAGCGAGCACAAGTCGTTACTTGAAATGACATCGCGCATCTATTAAATTCTGTAGGAAGAAGTGTTCTTTTTTTCAGTGAGAATTTTAAACAATATATTATAATGTATGATAAGCTATTGCAAAAGGTAGAGAACAATAAATGAATCTTTTTTTTGCAAAAAAAATGAATTCACGCACAGTTTGTGGTTTGACAATAAACAGGAAGTACCAAATTCTTGACCCGAATTTTTTCAAGACACATGATATACAACTATACATGGTCTGACAATAAAGTCTCCAGACTGCAACAATAAAAAAATATCTCGGATAACAAAATGTTATATTTTATGATCCCTCGTGACATCAAAATACTTTACACATCTTTGAAAGCCTCACAACTTTTAAAAAAGTCTGCAGTTGCTCATAGTACTCGTCATATTATTTCTTGATGTTTTGAAATATTTACTCTTTATGTTTTTGGGTTTTGGAAACAATTGAAATGAAATTCGAAAATGTTTTCTCCAGAGAATAATGTGTTATTATAAACAATGCAAAATTAAACCCAATTTGAGTTATTTTTAATTATTATATAATTTCTATAGGTCGACATTGCTCCTACTTAATATGTTGTTAATTTGACTAAAACTAAGTTAAATAATTTAATTCAAGGAAATGTATTGATTCAAATTTAATTTATTAATTACCTACTAAATGCATACGGTAATATGGACGATGTTTACTTTGAAACTAATCACAGAAATGGATTGATTTACATTTTGATGGAAGTTGGTTAATAGATGG
>Ga0157364_1007672_pt1 | contig 11173 bp, 3 predicted proteins | sample AttsexASBM2_FD_111476 | JGI IMG/M metagenome (GOLD analysis project Ga0157364, IMG submission 111476) | Fungus gardens microbial communities from leaf cutter ant in Ribeirão Preto, State of São Paulo, Brazil - Atta sexdens ASBM2 | ecosystem: Host-associated > Fungi > Mycelium > Unclassified ...
AGATTTATAAATAAATTAGTTGTTAAATATAATTTGTATGTTTTTTAAAATGTAATTAATTAATAATAAGTTAAAGAAAGAGAACAATTTTTTTTCAAATTTACAAAACTTAAGATGAAATCTTGTGCATTGTACTAGAAGGAAAAAATTATTTAGGATTTTGTAACACGAGTTACGTAATAATGAGAAAAAAGAGTAGCGTAAGATCCAAAAATACTTTCGTTTCACAGTTTTCACAAATAACCTTTCTTTCTCCCCCCTTTTTTTGTTAAACCATCACTCCGGTACCACTCAAATAATGCACATCAGTCTCGGGCGCCTGGATGTGAAATAACGCAGACATCGATCAATGTCAAAATAAAACAAGAAATTGTACGCAGCTATAAAATGACGGACGAACGTTTAATATAACTTCGATTCTTTTTTTAACAAAATCTTTTATTAGAACCAACCAAAGACGTGATAAATAACATCGCAAGCTCTGGCTCGGTTCCTTGGTACAATAATTCTTTTAAAAGAAAAATATAATATATTGATCTTCTCATAAATTTGTACGAAATGAATTTAAATTTTTACCACATTTCATTGCATATAAAACATTTTGTTAAACTGTCAACAATTTATTTAAAATTAATAAATTTAAAATAATGTATTAATACATTTGATATTAAAAAATGTTTTCTTTATGTATATTTTTATATAACTATGCATGATTTTAGAAAAAAAACACATAAAAATTTTTTAATAAGTTTATGAAACTAAATCTATAGTTGTATCAGAGCATAAATAATACTATTACCGTTAACAAGATAATCGATTAATACACTTATCAAAAACTGATTTTTATATTTCATCAATCTTTTTCATAATATTTGTGTTTATTTAATTTAATAAAATATACGTTGCTCACATTTGTCAAAATGCTTTGTAGAATAATTGATTTGCGCTAACAACGCGACAAGTCTGCACGAACATTCAATACGAAGCAACCTATTGTATTATTCTTTTATTAACCCGATATCGCACTACACAGTCGAATAATCTCTTCATCATATTCACTGAATCAATAAGTTTTGGCAGATTTTTAATATGTGCGACGTTGGCGTTTCGCACGTATTAAAAACGAACAAATGAATCAACAAACGAACCGTCGCGTCGATGTGTTATTCGTTTAATCATGCAGTACATCGGAAAAAAACTCCCATGAGAAATGAATAGCATAATACAGAATTATGCTCGAAACGATGAGACCGGAACAATGTTCAGTAAAAAATAAATTATGACTGCTTAATTTGTGATTAACTTTGAAAGAAGAAAGGATATTTAATTTTTCACTAAATTAACATGGAAATTCAATCTCTCGAGTTTCACTTTAAAATTAAATAAAAAGTATTATCTGAGTAAAGTTCTTTTTCCTCTGGTATTGGAGATAATGTATTACCTACAAATGTCTAAGATTAACTTAGACTATTAATTGTAAACAATAACAATACATTAAAAAAAAAATAACTTTTTGTTAGAAAAGAAATATTAGAGAAAGAAGCAATATTCTCTTAAATATAAAAAAATCATTATTGCAACTTACTGCAGTTGATGTTTTAAACACTAATAATAAAAACAGTAAAATCAATAAGTGGTGCAGTACGTATCATGCTATTATAATGAAACGTAAAACAAAGTATTTCATTTGCGTATACACGAAATATAAAATTGTCCCGCATGTAACAATATTTTAATTACATATGGAACAGCTTTTATACATATATGGTAAAAAGTACGTATGTTTTTGAATTTGAAACGGTTTATAACAAAATTCGTTGAAAATTTGCATATCAAGCGAGCAAGTGTAATGCATATAAAGCATTATTTTGTTCTCCGCAAGATATCGTTTATTGTATTTTTTATATAACGTGTATTATTGATAAAAAATTAATAATATAATTTGAATAAGTTGTTTTTAATTTTAATAAGTTATTTTATGTTATTTTTAGTACGTAAAGGATAGATAAATCGCATATGTGTATATCAACAATAATTTCTGAGATTTACTTCAGTAAATCTCGAATTGATCTTGATTTTTATTTTTATTTTTATTTTTATTTTTTTGCTAAATGGATAATTTTTTAAATAATAAAATATTAAAATAAACTAATATTAAAATAAACTGCTGTATGTGTAACAACAACGGATGGAGAAATAGATGTTCTAACCGATATATCTCAGATTTCTCCAGGTCCATTATGATTCTTCCTTCATGTATATTTATGCTCACTGGTATTATACATTACTGGCTTAGAACAGAGATGCGTAACGCATACATGCGTATGTAGTTAGCGACGTTCGCGTCGTCATAGCTCATGGACAGAGGTGCGACGAAACTGCCGGCATGTGATGCCGCGGATACACTGGGAGCGCACAGACGTGCTTCGAAGGGTTCCCATCGCATAACGCTATCGCGAAATTTCGCCGTCGTTCCGTGCATCCGTATCGTTCGCGCGCCATTAATTTCATTCCCGCGCTCAAGGATATCCTGTCGACGCCGACAATCACGTCGACGATTTGCCACGTATCTCGCGAATAGCGAGCAAGGGTACGCCTGTACGTACGAAGGGCTCGTCTGATCACATCGAAAATGCAGGAGGCTCGTAAGGAATTGGAGTAAGCGCTTTAATCGGGCATTGCAAATGCTACGACTATATATTTCTCTAATCTCTACATCTCGTATAAACGTTAACGGTGATTGTTACTGTGAATTTGTTAATTAAAACACAGTTATATAGCACAAATCGGATAATCAGTTATATATATTTTTATAGTACATAAAGATAGATATATGTTATCTAACATTTCAATGTTAAAAGAATTAATACTTACAGAAAATGAATTATAATAAATACATATCTTCTATTATAAATTTATAATAAAAATGTCATGATGATAATGCCGAATATTTTTCTTTCTGTAAAAAGTCTCAGTCATTAATGTTTGAAATAAAATTCTGTTCTCAAAACGAAAAATTCGAATATCTTGTAAAAATAATAAACATTTAAAACTTTATAAAGTTCTGAAAAAATTTATTGATTGAGCAGTTAAAGATCAAGAATCTAGTAATTTTTCTTACTTTAATAGACATCCATTACAAATTAAAGTAATTTGGTTTTTTCATAATTATCATTTATAACTTAATTCGTTGGAAAGCTTTATGAAAAATAAACAAAGGAATGGAAAATTCAAATATTTTAGTCGTATTTTCGTAAAATTTATGAAACAATAGATGATATTTATCTTTTTTATATTTGAAACAACAGACGATATTTATCTTTTTTGTATTTTGTATATTTTATTTTTAGATCTTATTTTTGAATAGTTTTAACTCATATAATAAAAATATACATACATATTTATACATACATATTTAATATTAAGATAATTGCAAATTTGAGATCAGTAGATTTATTAACAGATAGCAAAAAAACATTAATTATAGCTCATTTGAATGAATGAATCAATGATTATTTTCTTCAATGAAATAACAAACAAAGCAGATATTAAAGAAAAAAATTTGGCATTATCATTTAACATTTATAATTATAAATTTATGATAGAAGATATGTATTTATTATCATTAAGTATGAAGTAAATAATGATGGAGATTCAAATAGCTATTCGTAAAGTACGATTCGTAAGAGATTCTGTAACAATTAATGGCTGATTCACGATTAATTACCTTGTTACGGATTTGAAATAACGCACGTTTATTTCCGATTACGAATATCATTCATACATAATGCAATTATTTATGCTAAGTACGTACGAAGAGAGATTGAAAAGTCAACGTCGAAGAAATAAACATCCATTTGATATTAGCAGTAAAAGTTTTTCGGAAAAAAATACGGAAATTGATTGGAGCATTAATTCGGGTAAACGTCGTTATTAAAATGTGACATACACTATTTGCTGTGACATCAAGATAAAAAGTTCGGCAGAATCATGATACTTTAATATTATATGTACACATTTCATTTTCCAATGCATTCGGTTTGCTATGAAATATGTACGATCGCGAAGCGACCAATCTTTACTATCCGTTTGTTATCCATCTCTGTAGTTTGTTTTATAAGCAGTTTGCAAATTATTTTTCCAACTTGCAAGACTGAGAACTATGCATTTATTTACAACAATTTGCAACTCTAATATACAGATATCGATTTGTAATAAAATAAATATGCAAATGAATCTTATTAAATTGACTAGGAAAATATTTCTGTATTATTTCTCTTACATTTATTGTTGATATAAATCTATGTTGGTATAAATGATTCAAATTGAAATTGCGAAGCTGTAAGGCGCAAATAAAATAATAGTCTATTTATTCTTTAATGCTATATTTATCCAGTTATTTTTATTATTCTTCACTTTCATGTTTTTTTAATTGGATTATTAGCATCTTTTAAAATTAGAATATATTCAGAGTTATATTTTTGTAAGCAAAACTTAAAACAAAAATTATTAAACAATATCATTATATAATAAAAATAAGTCAATCGACATTGGCGTGCATGCGTGCGTGCGTGCGTGCATGCGTGCGTGCGTGCATGTGTATATCTGTGGCTGTGTTTATATACCAACATAAGTGTTATTCTCCGGAGAGGATGTCATAAATTAATTGTATACATAATAGCACGCACTTAGCGGTGTTCGAGCATTATTAGTAAGTCATCCATATTATGATACTTCCTTCATGATATCGAACGTATGCTGCATCATACGTACTACACTGTGTTCTAAGGAAGACGTGTCTTATCACGCTATTGGTAGTTGGAGTTTCTTTTCAGTTCGACCTCATCATCGAACTGACCCGGAAATTCTATATCACGAACGATGGACCATCGAAGATACATGCACAATTCGCCAAGATGATATTATTGAAACTGTGCCTACTCGACTAGAAACGGCATATCTGGAGCTTTCTCCATCGGCAACATGCTCCAATATATTCGAGGACGGCCTGACGTTGTCGACGCCGATGTATCGCCGTAATCTCGATATATATCGTATCATGTGTACCTACGTATCAGATCCCCTTGCAAGATGCAAGCTGTGAGGGCTAGCAATACGGTTTCAGCTTTAATAATTCCATGTGGAACATGCAGATATCTTTCGCATACCTGTTCTATTTGTTCATATTTGCGTAGAATATCTTTCACTTGTATTTCAAATCGACAGCGATCGCTGATTCATCATATCGATCAACGTATAGCTACTATAGTACATGTATCTTTTTTATTAAAAAATCTAAAATTAATTATAAACTTAATAAGGTATTTTAATAATGTGATTTAAGATCAATGTATCTATGACAGTAATTTGCCTTTTTATATGCAAGATATTTCATATACTGTGGAATAATTAACATTATGCGCTTCAGAGGATAGCAAACACATTTTTTTTCTCGATCAGAACATTTTATCCAACCTCACAGTAAGAATTGATTAATATTCAAATTGGAAGCTATAAACCAATCGTAAGGTCCTAGTATCTACATAAAGAAATATGAGCTAGTTAGTCGATTCTGGAACTTACGCAGGATAAGTTAGGCAGGGGATATATCGCTCATTTTAATAACTCCTTCAATCATCGATGCTATGGCTTTTCTTCGTTCTCGTTCGCTCTTTCTATTGATCGCGAAATTAATATGGCGTCCCGAGTACGGTTTCTGCGTGACAAAGAGAATGGAAGGGAAAGAACGATGGGATTGATATCTGTCGCACGGGTGCGAAATTCAAAGGAATTTTGCGTTACTTTCAAATGAAGCGACAGGTGCAACTATTGACGAGAGCCTGCTGCGATGGCCTCTCCAATTTGCGGGTAGCTTTTTTTCGATCAGTAATACTCTTTGAGATATGTTATCTTTTGTCGAACACGCAACTGTAGATTATGACAAAGCAGTAAAATATTTTTGACTGCTTTAAAGCAAAAAAAGTAGCATTATTTTATTATTTATTTATATAAAAGTTATAAACAAAGGAATATTTAAAAAAAAATATATCATGTACAAATTAATACGTCAGTACATATATTTTATTATCATTAAATTGTATTGAGATATTTTTGCAATATATGATTTATTTTTATCCAAAAAAAGATTTTGTAGACAATACATTGTAGCATAATCAAGAGACATAATTCTTTATTATAAATTGTCTGTAGATAAATAGTTCGCTTATTAAAAAGGAATATAGAATATACAAAACGTTACGACCATGTAGCACTGAACAACAATGAAGAAAATCAATTCCCCGTCTAGATCTTTATCATCCTCCTAACCACCGAGAGATCTCGAGAAATGCCGTCGGATCCGACATCGTATTTTTCAGCGCGTCAAAAACAGGCTGGCACATTTATCCAGCGGGCAGTACGTGTTTGAAAAATTACAGTTACTGGAAAAATAAATAACCGGCCGCCACATCGCTGGCCCGCCTACAAACGTATATTTTACAGAAGACTGCGTGATAGTGCTGTAAGAGGGAAGAGGTAGTATGTGAGGGTCGAAGGGATGACAGAGAATGGCAGAGAAGAGACTGAAGGGGAGTGGCATGTATGCGAAATAATTGCGGGATGATAAAGCGTAGACGGCACGAACATGCAGCGCAGTGATGGAGGGTGATGCCGAAGACGAGGAATGGAAAAGCGAGGAAAAGGAAGCTAAAGAAAAATTGACATGCGAGAGAACGAAAAGGAGTAGACAAAAGGAAGCTGGCAGAGGAGGATATATAACACCGAGTGGCCGCGAAGGCCGCGTATAAACGCAAATGGTACTGACTCCGGTGCTCGTTTCTGCGTTCATTTCTGCTCTTCCTGTTTCACGTTCTTCGACCTCTTCTCTTTCGTTTTTTTCTTTCTCTTTCCCTCTCACGTCGTATCCCGTCCTAACTGATTTCCGTGTACGCCGCAATACCTTTATTTCGCTCAAGCTCTCTCTATTTTCTCAACGATGAAAACCCCCGCGTGTCTTAACTCACGGTGGACGTGGATGTGCCTTTAGAAAGAATGGAATCGCGAAACGTGACTAAATCGAGTATCGTAAAACATTCTAGTGTATCGGCGAGTAACGCTCGAGGAAAGAGAGAGAGAGAGAGAGAGAGAGAGAGAGAGAAAGAGAACGGAACTTTCGAAAAATAGGATTCTGCCTGAATCTTTTACTACCATGCAGCACGTGGTACGTAATAGCGAGTACCTTTACCAGTAAAAGAATATACAGTTACAAGATGAAGAAATAGCAATAGTCGAAGAAAAACAACGTAATTCCAAATCTTGTGAACGTTTCTAACTCGTTGTCAATAACCATCCATTTTCTGATCGTCCGTTATTTCGTATAATAGAATGAGCCCCTTTTTCCGGGATAGGTGAGACGCGAGGGACCATTTTCATAGAAGCTATTTCGTTGCGCCAGATGATACCGGATACGTCGTTGATTCAATGGTACTCAGTTAAGAAAGATGGGACGTGGGCAACACCCGTGATATTCGTCGCTGTCGGAAGACGCGAAAACGAAACCCAGTATCATTGAAAGCTTACCGATAGAAGCCGAAAGCATGATTCAGTGTGGCCAAATTTAACGCAGATTTCAAAATAACATTTGCACAGACACGAAATGCTGTGCAGTGAATAACCATCAATATACAAACATATGTGTGTGTATACATATATGTATTTACGAATGTATTTTGTATTGCCTTTGTAATTCCGAGTGCATACTGCAATCCAAAATATCGATGCATTGCCACTTGCTGGTGTAGAAGTACAATTTTCGACAATTGCTATGACTGATATATAGTATTGAACAGAGAGAGAGAGAGAGGGAGAGAGAGAGAGAGAGAGAGAGAGAGAGAGAGAAATAGAGTAAATATTACACATATATATATATATATATATAATATTTCATGGAGATTGTAAAGATAATATTAAATATAAGAATAATAATAACAAGTAATATATTTATTTACTCTGATAGCATATAATTGTGATTATTATTGTATTTGTCAATACATAATTGCTACATATTATATATAAATATTAATCACACTAAAACCAAATTACATTTCTAAAGTTAAGAGTTAAAGTCAAGAACAAATCCACATATATAAAAATTTAATTGCAATTTTAATCTTGAATCTATATAATTTGGAATATACTTTGGAATATAGTTTGGAATATATTTTGTCGTGAAATTTATACTATTATATATTAATTTTATTACAAATTATAATTTATATAATTTTATTACAAAATTATTATAATAATAAACTATTATTATAATAATAAACTATTATTATAATAAATTTTAAATAATTTTTTAAAAAGACAATCTTTTTTTTCTGATGTAAAGAAAAATGAATTTTTCTGTATAAATTTTATTTCTGTCTTTATAATACATAATAATACAAATGCGCAGGTACGAATGTGATTGTACAAATTCATAGAAGAATTAAAAATTTCGGGCTTGAGTTAATGAGTAATTAAGACAATTCGTCGCTGCGCCATTCTTCTGAATTGCGATCGTTCACTAGAGATCTGGAGAAATTGGCGATTTATCCGTTTTTCAAGTACTATTTAACCTTCCAATTATCCCGAGTTTACGACCCCAATCTGCGATCAGAATTGGGAAGCTGGACTCAGTGAGTACCGATTTAAATTTCCAATTGAAAGTTCGCGTGATAATTCGTTTCGATTGCTCCATAGAGGGAAAGATAGGCAAAGTCGTGCCAACTGAAAACGAACAGTTACTGATTTAACAAAAAACGGATTTTTTATCAGGTTTTTCAGACTCCTATCACGATTAGTGCAAATATGCGTGCGTCCACGCATAAACGTACGTGCGAATGATAGGCGATAACAGCGCATGGCGATAATCAGTAATTACACTCACCTAAACTCAGGTAACAATCTGATATCGGCGTAATATCCAATTTTCCATAATCAATTCCGGATCAACGTGTATCGGTTCTGACAAACTTTGATACATCCGACACCCTAGTAAGAGCATTCGCCTCGTTGAAAGTGTATAATGAGAGATGCATGACAAGCAGTTATTGGACAAATAAATATTGGGATTTTCAATGAAATAAAAAATAGATAATACAGAAATTGTAATGTACAAATTTATAAATCAGGTTCCATTAAACCTGATTTATTTTTTTAAAGCTCGATATATGTAATCTCTAAATGTATGCCTAGGAATCATATATAAAAAAAAATTGTCTTGTAAAATAATTTAAATTTAAAATTTGGATAGAAATTCGATGTATAACTGTGTTCGCACTATATCGCAACTATTTCTTTTATATCAGAGAAGTTTTCGATGATCGAATGAGACTTACATTAGCAAAACGATTACTAAGGACAACTTCCAAATTATAATGTTGTGCGGACAAATCGAGCGAAATGAGCTGTGATGCGAAACGCAGTCGTGCGATAGAGTGGTTAACGATGCAATTTAGGCTGAGATCGATTTACACGGGTCAAGCAACACCTGGGCATCTGACAGCAACATTAGTGCGGCAGCAGATTGCACGTCTTTCATCACGTTTAGTACGACGTGCATGTATCAAGAACGTCTGAAGTTAATACACCGCCGTGAAACGTGGCTAATGACCGTAGAGCGCGAATTAATAGCCCTGTATTAAAGAGCAATAACGCATACCACTTGCATAATTTGCCTGCGAGAAAACGGCGAATGTACGCGGCCTCTTTTACTTGGCACATTCTTCGTAATGTTGAATATAATAAAAAAATCTGTTATTTACAAACCTAAGTTTAAGTGACACATTAAATATACAATATGTGTGTCAAGCTAATTATTACATACATAATTAAAAAAAAAAATTTTCATTATTTTTTACAAAATTACACATAACTACACATAAGTTACAATTTTGTAATTTTAATAGAATAGCAAGACCAATAAAATATATTGATTTTATACAATTTCTTGTTGTATAATTAATATAATACTGAATCGGGACTAAAATGAAAGGTAAGACAAGCGCTAAGTATATAAAATAGTAGACTTTCCTTAAAATCTCTCCTCAGGGACTACCGAAGAACGGGATATCCCGGAGGTTGTGCTTAATGGATGTGTTGTCTTTTAACCCGGGATCTACTTAAACTAACTTACCTATTAATTATAGTGCCAAGGAAACTGGGTGTGTTCCCAAGAGTAATGCACTCAACATTCAACACATTTAATATATCCTACGTACTTAATCTATGCAGCTCGTATTGAGACACTCATTTAAAATTACTGTAAATCTAAAAATTTAATAACAATTAAGAGAACTCCTCACCATTAAAAATCATATTCGTGATAGGTCAAAAATTTAGTGTTCTTTATTTGCTAATTATTTGCTAAAAAAGAAATTTTTTTGCTCTGGCGGTTTAGCTGCTATAAAAAAAATGGGGAGTTTCAAGTTAATATAAAGCTAAACTTCCCCATACTGAAAAATAGGATAGCAGTGGTACTACAAAAAAATTAAATACATCAGATTTTTTTGCTTTTTATTTGTTCCAAGATAGTGAAAATTAGAATTCGGAAATTTAATATTTTTAAAGAAATACCGATAGCTGGCAGTTACGAAAACTTACACAGTCCGCATCGAGCTACTTCAAATCTCTTTTCTATGTCCACAGAATTATTTGTTCGAATGGTATCAGAGTAATCGTTGGGTCATGTACTATCGACATATGACAAAGTCCGATTTTTTTGCTAACTGCAACACGTGAGAATTCGAAGTGACGTGAACGTTTACTCCCAGCAAATTAGCGCGCTGTGTATTCAATACAATTTATATCGCTCGTAGAATGTCGCAGGAATTATTTGCTCGCAAGTTTTTGGTGGTATAGTAGTCCTGTCTATTATCGAAACGAAAAATCCGATTTATTTGCTATCTGTAAAATACGGAAAACAGTCAGTATGTTAAGTACGAGCGCATGGCTCTTCGCGCGCTGCGTATTCGGTGCTATTTGTATCGCTCGCAGGAATTATATACTTGCAAGTTTTTTGTAATCCTGGGACTGTTTACTATCGAATCATACCAAACTCTGTGATTCGTACACAATTTTTAATTCCTGGAGGATGAAAAGTCAACTCAAAGTTGACGCGGAACGTCCTCGA
>Ga0157364_1007673_pt1:0-5000 | contig 11172 bp, 6 predicted proteins | sample AttsexASBM2_FD_111476 | JGI IMG/M metagenome (GOLD analysis project Ga0157364, IMG submission 111476) | Fungus gardens microbial communities from leaf cutter ant in Ribeirão Preto, State of São Paulo, Brazil - Atta sexdens ASBM2 | ecosystem: Host-associated > Fungi > Mycelium >...
ATATAAAATTAAATAGATGTGAATTCAATGGATGGGTTATACACGAAAAATAAATTTTGATTGATTTATAAGAATTATAAGAATGAATACATTTAATAATTAGAGGTACACAAAACAAAATTTAATATTTGATCCGGAGATTAGACTATGCTATTCTTATGTATTTTGACACTCTGAAAACCAAATTCGATATTCGAATTCATATTTATGTATGGACCGATATGAATTGATTAAAGAAATACATCGAGTGACCTCACATCATTAAGCTCGGAAATTGTTATTGTAATTAATCAGATATTAAAATAATTGATTCGTTAGTTTTGAATAAAAAAATATTTATACATTCTTAATGTACAAATATTAATTATTTTTTTTTACACAATTAAATATTTTTTTAATTCGGAAAAATGATACAAAATTTAAAAAATTTTTAATATACAATATTTAATATACAATATATTTGTATATGGAGATATATCGGAAAATTTTTTATTTTTTTATATTTTTGTCAAAGTCAATTTTTATTATTTTATTACTTCTTTCTCATTGGCGATATAAAAGTGAGTTTAAATAGCGAGCGTTTTACTTTTCTTACTGTTAGGAATCAAGAAAACTCGCCCTATTAGGTTTCAATAACGCAATTAATGATATTGCATTTTCAATTAAAACGGACGCATAAAATGCGGAGCGCGCACGCGGAAGTGCGGGATATACGGTGCGGGTTCCATTACAGCATGCCACGCGGTAATATTACATGAATTCAATGGATACGCCCGCATATCGACGTCGGGTGGTACCGGGCGGAGGGCGCAGCAGTTTTATTTTACATAGCATTTCGCGACGCGATCGCGACCTGCCCCTGTCCTGGAGCATCCTTGAAGAGCAACAGCTACAGAAATAAATAAACGTGCCGCGAAAGAGCCGTTTCAAAGGCGAGCCATATCGATTTTGCATCGCGTCCAAAAAGGAAACATCCGGCGGAATTTAATCCACTTTCCGCCTCGCACTGCGCCTCTCTCCCTCTCTCTCTCTCTCTCTCTCTCTCTCTCTCTCTCTCTCTCTCTCTCTCTCTCTCTCTCTCGCGTCCCGCGCTATGTTACACGCCGCTTCTCTAATCGAAGTCTCGCCGATTCCATCGTGGAATTGATTTCCTTCTCATCTGAATATCATTTTCTCCGGGACGATCGCACGGCCGCGCACGCGGCGGATAATCACGAAGTTATGCCGTAACACCTTGGAGGCATCCTCCGCGCTATACACCGCGTGTATGGTATTGTGTGCGACGGTATAAGGAACGTTCAACTTGCATAGTTGCATCGCAAACTAGCGTACAACGCGTGCGTGTGCGCTATCATCATTGCCGTATCGTTGCTGCTGCATTCACGTCCGGAAATTTCGCGATAAGGTGTATGCAAACTATATTTGTAACTCTTTAATTTGTGTATCGTATACATTTTTTTTCTCATAGATTTAATAACAGGTAACATTGACATATTAAAAATATTAGATAAAAATCTACACAGTTGGAAAACTTTTATTAAATTTGACGCATTTTATGCATTCCAAATGATTCATTCAAATCTTTATATTAATTTAACATAAGATAAATATATTAGGAAATGACACAAATATTATGTCAATTTTTTTACGTATATTTAGGGGCATATGTAAATCTTAACGACTGTAACTGTAGCGTTTTAATATAAAAAATATTTTTTACTGTTTATAATTACAGTTTGTTTTGGACTGTAATATTATATAAAACATTCAAAAATTGATGTAAATGTTCTATACTAATCTAATCTATCTAATTACCAAAAATTAATTAAAACTTTATTATAATTCTTTAATGATCTTTGTTTTTTTAACAATTTTAATATATTATTAATTTTTTATTACCACCAATCATCTTTTGAAGAAATAAATTGAGAATTTTTATATTCATAATGAAGAAGGCGATATAATTAAAAATGAAAGTAATATTAACTCTTTTCACTGTTAATTCATAATAAAATATAAAATACTGGCAAATAAAGCGTTAGAATAAATAAAGATATATGAGCAAAATTGGTTTAATTGAATATGCATCTGATATAGTCGGAGAAATTTGTGCATCATTTACAACATATTGCTATCAAAGCGCCAGAGCTTTTACGATTGATGTGAACATACATAAAATTTTGTGTTCCGATGTATATGTTGTGATACGTTTATGAGCGCGATATCGCGGTGAAGCAATTCGTGACGAGTAGCGAAAGCAGAAGAAAAGGATAGAAGAGATAGGAAAGGGTGGATAAGAGAGGGCAAAAACTTACCGATCATTTCAATAGTTACTGTTCGAAGTACATTCTCTTCCAGACACGAGAAACCTTTCTGCTCAACCCTCGCGAGTCGGTATTGCGAATTTATTCACGATAAGGGGATACGCAATGCTGGAAAAGAGAAGCACGTTAGAAAATATGACATCCTGTTGCAACGTAAACGACTATTTGAATGTCCGCGAGAAATATGAAATAAAATTTTCGAGTTAGCGAAAAAAAGAGAACTATAGATGAAGAACAAACGCATTGTCACAAAATGATAGTCTTGGGGAATAAAATGCTGGGGAAGAATACCAGTCTTACGCTACGTTGACAAACGACATGAATACTTTTCAGTATATTCGACATTTTTTACGTAACTTCGTAAAAGATCATTATAATTATAAAAAAACGCGTAAATTGTATGGTATATATACAACTTACTGTAAATAGTTTGAAATCTATCACAAAATTTAAATTAAAAAAAGAACTATCGCTCTAGAATAAGATCAATAATATGGAAATCAATTAAAGTAAATGAATTCAAACATCATAAAACTACATATTCTGAGTGCACTAAAAAAAAAAGATATATAGTTACAGTTACAACTACAAAGGAGAGTTAAGAATATTATACATATAAATAAATTTATTTATCCTTGGATGTTAATGATAAGAAATCAAAATTTCAGATTAGACAATGCTTTATATATTTATATATATAACGATTTTCATTCGAATTTTTGACTGAAACGATATTTGGATGTATAATCAATTCTCGCAGTAAATAATATGAATCTACTATCAAAAAGATCAAAAATTTTATTTTTTGACAACCAAACTTTTAAAATTTCTCTTCGTTACATTGTTGAAAAGAAATGAAAGCATTAATAAGAAAAAAAGAAATTATGAAAAATTTGTCGTTTCTTTTAAATTTGATGTATTTCTACGCAATATAACAAACGTTTTATTGTTATTGTTTATTTAAAAATATTAATAGCTCGTTTATCGATTTATCAACTTTTGTACATACAAATCAATCAGCTTAATTATTTCAAACGCTAAGAATAGGAATTAAACGCACATGGATCCTGCCACGATATTCTCCTCAAAGAGTTTGTAAAATAACGAGCGTTTCCATCAACGGACGCAAAGTCGCGTCCGACGTGTACCCATCGAGAGAGAGCAACATTGTCCTTCGAAAATATAACCCCGACAGGCATTTTTAAGACGACCGTAAAACACCATCGTAGTTACGGCCATCTAACCGCACATATTGTCTGTCGCGTTCGCGCGCGCTTAAGGCATTCTAGCAGCGGGCCTTATCCATCCGGGGCGATGGAGAGTGCATAAATAACCAGGCAATCGTGGGTGACGAGTTTTCGCGTCGCGTACGACGACTTTAAATCTCTCCGCGCTCCGAAGTGACGCCTCGTAATGCCGGGGTTTGTCGGTCGACCGCCGCGGCCGCCACGTCCGTGTGGGTCCGTCGTGTTCTCGGGCCCTGCCACGCCAGGGCGGGCCCGCGTTCGAACACAGCGTTCACATCGGCGTTACGATCCCGCATTGGCAGGCGTTTGAAATACACTCGGTTGAATTATGAACCGTAAAAACACGGCGGCGGTGGCGGCGGACGATGGGACTCACCGGGGCTTTAACCCGGGTCCCAGTAACCATATTCACCCTTGCGAAGGGTTATTACCAGTGCGCGCGAGTCCGGTGCTGCTCGGTGTGGTCTGCGGTCCCGAATGGACCGCGGACGGAATGCCTGCGAAGCGAAATCCTCGCGAGAGCGAAAAAAGAATGAAAAAACGAAAAAGAAATAAGGAGGAGGTCGAGGATGGTACACGACGACGAGGCCCTTCGTCGTACGCACGGATTCTAAGAGCGGCCGTGCGTCTTGTCTTGTTAATGTGCCCTCGCCTCGTTTTGAAAATCAACGTCCTTTCGCTACTTCGTGGCAATTCACGAGGCTTTCGCGTATATAAAATTTACGTAATAATATTCCCAGATCAAGTAAACGTTGATTTAATACATTAATAAGCCTGCATCATTTTATAGTAGACAAGTAAAGACATAATGAAGGCAACTATAAAAGTGAAAACTATACTTTGTAAAATTAATGTACATACAGTTGAATAAACTATTTTATAGTATTATTATTAGGCAATATTATTTTATAATTTATTCAACTATGTATACATCAAGTCTACATATAAAACTTATATACATGTTATATTTATAATAGCTATCACTATATTTTTTTTAAATATATTTAGTAAAAATATATGTAATTTTAATCTAAAACAATTTACCGCGTTAAAAAAATACACTTTGATTACTATAACTGTTTTATAAATTCACAACTTTTTTATAAATTTACTGTATTATAAAGATATATATATTTCATTATATATATCATCGTATATAGAGCCAATAAATATAAGAGAATTTAGTATTTAATAATAGGTAATTAAAATAGTCATACTATAATATTATTATATTTATAGTTATATAAATCATTTCAAACTTTTAAATAACACCATGTATTCTAACAAGTAATTTAATTTTTTTTAACTCTTCTAGAATTAAAATCTCATTTACAATCTCAATTTACATCCTTATCCTACAAACTACTTGTTATAAATAACGATAAATATGAGTTTCCAATTCAACGAAAGATTATCTTCTATAATTCTT
>Ga0157364_1007673_pt1:7500-11172 | contig 11172 bp, 6 predicted proteins | sample AttsexASBM2_FD_111476 | JGI IMG/M metagenome (GOLD analysis project Ga0157364, IMG submission 111476) | Fungus gardens microbial communities from leaf cutter ant in Ribeirão Preto, State of São Paulo, Brazil - Atta sexdens ASBM2 | ecosystem: Host-associated > Fungi > Mycelium >...
AAATATATTCCAAATTATCTTTATTTACAAATGGCACGTAACAAAAATTAACGTGTCATTTCTCGCTTGATTCGTCACGATTCAATATCGGCTGTGGTAACAACTCAGTAGCCTTAAACAAATCAGTTCGCGGTACCAGCGACTGGCACGAGTATTTCCAGATCCGTCTTTTCTCATATACGCTATATCTAGTAAGATATGCGCCTCGTCATGGTCCGTGCAAAGGACTTGCTCGTCTTCTTCAGACTCACATAAGGGGCGCGAAATGCCGGCCAGCTGACGACAGATTGGCGAGAAAAAGTCGATCCATCGATTGAACGCGTTAAGAGCGCTACATAAATTATTGCGCACTTTCTTGCACGAGTTCAGATTCCGCAAAGCGACCATGAAAAAAACATCAAAAAAAATTCATAGTACTTAATTGTCACCGCTATTTATCTATTTGTTCACGATTGCCTTTTTAATCCATAATTAGATTCTCTCTGTAATCAGAATTAATCGATATTAAAGCAGTATGTTTTTTTTATATATTGACTTTAAAGATTAAGGCTTAAACACGTTTAACATTTTTATTGTATAACCTAGTTATTATTTATAGCATTATTTCCAATTGTGAATACCAGTTGTTTTGTATGTTTTAAGCTTTTTTTCATATGCATACAGACTTGTATCGTATATGTATAATATACTCAAAAAATGTAAATGCAGTTTAATAAATAATTGCTAAAAATATGTAATTGCAGATTTATAAAATTAATTCGAAAAGATTACATGTATTATGTAATAATGTTTAATTCAACTTTGTATTTTTAAAATTTGTTGACAAAGTAATAATGCAATTCTCTTTTATTTTACAAGATGCCTAATGGTTCACTCGTAGTACACTTTGAAATATTAAAAGCATAAAAACTCTTTCATCGCAGCAACAACTACTTCGTACTAGTGACTTCGGTAAAATGTCAACCTCGATCTTCCCCCGCTCATCGGTGTAATGTCCTTTCAACCCCTTTTAAAACCCCTAAGAAGTAACAGTTACCGGGTAAGAGGCGGCTTTCTTCTGCTGCCTCATCGGCCTCTATACTTTCGCGAGAAAGAGGACCGTACGTGACAAGCATGTAATGAAAAAAACTACTCGTTTCGAAGTCTTTTGCTACCAATCGAACTTGAAACATTCACAGAATATATAATTTCATTTTAATATATAAATTTCAATGCAGCAGCAAAAATGTTAACCATTCCATTCAATAAATTGGAATAAACTAAATTAAATATATCTGCTATTATTCTGATATTTTAAAGTGTCACGTTTATCTATTCTTTAGAATTATTAATTAGATGAGAAAATGAACATAACAATCTAATATATGTGAATAACAATGTAATTAAAGATTACACTATGTGTTCTTAAAGCGTTTCGAAAAGTGAAATAATAGATAACGCGCGGTGTCAACAGATAACAATATCTATAAATCGTTCCGGAAACGATAAACAAATCAGATTTGATGTCGATTCAATATTATACCAGACGTTTCCAAACCGTGAATTTCCTGCACGCCATTCTCTTCGTTATTGATTACCTGTCGCAGGAATCAAACGAGGGATCGACTGGACTTGTAGTTTGAAAGAAAGATCATTGTAGCACATGCGTCCCATAGGGACGCTTTTTATTGAATCCATTATAAAGGTTTCCTAAAAGTTTTCAGTGCCGCGCCTCTTGCTTCATCCGAGAAACACATTGTATGCTGAGCTATTCTAACGTAACCGCAAATAATAACAGATTTAAGATTAGCAACAGTACAGACAAATATCGAAAGATTTGTTAGGCATTCAAGTAACATTTAACATTAGAATAAAAATCTGATGTTATACGAACATTTTAAGTTTCTGAATATTAGTATAAGATTACTTTACATATTTTTATTAATATGAAATCATTTTTATTTTATATACCAGTCTTCCTTTAATAATAATATGGAATTTAAACTCATCACTTTTGAATAAAACTAAAAAACAAAAATTAAAATAATCATACAACTAGATTCTTCAGATTAATACGATCGTATTTTTCAAAGCATCTTACATTACCATTCCATCTAACATCTTGAACGGCAATTTGCAAAGTTAAAAGCAACTCGGTGCGACTATATTTCGCAATCACGACGCGTGAGTTGTAAAAAAATGCAATCCGCACGCGTCCTTGTTCCTCACGGCAGCACCCCCCGTTCGCGTCCGGTCGTTTGCGATTCAATACGACACAAAAGTCGGCCCTGAGAGAGTCGCCGAAACGAAAAAGACAAAACGACCTCGGCACGTAGCGCACCCCCTCTTTTCTTAACCCAGGAGGGAGCCGCAACACGGTAAATCGAGAAGCCGCGCCTGTAGAAGTTAGCCGTCCCGGGCGCGGACGAGCGGAGAGGACTCATGATTCAGTTAGGAGTTTGAGGTTTGAGGTCTGGCCGTCATTATGTCGCCTGCCGCCGTAGGCAACCAAGTGAAGGTGAGAGAAAGAGAGAACGAGAGAAGCGCGATGGTGCAACAGCAAAGAGAAGAAGGTGGAAGGAGTCTTCCAGGATGAGGAGAAGGCGGTTGGTGGTGATGGCAGTGGTGGCGGACCCAGGAGGGCAGATGGAGAAGGTGGAGAACGCGTATGGAAGAGAGAAATAGGAGGAGGAGGTAGAGAAGGGCAAAAGCGAGGAAGAAGGAGGACAAAAACGAGGCATTAGCGCTGCCCGTGCTACCGTGTGTTCCACGCTCCGCCCGACCGCCCGCTGATGCCCATTTCTACTTACCAAATTAGCATTATTACTCCACGAATGGACTGCAAAAATTGCAATCAATGTATATATCGCGTCCATTCGTGTACACGGGGGCACGTATATGCATGTATACATGTAATCCAAAAAAGAAGGTGCCAACCCCCGGCTGATCCGCGTCGGCGCGACGCGGCGCGGCGCGGCGTGGCGCACCCGCCGCGCGCGGACCAGTGTTAACGACCCTGATTTCTGCGCTTCGTCGAAGACGTACGAGTTCTTGCGCCCCGCATGCTACACTCACTTTATGCGCGTCGCGACTCCTCCGTTCCTCTTTCTCGTGTTCCTTTGCTGTATGAATCGCTGGGAAATTCATAACGAATTGTCGAAATTATCTCGCGAAATCATTTTCTCTGCCCCGATCGAGGCAACCTGACTTTTTATGACTCTTCCCGACATTCATGTTTAGCCGCATCTGCGAATTCGAATTAAGCTGAACAAGGCGAGGCGCGACGTATTTCTGCAGTCGACTTTATCCAAGCAGAACAATAGATCATACTTTAAAAATAAAGAATTTAACACCATAGATTTTAAAATTTACGCAATGACATATTGACGTTTATATCAACCTCAATCACAGTGAAATTTATATAAATACCGCATGGTGTTAAACTATATAACATTTTTTAGAATGCATGATAATGTCAAAATGATATTAAAATCGTATATATAATAAATCGTGAATGATTGAAGAGTAACTTTTAATAATCATTTTGAAATCATTTTGTTCTTCTTAGATATTTGCGAATGTTCTCTTTTTTGTTTTGCTAGTCTAGACATAGTAACTTTCGTTGTATCTAAAGTCGATCATGTCGGAGTAATGATAGTGTTAATGACTATATAAATTTAATGCACCATGACG
>Ga0157364_1007675_pt1 | contig 11170 bp, 4 predicted proteins | sample AttsexASBM2_FD_111476 | JGI IMG/M metagenome (GOLD analysis project Ga0157364, IMG submission 111476) | Fungus gardens microbial communities from leaf cutter ant in Ribeirão Preto, State of São Paulo, Brazil - Atta sexdens ASBM2 | ecosystem: Host-associated > Fungi > Mycelium > Unclassified ...
CACACACACACACACACACGTACGCACGCACGCACGCACGCACGCACGCACGCACGCACGCACGCATATTGTCATCTTTTTACACTGAACTAGATTCTTTTCGTAGAATCGATTAAAAAGGCGCAGTATATTAGCAGTATAAAATTTGGTTAAAATAATTTCCAAAGTTATATAAAACGTATTAAAATTCAATTGCTGAAATCGAATAATTTAACACATACAAGATATTCTCTTAATGAGATAGAAAAATTAACGTCGATAAATATTCTCACTAGTACCTATACACTAAGTACTAGTATCACATCTACTTTTCATACATTTTATTTAACAGTCTCCATCATAAGAAGCATAGTAATTGCGTTATTAGTATTTGTTTCGAATAATTCGTGTCTATGAATCATAATGTTGTCAAAACATAACTATCTTACACAATGTAAATGTAAATCGAGACTGTTAAACAATAAGTCAGTCTTACACGGTAAGGCCTATTCGCTCCTTTACAAATGTTATGAATCGCTTCACAATGCTATTATCTGCGCCTTTGTAACACTAATTTCTAAATTATTCATTATGTTAATCTTCATACTCTGTTATAATCTCTTCTCCAAGAGACCATAAATATATAAAAAAATTATCTTTTTCACCGATTTTGCAATGAATTATGTTTACAGGTATATATATGTATATAGTACACAGATTAACTTTCTTAGAAAAATTGCTTTATATGAACTAGTAGATTGAACTAGTAGAAATCTACAAATTTTGTAAAGTACAAACGTAGTGAAAAGACTTAGCTGCAAAAATAGATGCACGAGCTTTCTCTACCTAGTTTTATCATTTTTGGTATCGAGCTGCCAAGTTTCACAACCTGGTTTTATGTTAAATCATAAGTTGAGAAGTGTCTTTCTCTCTCTCTCTCTCTCTCTCTCTCTCTCTCTCTCTCTCTCTCTCTCTCTCTATCTATCTATCTTTCTCACTCTTTCTTTTCAATACTTTAAAAATCAAGTTTTCTTTAATATAATGTCTTTTTTTCCGTCAATTTCTTATCTATCTGTCTTATCTGTGTAAATCTTCTAAAAATGCAAAAAGTAATTAAAAAATGGTAGTATATGAATTAATACTTTCCGACATTATAGTGTAAATCACGCTTTATACCATCACACGTTTGTCAGTTAGGCATGTGTGTACATATAAATATATCTGCTCATGCTGTATGTCTTCTGATATAAACATATGCAGCTTTTGCTGCTATCACATCACATTGTTGACGTTTGTGAAAAAATGAATGGGTCAAAAAGATGTTGATCATGATCGTAGAATTTTGTTAATTCGAAAACAAGTTAAGCATTTAAAGAAGCAGTTTTTAACACTGCAGCATTCGATGCATTGGCTTAATCATAGAGATAAAAATTTTAAATATTACTTTTTGCAATCTTCTACGAGAGATCTATTAAATAAATTAATTTCTCTGACTTATTATTTTTTCACAAACGCGCATTCCGAAAACAAGCATGTGAAACAAACGCAACTTTATTCACTCAGAATTTCACTCTTGATGTATTTGCGCGTCCGAAAAACAAATTGTCTTAAACGCAAACGCTTTTTACATATATACAACCTGTGTATCAATTCCCAATTGGAAATTTTATCATGTCATTTTTATTATCTATTAAGATTAATATCTTGCTAACGCTGTTAGTATGCGTATGTGTGTGCATTCACAATACACGTAATAAAACTCTGATCAATCAAATAATTTTGTGTGTATAGAACGGTGTGTTTACCGAAGTTTATCTCTACAATATACACAACGAATTAATGAACTATATCATATCGCTGCTCTATCTGTTTCTGTGTTGCTAATAAACGGCTTTGTATTAACTAGCTCCTAACAAAAACCATCTCATTTCAGGTGAACGGATTGCTCCGTCTCTTCAATGATCCAAAACGCTTCTCTGACGCTTCGCGGATCACCTCAAAAGGCGCTACCTTCATTCGATCTGTCTGCCTCTCTTCGTTCTCGTCGCTGGGAAAATCTTCGAAGCTCATATTACTGAAACCAGCGGTTGCGGCTGTGTTCTTCTTGCCCTTGGGTGTTTTTTTGTGGCTTGCTGATTTGATCTTGTGAGACGCCTTATAAGTCGGTAATACATCGGTGATGTCACCGTGGTTTTCATTGATCAGGTGATACTTAGACTTGTCCGATTTGGATTTGTCTTTCTTGTTGTGTTTCGGCGTGTCGTCATCCGCAGCGACCAAAGGCTCGGGCGACATGGGTGACATCATATTGGAAGTGATGTCCACCTTAGAGACGCTGTTGATTGCGTGCACGGTGATTCTTGCGGTATGTGTGGTGGTCGTTTGAATCATATAGGCGGACGGTTGTGGCTGTGATTGCAGGGTGGGTGTTAAATGAACGACAGTATTCTTTGGGGATTGCACAACGCTGCTGATCGGCAACGTCGTCGTTAACGCGACGTTGTCTACGTAGTTCGGCGACTGTGACTGTAATTGTGACAGCGACTGCGACAGCGACAGAGACGTCGGGCGTTGCTGCTGCTGCTGTTGTTGCTCATTAAGCTTCAGTGAGGCGAATTCCTCGAACGGAATCGATCCGAAGAGATCCTTGGAGGGTTCCACACTAATCGTTGGGTCGGAGTTCACCGTCACCCTGCCATATTTCGACGTGGACGCGATTGTGCTCGAGTGACTAGTGAAATAATTGTCTGATGTCATGTTGTGAGACTGCAGTGAAACGCAGTTGGCATAATCAATGTACGATGAAGGGCCGACTGGACTCAGAATTGACAAGGGCTGAGTCGACGCGGAATCGATGTTCGAAAAATTGGACTGAGCGTTATTAAAAGGATTGGTGAATCCACTCGGGCTAAATGGGGAAGAACCGAAGAGATCCTTCTCAATGTTCTCCTCTTCTTGCTCTTCCTCTTCCTCTTCAGCAACGCTGACGTGAGGACTGTTTTTGACTGGTGACGACGTTTGGATAACGCTCGGCTGATGGAACGACATTGGCTCTTCATAGATAATCTTGCTATTCACAATTGCAATACTTTTGGGATATTTACAAGAGAGAACGGCAGACTTGGACGGCGGAAGCGCGGGTTTATTTTCCACCATGTCCACAAACACTTCCGCCGGTATAGGCGAACTCGAGATCGGCGTCACCAGATTCGAGTTGTGAGGCGAGTTCCTCGCACTGCCGCCTAGATCGATGTTCCTGGACTCGCTCTCGCGACTGTCGCTGCTCTTTCGCGAGCTGCTGGACCTCGGAAAAGGTGCCAAGGCGAACACGTCATCTTCCACTTTCCAGATCCCGTTGTTGAGTGACTTGGACTTGTCGTTATCGTCGGACGAGCTATCGCCGTTGTTAAACAGCAGCGGCTTTGAGCCATATTGATGTCGCACGAAAGGATCGCCATGCGATTGCTCCGGTTTGGACTCTGGATCTAGTTCGTCGTCCAACAACAATGGCTTCTCACCATATTGATGGCCAACGATCGGATCCGCATCGATTGTCGGCAGCTGTTGCTCGTGCTGTCGATAGTGATGCTTCCTCGGCCTCTTCATCCTGTAATCATCTTCGTGTGTCGCAACAGACTCGCACTCCGCGTGATACGCGGAGCTGCCACACGTGCGCACACTCTCAGAGATGGTCTCGTCGTGCTTTCCGCACACGTCGCCGTCCTCATCGTCCTCATCGTCATTCACCTCGCCGTCATTACCTTCCTCGTCGTTTATTGCGCGTAGGTCGCTGGCCGAACCGATCGAATCATCCGACTCATAATCCACGTTCGTCGCGTTTTCCGCGTTGTCATGCAGCTGGGCAGCGACTCTTCTTCTGCGGCTCAACACGTTCTTTACACGCCTTCTCTTTGTCTTCTTCGCTCGCTCCTTCACCTCCTTGGTTTCCTTGTCGCTATCACTCGATATTTCATCGGCATTGAATGCCAACTTTTCGTACTTAGAACGATCCTCCGCCGGCGCACGGACAAACGGCGGTGAAACCGGGCTGGATTCTGTGATCAAGGACGCCTCGTCGTCCACGCTACCGACGTTGCCACCATGCTCAATTCCGGAGTTCCACTGCGCCAAGGGCATCTTCGCTCTACCGTTCGTTGATTTTTCTGGAAAACAGAGCGTCACGTTACATTAATACAGATAACATCTAAAGCAAGACTTTTTTTTTCATATCAATAAGTATATCTTATTTAGAACTAAACTATCACGTAAACCTCTGTTATCACTAAAGCGTAACGTACTTACCTATGTTTTTTCATTTTTTTTTTTTACAAAATCTCATCAGAGAGATACGATTCGATAATGGTCTAAGTTAGACAGTATCGATTCTCTCAATTAGCGAAACTCTTACGCTATGCAGAGTATCCCAAATCTTATAATGACGAGAAACTGCAAATATTTGCTTCCCAATGTAAAGAATTATACTCTTAATTATTTTCTTAATTTGTTCAACTATTTTTACTAATATTATATATAAAATATGTATAACTTTTGAACTGTATTATGCTATTAATTAATAAATTTCACTTTTAATACTTCTATAACTAAATCAAAATATTTGCACCTCATAAAATTTACAGATATAATTAATATGACTGATTTTATGATATAAAGCGTGATATCGTTATCTACAGAAGAGAAAGAATCAGAAAAAACGGGAAATGGTCTGATTAGGTCTGTTGCAAATAGTGCACTTTGTTGAGTGTGATGTGCATTGATCTTTTTACAATTTTACTATAATGAAATTCATTTACTATAATGTTAGATTTTTCGACAGAGAAATACAATATACATATTTTAGGATAAGCTATTTGTTAGTACCGCCACCAATAGGTCTGGAACAGTCCTAATCAGATTTAGAGGATTGAGGATAAGTGTTAAAAACGCAGTAATGCTCTGAGTAATAGATTTGCTTTAAGCCATCACGAGAATACACATATCTCTGGCGAGATGCATTAGATTGTTCCCGCACAAGGGCAAAGTATTGCTGCGTTTTCTGTACCAGTAGCGTTCAGAAAAAAACAAATACTCCGTATGCTAATTTACATTTTATTGCTGCAACATTATTTGTCTTAATACAGCGAGAAAAGTATTGTCCGAAGTGTTTGTCAGCCTCCTATAGTGCTCTCAATTCACAAAACAATTTCTCTCTTTTTCATACGAGTTTCGCTACAGATACCATTGAAGAGAAGCTTATATTTCGATGATGGCGAATGGGTAACAAATTTTGTATGATATATCGTAACTTAACTCATCGTAATTAAAATGTATTTCTCCAAGAGACAGTATGTTAGAGACACTATGGGAGGCAAACAAAGCAGGACAAGATTGATTAAAGAAAGATTACGTAAATAAATTCGATTCGAAACGAAAAGATTTATGCCTCCCAAACTCATTAGGTTGTTCCAGACATTGGACAGATAAGAGTATATAATTTCTTGTAAATTTTTCTTTCACAAAGAAATAAACACATTTATCAACTATCGTTAATTGTTTCCGCCTTGCCCTTAGGAATCTGTGATACTTACACACACACTCAAGAAAAAATTAACATTACAGCGGTTTTGGTAATACTACTAGTGTCAGTAAAAAAACAGATATCCTAACTTTGTTGGACTTTTTGTAATAAAATTAATTCTCTCTGATATATAATTTTTAAAAAAATATCAATATGTGTCATTATATTTGAATTATTACTTTACTATTATTACTTCGCTATATAAAAACTTCATTAGGAAAAATAACAATTATAACAAGTACATCCAATATTAATTAATGTCTATAGCACTTGTTACAATATAAGATATGTTATTTGATATAGATATTAACGCATTGGGCAACAATACGTAAGACTAGCAAAAATATGCAAAAATACGCAACACATATCATGATTTTTTACACTTTCACATAAACTAAAATGATATAATTTAGCAATGTTGCCTTCTAATTATTTCTCTTACAAGTTGCAGATGTTACCAATGCTAAATTACATCATTTTATCTGAAAATTTTGTATATAGGCCAAGGAAAAATACAAGTGGAAAAATTAGTTATACCAAAGTGAACCCAAATTAACAAATACCGTGTAAAAGCGGTGTAATTGAGATATTATACTAAAAAGAAAAGAAATTAACAAACAAGAAACTAAAAAAGATACAATCCAGGTGAAAGAAACAAAGGACAAGGGAGAAGAGCGAGAAATGAAAATAATCGCTAAATATTATTTGCCAGCCACTGTAGTATTACCATCGCGCGAAGCAGATACAATCTTGTGATCTTTATATAATAATCCTTAATGTATGTCTGTATGTATATATTCACGCATTGCACCAGAGATTCGTCATTTTGTGGAAAGGAAAGGTTTATTACTTCCGCACACAAAAATAAATCCTCATATTCGACAATATATCCAGAAATAAACGTTCTTCCCAGTTCCATACTTTTCGCGTTAATACATGTTTTAATGGCATTGCGTATAATATTCTTTTAGAACTTGAAACATATTTTTCTCACGTTCTTCCTTTTATATGCTATATAATACAATCATTATAACACATGATACGTTTGCACGTATATGTATATGAGTAGGACAAAATAGTGTACCTAAACTTTGTGTATCACATAATATATAACATAATTTTTCACACACACACATACACACACACATATATATATATATATATATATATATATATATGCATATAGATGTATGTATTTTATAATATATGCAATATATGTAATATTTATATGTAATTTGTTCCTCCCCTTTATCAACACACCAACTATTCTGTATGGAAACACTAAAATAAAAGCTAATTTCCGCTTTGTGCACTACATATCATAGGAACATCTATTATTAAAGACAAAATTTTTTTAGCCTATTATATGTATGTTCATCATATTTTCAACAGTACTTAATAATTACACTTGTTCTAACATAATTTAATATACAGCGTATTTTTTTCGTGTCTAATGTTCGATGTATTATCCTTATGCTGAAATTTACTATTTGAGGTAAGTAGAAGTTAATATGTAATTTACTGGTAATATTCTACCATTCCTTTCTCACATAATTGAGCATAACTGAGCAGATTTACATCACAATCACTTTTTTACAGATATATTGGTAAAATAATCAATTCTTCAATCATCTTTATTAAAACGGTAACTAAGTATTTTGATAAGCAAGTAAAAGAATCAACATAAAAGAAAAAAAATATTTTATGAATTATTTAGTCTATTTCTAAAAATTTCAACAAGCATAAAAATATGATTTTAAATGAATAATTATACATGTATGTATTATATGCATGTCGTTAAAAACTAAATTTTTTTTTAAATTATAAAATAATTTTTCGATCATAAGTAAATATATAGGTACAGAAATAAAGTCAGATCTATTTCCTTGCAAAGAATAATTTGGGCTTAGATTACACTTCCTGTTAATTATATTTATCACATTATATTTAACAAATAAAATTTATATTTAAAATAATGAGAGCGTCATATAATAGATTTTAATTAATTAACTAAGACATTTTTTTCATTTCCATTTATATGAGCAACATTTAGAAACATATCACATGTCTTTGGTAAATTAGACAGTAGTATAATTCGGTTCCTTTATTTATCTAAAAAAAAAAATAAACATTTTTTAAAAACATTAGTTTCTTCTAATTAAATTTAATGAAGCAGTGCAACAATATAGTCAACATTATCACACAATAATTGATTATGTATTATATCACAAATCAAATTTCGCATGTAATACAACTAACTCGAAATTGAGAGAGGAAATATTTATTTTATATATTACTTCAAAACATTTTTCATTTTTTCATTTTTCATTTTTTATCATTATTTCAAATTCTGAAAATTAAGATTTATGTACATGGAAGTGCAGGAAAGCGTAACATGCCGACAATCATCAGCATTTATCTATATCTATTGTCCACAAATATTTTGTATAAATACATTGCTAATTATCTATATTTTATTCAATATATATATATATAAAATCATTCTAATTATGAACAATTGAAAATAATATAAATCCAAGAAAAAAGAATTTGAATTGTAAAAAAAAAAATTTTATCTTATAAAGGGAGACTCCTCTGATTTCAATGAAACTTGGCAGGATTGAGTGTGTTTCTTTAAATAAAAATCACTCCTCATTTGAACGTAGACATTTATTATTTTCAAGCTATTTCAATATTAAAGTTGATAACGACATTTCCTTTAGAGTATTAAAAACGTTTATATTCGAGTATTTGTAGCGTAATGGAAATGATAAAAATCTCTCCATATATCGAGAATTTGTAGCGACATTGCTGTAAAATCTGCAATATTGCTGCAACATGCAGTAATGTTGTTGCAATTTTTGTGCATAGTTGCAACTTTTGTGCAATATTGCAAAGATTTTGCAGCGATATTATTGCAAATTCTGTGCTGTATAGAGAGGTTGTTATCCTACGCTACAAATAGTCGAGTATGAACGTTCTAATAAATTCTAAAAAAAATAACGTTATCAACTTTAATATTGAAATATCTCGGAAATGGTAGACCGTCTATGCTCAAATGGGGAGTAATTTTTATTTGGAGAACACACTTTACAATTCTGCTATGTTTCATTGAAATTGGTGAGGATCATTCTCTTCTTGTTAGATGAACCGTTCTTCATTTCTGTTATTGAGCTATACCTTCACATATGTTATTGTGACATGTGTTATTACATGTTGTCACATGTGTTATTGTGTTTCACAAAGGTTTCTATTTTATATAATTTGTGCTGAATGTTTCATAATTTAATTATTTCATCAATTATATATGAAATTAAACTAAAAAGACAAGCAAAATTATGTAATAAAAATAAAAATTAAACCTACTTAATTAGTTTACCGAATGAAGACTACGATGTTTTATAAATTCATAATTATTAAATATTTAATATATTTAATATATTTAATATTTTTCTAATTTTTCATATTTATATATATATATATATGTACATAAAGCTAATTATGAAATTTTGGAGAAAGTCTTAGTTGTATAACAAAGTTACTTCTTTTTAGTACTTTATTTAGTACTTTATAAAGTAATAAATTTTAATTTAGTAAATTAAAAATTAATTATAATAAAAAATTCAAAAATTAAACTTATTATATTTTAGTATTTATATTGTAAACTATATCTATAAAGCTTTATATATACTGATGTATAAGAAACAAATGTTAAAGCTAATAAAACTATTCCATATGCATAAAAAGAAAAAAATCTCTTCATATATATATATATATCACATTTTAAATAAACAGTTTGTCAGAACTTGTCATTTGATGAACTAACTACTGAGTTTCATAAATTTTCTGGCATACTTGATATACAACTTAGATTGAAAACGATGAAAGACAATGGTTATAACTACAGCTTCAAAACCTCACATAGCGATGATGGCAAAAGGAAGAAACCAAGTATTAAGATAGCGAGCGAATGATTTTCAAACCAAGTATAGATTAATAGATTAATACAGGAATAAGAGGAGGAAGAGAGATGATGAAGGATAGTGTAAGAAGGATTTTATGCATTACCTCCAGCAATAGCAGCAGTCTTTGACCCGATTTTATTCTTCTTTCCCGCTAAGAAAGAATCAAAATATTAATAAATATTTCAATCTTATAATAAAAGATGTATGTTCATTTATTTTGGAGGACTAACATACAGTGTCTATAAAGTCTAACTCAGACTCGAAAACGACTGTATATATGGAAAAACGTTTTATACGAACAACTTTCATACGAAAGTTGTAGGATAGCAAGATCATTGAAGATCATTCCTCTTATTTTCATATTTACATAAAAGTAAATTTTAAGTGCAAAAATGAAAATAAGAGAAATAACTTCTAATAATCTTGATCTTAATAATTAAAAAGCAGTCCAGAGCATGACCCTGTTATCCAGAGCATGATCCTGAACAACATTCAAAAGGTTTTAGCCACTGCTCGGTCATCTCGGGTAATACTTTGATAATGGCGGTATAACTTTCAATCCTCATAACTCGAAAAGTACTAAATGAAAATGAATTTTATTGTAGTGAAAAGTTCTCGGGGTGAGCTACAAGAATATGCAATCAAAAATAGGGAGTTCTATTTATGAAAACATCAATCACATTAACTTAATCTTGAGAAGGTTCCTCAAAGTCAATATTTTCATTACATTCCCCCTTAATATCCTACAATTTTCGTATAAAACATTTTTCCATATCTATAACATTTCCATATCATTTCCGAGATATAAGGGTCAGACTTTATACACATTCCTTTAGAATTTTAACGAGAACTTACTTGGCAGGCTAAAGGGTGCAGATTCAAAAGGATCTTCTGGTAATTCCGTATATGTCATAACAAGACTTTCGCGACTTTTTACCCCACTAATACTGGTGTTGCTTCCTCTCCTTATTTTATCAAATTCAGCACCAAAGATATGATCTTCCGTTAACTGATTAAAAGGTTGTACATCCTCAAACGGATTCCACGTTGCTACGTCTGCGCTTAATGACCTTTCTTCTGATCCCATTAGGCTTGAAAGTTCACCCTGATAAAAATGTAGGCAAACTTTAATATTAACTATTTTTAAAAAATATTTTCAATATCAATAGTTACTTTTAAGATGAGGGATTATTAATGCTAGTGCAGTGCATAAAATAATAATAATAATACAACAACAACAACAACAACAACAACAACAACAAATACAAATATATATTAAAAAACGAGATTCTAAGTAAATGAAAATAAAATAAAATTTCACATTTTACGTATAATCTACACGATTTTTCATTCAAATAAATTTTTATTTCATATTTTTTATTGAATAATTTTCCAATGTCTCTAAAACAACTTTTCGTGTATATAATATTATGGCCATAATTGGAAGCATTAGTGCATATTAAAACCGTTGTACGCTGATTTCATTTGAATATAAAATTTCATTTGAGTATAAAAATGAAATGCAAATATTTCGAATTATGAAATAAATATTGTACATATTTCACCTAATAGTACAATAAAATGTATTGAGCATTTTACGATTTAATCAATTCCTATGTTTATTTATAAACATATTTTTATTTTGTGTACG
>Ga0157364_1007676_pt1 | contig 11169 bp, 5 predicted proteins | sample AttsexASBM2_FD_111476 | JGI IMG/M metagenome (GOLD analysis project Ga0157364, IMG submission 111476) | Fungus gardens microbial communities from leaf cutter ant in Ribeirão Preto, State of São Paulo, Brazil - Atta sexdens ASBM2 | ecosystem: Host-associated > Fungi > Mycelium > Unclassified ...
AAAAAAAAAAAAAAAAAAAAAAAAAATTTAAAAAAAAAAAAAAAAAAAAAAAAAAAAAAAAAAAAGCGAGACAAAGTGAATATCCCATTGGTGGAATGCAGAGAGAAAAAAAATCGCGCAACAGGCAATCACTCGCAGAGCCGACAGCGTTTTACTGCGAAATTGAGAGCACCATTGACTACAAAGTTACTTCGTTCAATTCGCAATACGTCACCTTCCTACCCGCACGAACTCGATTCAGAGGGAATGACCTCATTACATACAACTGGATCATCAACTCCATGCATACCGTCACAGCGGGATGGAGCCACTTCTCGACAATGCCTGGCATTGATATTGATGCTAGAAATTGAATATTCTTACGAAAGGGACGGACGCGCAACATTCATCGTTGAAAGGCTGGCGATAAAGTGACGAACTCTTTGTTTCGCTGGCTCATGTTAAATTCAATTTTGTTATTTACAAGTTTCGATTCAAGGAACAATTAAAGGCGTGAGAGTAAAGGCAGTTCAATTTTTATAGATTTACAATTGATAACTCACGGGTAATAATGAGAAACGTAATCACGTTCGCGCGACAGAATTGCATTCCCAAAAATAAAATACTATAACAGTTGATAAACTGAAATTGAAATTTTATTAGATAAAGTCTCTCTACATCATCGTACGGAAAATGAGAGACATTTTTTACAATAACCTCAACGAAGAAAAGAACGACAAAAAGGTAGAAGGAATAAATTATTAAAAGCGGAAAAGACAATTTGTTTACATAATACGATAAAACTGCTTCTTTATCCGACGATCTTTCTTCCAATACAGCCCTCGCGCGCGCTGTTCTTTCGATGTACTAAAACATAAATAGGACTTTCATCTCGATCGAGCTCCAATACTTTCCTTTGACGTACTAAAACAAATTCCCGACTATTTTATTCTCCCTCATGCCGCTTAAATTCTCCACGGATCTTCCATTTTGATATGGTTGATTGCCTGAATACGAAGTGCACTGTTATCAAACACAAGAGCGGAGTATTTAACAGTGGAACGCGAGAGAAAAAGAAACGGAAGGAAGAAGAGTGATTCGCGTTAATTAAATCCGTTTCTGAAATTAGACGTCGTGTATAATATTCACCGCAATGACACTTGACACGAACTAATTGAGGGCGGCGATCCGGAGCGACGCAGTAACGAAGACGCGATTATGTGGCCGCGCTCGGCAAAATCGGTTAATCCGGACACTAGTCTCGTATTCCTCATCCTAGAAATGGATCGTGTCGCGCATATATGTGCCAATCGACCGGCAGGCTTCCGTCGATTATCACGGAAACGGCGAATCTATAGTGGAAACGTGTTAATCTGTCGCCGTCCGGGCTCCCGTCATTTATCATCGCAGCACAGTGCGGCGATTGAATAGCTCGCGAACGTTATTTACTGCCCGCTAAAATCTCTCGCGATAATACGCGAAAAAATTCCATCTCCACCCGATTCGCCGTGGTACACCCGGGAATTTACCTAAGCACCAATAGTAACACGACATCGTAATTATAATTTCATATTTAACTATGTATGCATTATATTACATTTAAATTGAGTGTAAAATTACAATTTGATGTTATGTTTCTGTTATCGTTGATGTTTACTGATAGATACGTAGATGGCGATTTCTATTTGTGGCGACGGACAAGCCAGTACCAGCGTATTTATATAGAATTTATGTTATTTCTCATTCAACAATGTAACTGTTACTGTAATTATTATTAAATTTATATTGTTGAGTGTGGAATCGTAATCAATATCATGTCATTGTTAATGTTTTTCATTAGCAACGAACGCGGTATTAGTGTATTTAAATTATATCAACAAAAGTCCAAAAAAATCAGACTGAATATTAAATTATATCATGTATAAGGTACTTACGTTATTTCATATTTAACAATGTAACTGTTACGTATATGTAATATATGTTATATTACATTTATGTTGTCGAGTATGAAGTTATAACATTAATGTTACGTTACTTGATACATATATTTACTGAATAGATGGTGATTCCCATTAACGGCGTTAGATTTAACAATTTGGACATCTTGCACACTCTCGATCTAATCTTCATGCAAATCTTCGTATAACAGTTTCCTTAACCTGTTCTCGCATCGGTTTAAATTAACTCTGCTTAACTGATTCTTCGCTATTTTCTAGGCAGAATTGCGGAAAGAGAGTTTTATTTAACTTTTATTAAACTTTACTTAAGTTTAGACCGTGCGACTCTCCGCATTACAACTCGGACTCGTCGATATTACGGCATATCTTTTTCACCGGTGTTTTTGCTCCGAAGAATGATAGCGACGCGTCCATGCGAACGTTTAACAAACCCACGCGCACGACATAAGCTTTATGCATATATTCCATGCAAATTGCATTTCCTATGCAATGGAATATACTTTACACCTACTCTGCAAAATTAATACTGATAACATAATTCCCCGCGACGTTTTATCAATACTATATTATTGCTTTCATTGACAACTGTCTTCATAATTTTTGTCGTTGAAACTGAGTTTACCAAGTTAACTTGGAATTACCTATCAACATGATGACTTATGCAAAAGTTACGCAAAGTCGAAAATTAATAATTAATAAGCGATTTAATCGTTACTCGATGTAATCGTTGGCTAATTAAATTATGATGGCAATATTCATCAAATAATCATAATCTATTAATTAAAAAGCAATTATGATTTTATAATTGATTTAATAATTTAACGTCACTTTAATAAAGACAATATATAATATCTCATTCGATAATTACCAATTAATTGCAGATTGCAAATTTTTTATTAATAAATAATTTATCTCAATAACTCAGTGACAATTGTTCTAATCATGATTGGTTTATTAATGATTGGTTTATTAATTCTCAATGAATCTATGTTAATCTGATTCTCTATAATTTATGTTACAAATACGAATGTTAGAAAATATTTACTTTGTCGTTAAAATTATTAACCATTCCAGAATAGAACGTCTGTAACAGTTATTAACGCTGGGAGATCTATTTGTTAATTAAAAAGCACTAATTAATTGCGAAACTTAAAAAATAAATACTATAAGTAAGTATATTGTAATACAAATAATACAAATTTACAGACGTAATATAAATTTAATTAATTGTTTGCCATTGTTTACAAAGAAATTTAATTAATTGAGTGCAGAGTCCAATAGACTCCAATTGACTCCACTAGCTCCGGAGGGTCAAATGTAAAAAGCACTCGCGTAAAAATAACGAATCGCGTTCTAACATTTGACAGTAAGCCGGTGAGTAATCGCGACTGACATCATAAAAGATGCGTGCAATTTACTAAATGAAATTTGCTTAAGTAGAAGCTATATCGGCGTGTACATAACACTTATTGCCATTTACTTTGGCCACAGTGTACGTAGTTACCACGTTCCATTCTCGGAGCGAATTATAGCACCGTCGTCAGCTTTTTTAACTTCATCGCCACGAGAAGGGTAGCACTGGTAGCAGTCGGTCGGTTTTCTCACCCTCCATCCTACAAAAGCTTCGCCTAGCTCTAGCTCTCTCTTTCTCCGTGTCATTGCCACTCTTTGCGGATGTCATCACATTTTTCCGCGCGTCACTACCCCAGTTTAAACCACAGGCACATATAAAACGCACGCATAACCCCTTATTATCCGAGTTATCCAAATAATTTATTAACTCCCACGATTATATCCATAATTTATTGAGAAAATCGGTATCTCGCCACTGTTAATTTTCACTGAGAAAATTTATTTTTTAATTTTACTCCAGCTTTGCAAGAATAAAAATATTTTATGCCACGTCATTTTCGATCACTTATCTTTTATCTTTTATTGCCTCAATCTAAAATCAATCAAGTGCAGGTAGATATTTAAATGAAGGTTTCCGCCGCGTACGTTACGTGAATTTACTTTACGATGTTAATTTCGTAATATTGTGAGACGCTGCTACAATTACTCAGTAAAGTCTCTCTCTCTCTCTCTCTCTCTCTCTCTCTCTCTCTCTCGCTTTAACACTTTTAAAGATGATAAGAAAAGGATTCTTTTTCTTCTCGTGACATTTTACTTTCGTTATACCACATTAAATATATGCTATAGGAATACTTAGCACGGTACAAAGTTACAAATATATCATACTACGTTTGCAACATTACGAAATAAAGCACAAATACAACTCAACGATGTTCGCAACGGCGATCGATTGAATAAACGTTCGACTGACACGACAAAAGTTTTGATAAATTCACTTGTAAAAGTATGCTGCTAACCATCTAAATGAAATGAATATTCCATCGAACCGAACAAATAAAGCCGTACAACTCCTCGCAGTAGGTAACGTTGCGTATCAAACAACTTTATGGGATGGAAAATTTTTTAATACGCAAGAGCTTGCATCTGTTCTAATCAATCTAAACATTGTTCCATCTAAACGTCTTTGCTTACAAAACATTCGACACAGCAACATTTAGCTCGCGCGAGAAATAATCGCGGCCTCATTTTCTAAGCTACAAATCTACATGATTAAGATACATCCATCAGAAATTTTTATTTTAATTCGTAAATAATCCAGATCACGTAAAGTTTAAAATCAGGACATGAGACGTTTTTTTAGATATTTTTCAATATAAATTTGAACTTTTCCCAATTATAAAAAAATGTGTTCTTCACTCGCTAAATTGTAACGCGTTAATAGATTTGTACTTTCCATTATCATAAAGAATCACGTACGTGATAGTCTTACGAAACGAGGCGCACGAAGTTTCTCGGATTGCTGAAAGCAAGCAAGTGCCACGTGGCTGGCTAAAGAGTAGCGATAACGATTGGATGTTGATGATTATATGCGATGGCTGACCGTAAGAAAAGTAATGGATGATGATATTTACCTCCGGCGCGACGGCGCATTTGTATTGGCTTGCTTTAGCGGAGCCTAACACAGCAACTACATCTATATATCTAATTTTGGCTATTTTGGCTTGACTCCTATAATACCCAGGATCGTGGAATGTTGGGCGTCGGTTGACGCCGTTTCCGGTGCAAGCTTCTCGTGTAAAGATAATTTACTATCCCTACGAAGCTGCAGCACGGATTCAGCTCCATTCTTATTATATTTGCGCGCGATCCCGATCAATTTACGACGACGACGAACTTTGATAACCTCGTAAATCTCGCTGTTTACATCGATATTCCATTAAACGACGAACCTCGATAAACGGGATTATTCATAGACAAGTCTGCTTGATAAAATAGACTCAATACATTAATAACAATAAATATTTTTCTATGAAAAAAAAAAAATTTAATTGACATTGGATTAGAAAAGAATTTATGCCAAACATAATTTATATAAATTTTCAAATAATGTAAAAAGGAAGATAGATATCATATAGAAAGATAATTCGAGAAGCTAAATCCGCTTAGCGATGTATTAATAATAATGGAAAAAAATCAGGAATCTTCTATTTGTAAAAGTAAATCGCTATGATACACAAATCGAATGCTCCAAATTAAAATGAAAAATAATTGTATGTTAAACTGCGTTATCTTCCTGCACTTGTCCCGATTGTTTTATTGTCGTACGACTCGCACGAGCCTCACACAGGCGTCACTGAATCGTTTCGATTGCGAGGATCGATGGCTTCGAGCGAATGCGAGTCTCGCGCGACATCCCTGACCGTGAGTGTGTGTGCGTGCGTGTGCGTGTTTGTGTGTGTGTGTGTGTGTGTGTGTGTGTGTGTATAGGTTTGTCGCGATCTCGCGAGTTACTCCCCCCGTGGAAACACCGTGAACGCGACGTAGTCCAGGGCGACCGGATTCGTCGATCCTGCGGATGAAATCTCGAGAGACGTGTGTGATGATGAGGTTCAATCGGGAACGGCGCGGACGCGTCACTTCGATCGTCGCGCCGGTCAGAAACTGAATGTACCGCGCGCTACGCGAGCTAAGGCTCGAAATGTATAGCTGTGTGTGGGTCGGTTTCGGGGAACCACCCCTTGCTCGCTCGCAAAGCTCTTTCTCTTTCTCACGAAGGGGATGCGAGACTTCAGAGCGAGGGAGTGGGGAGAGGGGGTGAGAGAGGGGCATCGCTACGACGATTCTCTGGGATGCACATCGGGCATGTTCGGGGCTTCTGCGCACTAGTGCCCCAGTAACACACCCCCGTGCACCAAATAGAAAAATCTCGAGCGTCACGAGAACGCGAACAAATATCCCCGGCATATCTCCCGGTCTCGATTTTTGATGAGCTTCTCGAACGATAAAAGAATTAACTTCTTCTCGATTCGAGAATTAAAACTTCATTAACTGTAATTACTCTAACTGAAGTAAAGTAAAAATATTCTTATATTTAAAGCCTCAGTGGTCGAGTTGTTGACTAAGACACTCGCCCCGGAAAGTCGAGAGTCCCAAGTCCTGACTGAGATAATAATTTTCATAATAAGTTCTTTACAATTTTTCTAATTTTATTTAGGGGGGATTATTAGTATTTCAGATTGATTGTGTTGAAAGTACGAAATACGTGAACGAAAAATTATCGGCGCGCAATCTGATCTGAAATAAATTGGTTTAATAAAGAATATATAATATGTTGTATTATTCGAAACATTTAACTTTGACCATGTTGGCGTTCTCTATCATGTTTGATAGAGAATGATGTACTCTCTTATATTTATTTTAATCTTTTTATCTATTTTTTTATAAATATATCAAAGTTTCGATCAATGTTTTATCTCATTTCTTGAATGATTCATACATTTCTTGTTTTTCGATTTTCTCCCAATTTTCAAGATTATCTAATCTTATTTTCTCAATGCGTGTTTTTTTTTCAATCATACTCTCTGAATTCCTTTATTTTACGTTTTCATTGAAGACTCGCAACGCTCAGGCAAATTTTTACTCCTTTCGAGTAAAAATCGATCGCATTCGCACTCGATGCTGGTTCAAGAGATTGCGCGAGACTCGAAGCCAACACTAACAGGGAACTAGCGTTATTGTCGAGCCGCAAGGAATAGTCTACCGGGATTTCAAATAAATGTACGCTCGCGTATCCGGTTAAATCGTTTTAACGTCTGGACATCTTGTGACCGACTTGTAACAGATGCGAAAATCATCGATTCTCCTTCTGTCACACCGATAAATAAAAGGAGATATGTCGCAGATCTTTATCGTGACAGGTAAAACAAAAAGAGGTAAAGAACTTGCATAGAAATCTGCATCCGTAATTTCCATCGGATTTAAAAAAGACAGTTTGCTCCTCGCAACATTGTGAAACTTATCTGAGGCAGAACAATTATTTCTAACATTAATTTATGACACGCTTTGTAAAGAGTTCAATTAAAATTAGGAATTATTTAAATACTTTAATTAAAGAAATTATTTAAATATTTTTATGAGAAACTTCAAATGCCTTCAATTTTATTACAAATGTCAAGTGTTACAAACGAGCATGTAGTGTTGCCACATAAAATCGTATCTACTAGAGATTCAGTATACTTTTAGCGTACGTCACCGATAAACCTGGACGGTTACCGTGTCTATTGGAAAATGATTAATAATACTCGAATGTATAAACGAGAGATGTACAGCTGAAAACTGTATTGTCAATAACGTAGTTCTATTGGCAAAACGTCAAACTCAGAATCTATATCGTATACTCGTATTACATTATGAACCTTTTATTTTTGTTTAAATAATTTAGGATATTTCCGCCCCTATTCTATTCACCAATTTGTGTGTCACGGAAATTTTACAAATCGCTTTTGTGATTCTTTCAACATACACAGTTTGTGAACGTTTTTACTCATCCCAGTTTTTACGTACAACTCTATACCAATTCGTATAAACAATTTTATAAAGACTAATAGATGTCGTTTAATGGAAGCTCTAGACAAGAATTAATCTCCGCGATATAAAATCTAACATAGTCGCACGTTTGTAGATTCCGAGAAGATTAAATCCATCTCCCGTTTTGTCATTTGAAACAATTTCACGGGATAGGTTTTAAAAGGCAACGAATCCGAATGTGTGTGAGTGAATACCTGGTTATTATTGCCAAAGTCTGCTGCTCCCTCGATATTGAATAATTTCGAGACCCCGGAAAGTCGACCCTCATATTATACTATCTGATTTCGAGATCGTAAGGGGGTTGTTACCACGAATCGCTCTTAATAATTGAGTATACTATCTCGATCGTCCTATGGCAATCAATTTTATACCTCCTGTATCTCGTTAGCTCGTTTGTCTGTTCGATTTTGAATCTGGACAAAAATTAGGATATGATGTGTAATTTCAGTACAGGTTTCATTGGTGAGAAAAAGTTCTACCAAAAGTAAATGACATATTTTCATTTATTATACGCATACATTTATTATTGTGCGTTACGTAATATAATAAATTTATCAATTTATCTGCATTATTATGAAATGATCATGTAACAATGTATTACGCACAGTCTACCCACACAAATCAATAAGAAAGCAAAAGATATAGAGAGCTTTAGCTCGACAAACCTTATTTTTAAGACTAATTTTTTTTTTTATAGTATCGAATACTTTTAGTCAGATTTTGTGATTAAAGCAACTTGAATTTATGATAGAAGAATAGACATTTTTCGCCATCACTTCACAGCACATCATCAAAAGTGACCACGCAAGTCACATTGTTCACATCTTACAATTTATTTAATTGAAGATTTATAAACTTAGAGACATGTTAATGAGAATTCAGATTTTCTCTATTAACTTGTAGCCGCTTTAAGTTCGATATCTACATAATACGCAGAATACAGGTCGCAAGTAAAACGTATTTCAGATTATAATGAGCCACAATACAAAGGACGCAAACATAGGACGCGAAAATCGAAGTTTCAGCCAACTCTCTGCGTCCTACGTCCTGCGTCCTGTAGCCTATTATTATAATTAAAATATGTTGGGTCAGTTTTTTTAATCTTGCGACCTGCAACTCTCGTTCTGCTACACAAGAGCAGATTTTAGATCGAAATGACAGCGGTACATCGAAAATACACAACGCGATAGCGAAAGAACGGGGCGATGTTATTCTACTTTGTTAACAATCACTAAAGCTACGACTCTTGTGAAGGTAGCCTAAACTCTCTTGCATCACACAATTAAATAGTTTCTTACTCACCGCATCGATGTCATCGTGGTGTTACTCGATCGCGCTCGAGAAAATCTCTTCTCGGACAGATTTGTCGCGCCGATGGACGTTCAGCGCGAGTTACAAGTGAGACGCACAGAGGAAAAGCTAGATGTTTGTATACGGAGGAAGTTCTACGTAATCGGAAGTGAAGAAGCGATTCTCGTTGACTGCACGTCTGTTGAATCTTCGTCTTCGGGAACGCGATCGTTCGCCTCAGTCACAAACGGATGAATCAGGACTGATGTACAAGGCACAAGAAAGGGACGGAATTGATTCTTGTTCAACCTCAATCGAGAGAAATAAAGGATAAGAGGAAGAAGAACTTTCGAGAAGAATCCCGGACGGACTTGGATCTTGGTAAGGCAATCTCGTGGTTGGATCGATAATCGGACTTGGAGGGAAAATAAACTCGAATGCCGACGGATCGATTTAATCTACAGTGACGAGAAATGGATACGACAAACGAATCGACACGAGAGATCGAAAAATCGCGTAAAAAAGGGAGAGTCTCAAAGAGAGAATTTATTGTCACGATCTGGACGGCGGTTTTAAGGCACGAGAAAGTTCTGGAGCGCGACAGCCGATACTTTCTGGCGACGATCTCGCGAAGCCAGCAGAAGCGGAACGGCGTGAAATCTAATGTTTTTCGATCGGTTATATGTTTCCTCCGTATGACCGTGGACAGAGTGAGAAGGCAATCGGCAAACGAGGGTAAATGTGAAAAAAAAAGACAATCGCAAATAGAACCGTGAGAGTATCCAAAAATTGCAAAAACACGAAACCGTACGTGTTCGAAAAAGACTTTGACGGTAGACAGCACTGTCGGAATAATACAGAAATAAGGGAACTAAGAATTGAAGCACAGAAAACGGAAGTTCATTTTACCTGAGAGACTGGCGAGATACGTTAAACCGATTAATACTGCTTGCACGTCCGGAGGCCGGAACGATCGTGTGACACGTCTTTCACTGAGACGCGAAGTAAAACGGTCGCTCCCCGTTAGATTAGATTCTATTTTCGCGGAACCGGACAAACAGGAACGAAGAATAAATAAATGAATGGAATAAGGGTAGCACGTGAGAGAGGCAGGAGATCGATTAAAATCAAACGTTTTAAAGGCGGATTAAAGAGGAAGCTGGGAACGGGAAGCTCAAGTGCAGAAGTTCAGAGTCGTCGATTTCTAACCGGTGATGCGAATGGTCGAAGGGATGGGAGAAGAGAGCGAGGGTAGAGAGCGAGGGCAAGGATGTTACCCCGACGGCTGTCGCCAAAGAAGTGATAGGTCTGCGGCCTTGCGCGCGGTACCCGAACCGAGGGCGACGTAGGGAACCGGCGGGACACCCGGCTGAGGGGCGCAGACGCGAGGGTTTATCGGTGGACGAGGGCGGCGACGATTGGCGCCGACAGTCCGACGCTGCCCCGCTTTCTCGTACTCCGCCAATTCGCGAGGGGGTGAGTCGTCCGTTCGCCGGAGGCCCCCTACTACCCTCATCGCGCGTGGAGATGACACGCGCGGGGGTGCAGCAGCGTTGGTGCCCGATCCCTTCGAAATTTGAGTGTCGTATCACGCTAGAGGCACATTGCTGCAAGCCTTTTCTCGCCCCCTTCGGACGATGCGAAACAGTAGCGAACGTGTTTACGCTGTGACTTTGCGCCATCACGTCATCATCCGGTGACAAATTTGGCATAGTAAATTGTAGTGATCGGGATGACACCGGTCGAATTTAAAGGACGATTACGAGTTTACAGTTGCAATTAAACTAATGATGTCGCCGCGAAGATCCTAACTTGGTACCTCGGTCGATCTTTTGCTATACCGTGCAATTGAAGCGCGAACGTTTCAATTTACTCGCATTTGTGTAAATATCAAGTAAATTTATTCGAATAGTTACTTTACACGGCATTTACTACGCCAAAAAACCTTTTGGTATTTACTTAAAAAAAAAAAAAAAAAAAAAAAAAAAAAAAAAAAAAAAAA
>Ga0157364_1007677_pt1 | contig 11169 bp, 11 predicted proteins | sample AttsexASBM2_FD_111476 | JGI IMG/M metagenome (GOLD analysis project Ga0157364, IMG submission 111476) | Fungus gardens microbial communities from leaf cutter ant in Ribeirão Preto, State of São Paulo, Brazil - Atta sexdens ASBM2 | ecosystem: Host-associated > Fungi > Mycelium > Unclassified ...
ACGCAAAAAAATTCAAGATAAATAAGATTATTGGGGACTATGTTGATATATATCTAAGTGACACTTATCAACACTTCATAAATGTTGATAAGTGTCACTTTATAAGTATATCCTAAAATCTTACATTGAGTTTTTTTTATGTCAATAGTTTTGCATTTTGGCTTTGGAGCTCAAATTGAACTAGCCTGATAGCTAAATATATAAACCAATCATGTAAAAGAATTTTACAACAATTGTAAACTGTTTTCTCTGCTAAATAGTCTTTGTTATTCATAAAAAGCCAAGAAAAATAAAACAACTCGGTTGAATAACTTAATATTTCTTTATAGTTTAGTGATGATGAGGAAGAGACAAAACGCGTTGTACGTTCTACAAAAGAGAAACGATATGAAGAAATTGCAAATCTTATAAAACTTATTAGGAATTACAAGAAGATTAAAGACATGAGCAGCATGTTGACCAGTAAGTTTCAACTTCATAAATCTTCTACGACGTTTTATTCATTGAAAATTGTATTAGTAAGGACTAAGCATAAGTATCATTTATTTACAATATATGTTTATATAAATACATTGATATAATTCTTGGTGATTAAATGTTTTTATTATAACAAGTATTTGCTTCCATAATTCTAGGTTTCGAAGACTTGATGCGAGCCTATCAGAAAGCTTTACCCGTGATTACCAAGGAAGAGCTTGGACAAACGCCAAGATTTTACGTTAGGTGTTTAGTAGAAATGGAGGATTTTATTAATGAGGTGTGGGAAGACCGCGACGGGCGCAAGAATATGTCCAAAAACAATTCCAAGTCACTTTCAACATTGCGTCAGAAGCTGAGAAAGTATAATAAGGACTTTGAAGAGGATATTGGCAAATTTAGAGAAAATCCTGATCAGGACGATGATGAAGAAGAAGAGAAAGGTTTAATTGCTACAAGAAATATCTTAAATGCTCAGTTCAGTTTAAATTATTTCGAGATAAAGAAAAAATTAATTCTATTTCAGCCGAAGAGGTTCTAGAATCTGAAGAAGAAGATGACAGTGCTTTCAAAAAGGCAGGATCAGAAGCAAGTGAACCGGATGTGTCCAAGTTCAAGGTTTTCTATTCAAAATTCTAAATTCTACGATATGCGTTCTTGTTTACGATTTATTAAATTAAAAATTCAGTGTAGTGCAGTTTTAGTAATTTATTTAAATCGCAAACAGCAGGAGAAATTGCATCGTGTGCTAAAGGCTTCACAAAGCATCAGAAATTGATTAAAATTCAGTTCAAATCTATTTCTTTGTGTTACAGAAGACCGCAACTGATGGTGAAGATGGCAGTGAAAGTGAATCTGACTGGGGTAGTGATTCGGACAGTGAGAGCACAAGTAGCGATGACGAAGGCCAATATCAAAACATTCGTGAACGTTTCATCAAGAAGTACGTTTTTTTAATCTATGATAAAATTTGATAAAAATGCTTTCTACTTAACGAAACAGGCAAAATTTATCAATATAATATATATATAAATAACACCATGATCTTTTTATATAGAGCTTCAACTCAAGAAGAGGATGAAGATAAAGCAAAGAGAAAGGAACAACGTAAAGAGCGCAAAGAAAAGGAGCGAAAGAAGAAACGCGACGAAGATGATGGTGAAGGAGAATGGGAAACCGTCAAGGGCGGCGTGGCTATTCCCTCTGAAAAGCCAAAGATGTTCGCCAAGGATGCGGAGATTAATATCGGCGCGGTATTGAAAAAGCTTTCCGAAATAATTGCAGCTCGCGGTAAAAAGCGCACGGACAGACGCGAGCAAATAGAACTCTTGCACGAACTGCAACTGATAGCAGATGCACATAATCTTGGCCCAGCTGTAGCCGTAAAGATCAAGTTTTCCATCGTGTCTTCTATATTTGATTACAATCCAAAGGTTTCTGATGCTATGAAGCCGGAATATTGGTCCAAGTACGTAATTTTGCATGAAATAAATATATGTATATTGTACATATATATATAAATTTATAAACCTTAAGATAAAAGTTTTAAAGCCAATATTAAATAAATATTTTTTACAGAATACTTGAGCGCATTACTGAAATGTTGGATATGCTGCTGAGCAATTTAGATATGGTAATAGCAGAAACAATAGCTGAAGAAATGGAGGAATTTGAAACGACGCCGTACAAAATACATGGTTGCGTATTAACACTGGTAGAACGTCTTGATGAGGAATTTACAAAGTTGTTGAAGGAATGCGATCCACATAGCAATGAATACGTGGAAAGGTAATATCTTTTGATATTATCTATATTTGAAAGAAATGCATATTTGTGATTATTAATATTGTTTATACTATAAAATATCTACACTTGTCACAGATTGAAAGATGAGAAGCAAGTTGCTGCCATAATTGACAAGGTGCAGGAATATTTAGAGAGACAAGGAACTGTATCCGAGCTTTGTCGCGTATATCTTCGTAAAATTGAGCATTTATATTATAAATTTGATTCAAATGTTTTAAAACAAAAGGAGGTAATTTTCTGAAGTATTTACATATGCATGAAATTTTTCTATTTTCTTAAGGTTCCTGAGTACTTACAAGGGATACTAGGCAACTAAAAAATTCAAGATAATCTGAAACTCGCAAATCTTTGTGTGCAAGTAGAATAGTTCAGCAGTAAAATTATTTTTTGTTTATGCATTTACAGTTTTAGGGGTAAAATATTTCTTTGAAAAAAATCAATTTTTTTTTTCTTTTAAAGCGAATATCATCGAAACTAAGAAAAAAAAATCCAGAATGAAAAATTGAATGGTTTTAAGAGTACTTTAGAACTATAATAAAAAAAATTTTTAATAGAGGTGGGGTAGAAGTATGATGGAAGGATAACATAATGCATGCAGTTGGATAGTGTCTCTCTTTCTAAATCTCTGCCCTCTCTGTCTATGGACTATTTATAGATTTAAGGACTATAATTGAAAAACGCGAAACATGAAGCGGTATTCATAATCCATTTTTATTTTAAAATTGTTAATATCTTAAGATTCAAATACAATCCTCGGACTTGACTTACAGCATCTTAAGATTGTACTTAAGACAGTCTTAAATGTAAGAATCGATTATGAATATCGATCTGAATACCGAAACAGCCTTAAATTATCAAAATTATATCGAATTAGGGTGAACTTGGATCAGATGTAATCACATCCGTGCAAGTTATGGAGAAGTTGTGCAAATACGTTTATGCCCATGATAACACTGATCGACTAAGAACTCGTGCGATTCTTTCGCACATTTATCACCATGCCCTCCATGATAACTGGTTCCAAGCTCGTGACTTGATCCTGATGTCGCATCTTCAAGAAACCATTCAGCATTCTGATCCAGCCACACAGGTTTGAATATGTACATGTATTTATCTTATTAATAAACTCATTTCTATCATTGTAAATTAATTTTAATCTTGGTTTAATTTATTTTTTTCTAATTCTTGAAGTTTTTATCTTCTAGAAGATAAAAAGTTAAACCAAGATTACATTGATAAAAACAGACATAAAATGTATAAAAATATTATTGCTTTTTTTTTTTAGATTTTATACAATCGTACAATAGCCCATTTAGGATTATGTGCATTCCGTCATGCGAATATCAAAGATGCCCACAACTGCTTGGTCGATTTAATGGTGACAGGCAAAGTGAAAGAACTTCTGGCGCAGGGTCTATTGCCACAACGACAACACGAACGTAGCAAGGAGCAGGAGAAAATCGAAAAACAGAGGCAAATGCCTTTCCATATGCACATTAATCTGGAACTTCTGGAATGCGTATACCTTGTTTCAGCAATGCTTATCGAAATTCCTTATATGGCCGGTATGTCTTCTGTATTTAATATTTTTTATATTATATATATTTTTACATATGCTGGCATAGACAATGTACACACACACACACACACACACACACACACACACACACACACACACACACACACACACACACACACACACACACACATATACATCATATATATATATAAACATCAAGTACCGAAAACCATTTCGATTAAAAATAAGAGATTCTTTTTCTGATTTTGTCACAAAGACATACACAATAAGAAATTTTATATACACGCGCGCGCGCGCGCGTGTGTGTGTGTGTGTGACTCAGAGTTTATTATACGACAAATTATTCAATTATAGCGCACGAGTTTGATGCGAGACGAAGAATGATCTCGAAGACTTTCTATCAACAACTACGATCCAGTGAACGTCAGTCATTAGTCGGACCTCCAGAATCCATGAGAGAGCATGTCGTTGCTGCCGCCAAAGCAATGCGTAACGGAAATTGGTCCGCTTGCAACAATTATATTATAAATGAAAAGATGAATGCAAAGGTATTAGAGATTTATATTAACAATTTTTTTTCAAATTGAGAATACGAGGTAGTAATTACTTTTGTATATCAAAATAGGTATGGGATCTTTTTCATCAAGCGGACAAAGTACGAGCTATGTTAACACGATTAATCAAGGAAGAGGCATTGAGGACTTATCTATTTACGTATTCGCATGTGTATGATTCAATCTCGATGCCAAAGCTCGCTGACATGTTCCAGTTGAAGCGGCCCATAGTCCATTCAATTATCAGTAAAATGATCATTAACGAAGAGCTCATGGTATTATGCAAAGATATCTATATTGTATATAATGATTTGTAATTCTATATAATTTATATAGAATTCCTTTTTTATAAATCTAGGCGTCATTGGATGACCCAACTGGAACTGTAGTTATGCATCGAAGCGAACCGAGCCGCCTTCAATCATTGGCTCTGCAATTGACTGATAAAGTTAACAACTTTGTAGATTCGAACGAACGTATCTTCGAAATGAAGCAAGGTACATACAACAGACGAATGAAGTATTTTTGACGATCTTTATCATGGTCTTTATTTATATCACCACGATCTTTATTTTGGTGTATCATCGAGATCATTGACTTGACTGCTATTAAAACTGTTCAATAATATTAAATAGATCAATTTTTTTTATAAAAATTAATATTAAGATTATATTTCTTTTAATATAAATGTTCTATTTGAATAAATTGTTGCTTTTATTTTTCAACAATACAAAAAGATAAATATAGTAAGCTAATGAGAGTCAGCAATAAATGGCGCAATTATTTAATGAACAATCAGATATTGGATTGATGTCTTCTTTATTTTAAACTCTCACGTTCGTCGTACACGAATATATGTCCTAAAAATGTGAGATCTTTATATTTGATTTTAACAATTCTATTTTTTAAGTTTTAATAAAGTTCAACAAAGCTTCAGTGCAATACTTCATGTCTGTGATGATTAACAACTCTTTGTCAATTTGCGAGTGACTTATGGACATGTGAGCTAATTATACTTGTATCATTCTTGCTGAGGTGAACTCCAAAGAGAGTTGAAACGTTCAAAATAAAGAAGACATCAATCCAATATCTGATTGTTCATTCAATAATTGCGCCATTTATTGTTGCTGACTCTCATTAGCTACTATATTTATCTTTTTGTTAAAAATTTTGTTTAAAATTCGAGAGTCCTAATATAATTATTGTTATTTTTTATTTTTCATATATTCATATTTTATATTTTATGTCATTTTTAACGCCTTTTTTCTCTCAAACTTGGCTTGACTTAACCTGACTTAACTTGATCCGATTCGATTCCAATTCTGATTTTATAAATAAATTTGTATACATTACAAATATAAGAAAAAGTACAAAATTATTAAATATTAATCGTATATGACAATATAAACAAAAAGAGAAATAGGAAAAGAGAGAGAAAATTAAGATATCCAATCACATACATTTAATTTTTTTGATGTTTTATTTTTGTTGACAGAAATATTGATTAAAGATAATTTAGAATTGTAATAAAAAATAAATGTTAGATTAATAAATTAAGATGCCTATTATATAATTTTTTGAAGTTTATTCAAACAATTTTTTAATAAAATTATATACTTCATATATATCTTACATATTTATTTCATAATTCAGTATAAAAATTTGTTTTTAGCATAATCTTCTAATTCGTAATAAATATAAACTCTTGCAGGTAACTTCTTTTCGAGAGGGAATCAAGGCAATTTCCGCGATCGTCAGAATTACAATCGCCAACAGGATTGGGGGCGGCAGAGACGTGATCGCGATCGTGATCGTGATCGTAATAGGGAAGAGAATCGAAACTATTAAGTATATAATAACATCAATATTAAAATGGTATGAAATAAAATTTGAGATATCAAATATCATTGTAACGTTTTACCAATACATAAATAATGTCGATGATTTATACAAACAATTGTATTCCGTTGATATACTGCAGAATTATTTAAGCAATTTGTTTCCCACAATCGTCACAAAAAAGTATTATATATAACTTAATATTATATATAACTTATAAAACAAATGTGTAACTTTGATTAATATATTACACAAAAAAAACATTTTTACATTCCTGACAGATGTCACGAGTCTTCAAATCTTTTTTATCCTTTGGATGAGTTTGTTACCCGTTAGAATAGTGTCAGATGTAAGAACAAGGCGTAGCCCTGTAGACTTCTCTATGAGTCGGCAAGCTGCTATTTCTGCACAAGTAATACCTCCTATTATGCAGATCACGACCATTTTTGGCGATAATGCGCCTCGGTGACCATTTACAATGCAAATCGGTAGATTTGTCAGATCCTCGAAACTGCGAGGATCCTTCTCCTGATTTAATACAATATTTAATATTTGTGTCTGTAATGTGTTAAACGATATTAAAATCGCACAATTATACATTAATATAATAATGTAGAAAAAGAAGGTGAATGAAATACGAACTATTGCGGGTATATAAGCGTTATTGAATACGTAGCTAGGACAAGTACGATTGTTCTGATCGGATCGTTTTAAAGAACCAGGTAACATTTTTAATTTTTGCGCATTGCTACTCCACTCGCTGCTCCAGTTCGGCAGTTTATGTAAAATATATTCGTTCCTGTACTTTAGCAAGCCAGTTGTGCGCAGCTTATAGAACAGTGGAATATGCTGATAACCATGAGTATGAAGATGCATCTTTTGGATATCTAAAATCTCGTTTTGCGTGACACCATCAGTAGTGATAGACAACAGGCAAAGAAGACGCAAACATCGCAATTCATGCTCATCTGCAAAAAAAGTATTTTACATCATAATGAAATCATTTTAATTTTAATTAATTTCTAATATCGATCGTAATTAAATATAGTTCTAATTTAATTCTAATGTTAGAAAAGGCACCTATATTCCTCTCAATGTAGCTCAAGCATTCTTTTCGGTCCTTGCAATCGAGCATCAGTTTTTCAATCGTTTGCAAGACTTGAAACTCTGAGCCTACCGTGTCTGCGATAGCCTGACATGCGGATATATGAAATGCTAATTGCTGGGTCATGTCTCTGGTCCTTTGCAATCTCGTCGATACATATCTCTCCATCTCAGCCAACTTCATTGTCTGTATCGCTTCCTGTTCAGCTATATTAGCAAGTTGTTAAAATATCAACAAGGTGAGATCTGTGATACATAGTGCATATATAAAAATAAATACATTTGAGTGACTTGGCCTTCTTATGTAAAATCGGGAAAGCATCACTGCAGGGTGTATCTCTCACTTCTCCATAGATTTGATCTTTATTCGGATCTAATCTGGTTTGCGATTTTTCCAACGTCGCTATGCCGACATTTATCTCCACAACTTCGTTCAACAAACCCGCGTATGTTACGGGCGTCAGGAGAGTTGTAGCCAGATCAAAACTCCTGTCCATCACAATGAAGGCGCCAACCTCGTTTTCTAGACTAGATGAACCCAGACTCTGCTCCATAGATTCCATCAGCTTACTCATTTGTTGACTGTGCTTGCCAAGAAAAAGTGAGAGCCTCGGCGAACCGAGTATCAATTGCAACGACCACAGGTTGCGTGCTAACGCTCGCAGAGAACTTGTGTCTTTATGATAGTAAAGCTCGACAAATATTGGATTTTCCAAGGATAAAATGTTTCCATCTAATCTTATGAATTCTATGGAAAACGTCTGCAACGTAAGTAGCTCGGACAAGCCTGAATAAATGATTCGATGTTAGAAAAATAAACAGAACCGATAATCGTTATAATTTGCTGACCTTCCTCTTCGACTAAATTGTGTAAGACAGGTGGGACGAATGGCACGACCAACAAATGATGGCATACTTGAACGTGTGGTTTACCAGTTAAAGATATTTCAGATTGTATTTGATCTAAGACCCTCTTGCATGCGATCAAGCTGTTAGATACTAAGAATATACGTTGACTGTTTGATGTCTTCAGTCCTTCTTCCAACTTATAAATTTTATCCACTCCGTATCGCCTAAGTAAAATGATACACAATTATTATAAATTGTGATAATAAAAGTAATATGTAGATGTAAGAATATGAGAATATTTACTTCAATACAGTCACTCCTACGAAACTGTCCAATATTTTCATCAATTTCTGTTCTATTATCAGATCCTTTAATCCTGGGATGGCATCTAGTATCTTCACAAGTTTCTGCTGATTAATTTGCTGAAGTGTGGACAGTTTATCATCTAAAGTGATATCCATTTTGTTTTATTCGTAACAAATCGTGATATATATAAAATACCAAGAGAAATAATTTCTAAAGCTGATTATCTTCACAGATGTTTTTCGTATCTAAACATAAGATTCAGAATTATTTCTTACACATATATGTGCGCGCGCGCGCGCGCGCGCGCGTGTGTGTCTGTGTGTGTGTGTGTTTTGTGTACGTGTGTGTAAAATTTTGTTCTAAATAATTAGGGTAAATTATATATAAAGCTAGCTGCTTCCATTCTTTCCATAAGAAAATAACGGATTTTTATAAAAATAATTAAATTACAAATGTAAAATATAACTTAAGTAGCTTTTACTTCACTATCTTTACAGATACTTCTATCTAAAAGCAAATTAACTAATTATCTTCATAGATATTTTTCTTGTTTAAAAACAAAATATTTTTGAATGAATTGATATTTTGGACTGATATTACATTTGTGTAACAAAGATTTTAAGTTTATCGATTAGCTGTAGAATAAAGAGATTTCTTCTCTTGTAACTAATCAAGATTTGAAAGGTTTTGTCAACAAATGTAATATTAACCTAATTCTGCTATCACTACATCATATGTATAAGAAAGCTGCTTTCTTTTCTCTTTGCAAGGAAGTGATTAAAAGTGATGACTTTTATACAAATACGTAATCTGCAATTCTATAAATGTAAAATGTAATTTAATTGTATTTGTGTCAAAGCCCATATTGCACTCAAGAATATCAGGCATTTTTATATTTGAAAAAGAAAGCAACAGTGAGCAACACTAATAAAAATTTCATTTAATTTATCAGGTTCTGAATTCCTCTTTATTTAAGATAAATTAAGAAATAATATTATTTTTACTAAAATTGTACATAAACGAATATTGTTTGCAACCCATATGATCGCAGAAAATAACAAAGAGTCGAAAAGAAAATTGCTAAAACAAATAAAATTACGTAATTATATGGTCACGTTATTATATTTATCGTTAAGGAGGCCCGCAAATTGCGGGCGCAAATTGTTAGCGCGATAAACTGTCAAATGGTAGTATTTCTATAATAGGAATGCTATCAAATTGCGCGTCAAATAACATATGCGAACACGAAAATTGTCGCGGTAACGACATGTCGCCGCGGTCGCCACTCGCCACCGCCACTGCGAGGAGCAGCGAGACTCGAGGAGTGAGGAGTGAGGAGTCACGCACGCACGCCGCACGCAGCGCACGCGTGTGTGCGTCGGCAGCGTCGCTACTTATCGCGCGAGAAGAATCGGACTCTGCGCACCGCGCACGTCGCCGCGGGGACCCTTTTCATCCTTTCATTCTGTCGCCGAGACACAAGTGTACAATACCCAAATACACTGCCGCTCCACGCGAGCGTACTCGACGCCACACGAGCGCGAGCGAGGTTATTTAAAAATGGCGGACGCGTCGTCTTCCGACACTACCTCGGACTGCTGCAATGAATGTTTCTCTGACATTACGTCGGAAAAGTCGGAGTACGTCGTGGTGGGACGTAAGCCATGCACGTCACACCGTCGCAGCAAGCGGAACCTCCTTCAGAAGCTATTAATAAGAGAAGTAAGCCACCTTGATTCTCGAATGGCATCATGAGTGACAGGCCTCAAAGCACCGCGCCTCATGCTGTCAAGAACGATTTCTTACCTGTGACAATATTCTTAAAGAATCAAGGATTATTCGTCTGGCTTCATTGATTTAATTAGAACAAATTGCTGTTTGCATTAAAACCTAAAAATAAAAGGCATCTTTCTGGATGCATAAGCTCCTTTTTTTTAAATATCTTCCTGTATACAAAGTCACAGTAACATTCATTACATCAATATTATAATTTCAACAATATAAATGTAATACAACACATATTATACATAACAGTTACATTGTTGAAGAAATTACAATATTGATGTAATGTTACTGTTACTTTACTGAGTTGAGATAACTCTCGGTTTGTCAGTGTCCTAGAAAATCATAGTTTCATGCCTAAAAAGTTTTATGGGAATAATATGATAATTGATTTATATAGGTAACTATATGCAAGATATTCTGTAACTGCATGATTTTTGCTTGCAGATGAGAGGATGTCTATCAGCGCACAATTACGCCTTAGAAGAAAGACTATTTACAGCTGTGCCTAAATGGCGACATTTCCATCTTCTGCATATAATCCCAAAATCGGCACTTGAGGCAGGGTATGCCAACAACTTCGACTCAATGCACAGATTTATTTGATCCATTCTTTTGCTGCATTCCCCTTGTAGCTATAGTCTGATTTAAATGAGATAAAATAAGTAGAAATCATCATCACAAGCTTTTGATGTTTTCTTCACAGAAACTGAGCTCGATATTTATAAGCCGATACTCATAACGAAACGAACATTTTTAAATAGTACAATAATTAGTACTGTAAAGTCCTAAATAGTAAAAAAAAATCTTTGAACCTTCCTCTATCAATCGCCATATCTGCATTCTGTATATATATATATATATATATATATATAGTTCAAAAGAACAGTTCTTTAGTTCTTTAGAACTTAA
>Ga0157364_1007678_pt1 | contig 11168 bp, 8 predicted proteins | sample AttsexASBM2_FD_111476 | JGI IMG/M metagenome (GOLD analysis project Ga0157364, IMG submission 111476) | Fungus gardens microbial communities from leaf cutter ant in Ribeirão Preto, State of São Paulo, Brazil - Atta sexdens ASBM2 | ecosystem: Host-associated > Fungi > Mycelium > Unclassified ...
GTCATAACGAACATAGATCTTTTATGCTTATATAATTCTATCTGTATTACTATATATACTATATATATATATGTATGTGTGTATATATATATATATATATATATATATATATATATATACCACATTGGAATTATTGAACTACGTGCCGAATTGATTTTTCGGACTTATAAACACAATTATACTACTAATAATATCACGAATTAAATTGACAAGTAATTTTAATAATTTGATATACAATCAGGCATCCTATTAGAATATTAGTATTATAGATGTTAATTTGCATTAATTAGATGTTAATAAATATGCTGAAAAACTGTAAATAAATTTATTGCGAAAAATATTACCTTGGCCGGGAGTCGAACTCGAATCTCGTATTCCATACGAGTTTCTATCTTAAACTTTTAGGTTACAAATATGGTATATATACACATACATGTACATATATAGTAGTTCAGATTGAATTATTTAAGCATTAAAGATCTAACTTTGATCGTTATGGTCATCATTTCTATTTTTTATTGTTGAATTTTCAATAAGATTCTTATTGTTTTTACCATAATATGGATTTAATCCCTGTTCATATCAACACCATCATGATCTTAAAACAATCATTTGTGGCATTAATTCATATCATGTTGATATTAATATTAACAAACAATAGAAAATATATATGCTTGATATAGTCTAGCTATCTATATAGTAAACGGTCTGATTAATATCAACATCGCATGATGTTAAATCCACACCAGTATTTTTTAGAATATTAAAAAATTTAGTTAGATACAGAGATTTAAAAATAATTTGGTTGGGACAAAAAGTAATTATGTAGGACGTTAAAGCTGGTTGCTAGAACGTCCACACTTTTTGCAGCTTTGCTCATTATGCTTGAGCGTCCTACATAATTATTTTGATATTCTAACAAAATTAAATTTCAGATCTATATTTAACTAAATTTTCAGATATTTCAACAAAATTGTGTAACCATGTGATAAAAAACAAAAAAATTCACTATTCACTATCCAGTGAATAGTGGATTTTCCGTCCACACAAGACAAATATAAATCTTTGTGAGAATAAAAGACACGTTTTGACGAGAGGGATGCACTTCGCAAAATAGAAAAGAGAAGAGAAAGAAACATGATCGGGAGAATGTTTGGAAGGGTTAGAAAGGTATGTTTAGAAAGGGCCGCGTGTTGAGGTGCCGCGAAAAGAACGAAAGCGCCACAATAATGCGAAATGGAAAAATCTCTCCTTAGTCACGGCATACTTTCACATCGACACGCTGCACTTGCTTATCGTTAACGGCAAAGAAGAATCGGGCGTGCGTCGCACGTCTGTTCTTAAGCACGTGCGTAGGCATTTATACACCTGCGTGCAATAGGCCACGAATGAGTAAAGTATACGTGAAAGGTATTTTACGAAAGGATAAGGGAGGTCGTGGTTGCGACAAACGAGAATGTTGTCGGCAAATAACAGTGTTATTAGTTATTATATAGCATAATGATTTCGAACCATGCAAATTGCAATGTTAATCATAATATTGTACATTCACCAGTCACAGGATTCGGTGATAATCAATAAATTCTTCTCTTGGCGAAAATCACGCAAAATCATATCTATTGAAGTCGCGGAAAAAAATTGCGACACAACGAGTGTCGCGTATTAAATATGCGCGCTCAGTCTCGGTACGCGTCGCTAATTGCACGACATTTGCGCAAATCCTAGATGTTACTTTCAAACACGAATGTTCCAAATAAATCGTTTCCCTCAAGTGACTAACGAGGTGGACGTAAACGATATAAAATGGTTTAAATAAATGGTAACGAATAATGACGTAACGATCGCGTAATATTTCAATCGCACAATGGCCCGAGTGTGTACTTTATCGTCGTTAAAGGTCTTGATTGGCATTCAATTTTCCTCAGCTGTCTGCGATTCATATTTTGACAACAGTAATAATATTCGTGGCAAAAGAAGGACATGCAGCCATGGTCACGTCAATTGTAACGAACATCAGCGGCTCAAAATCAATACTACAGCGAGAGCGAATGGAGGATGAATCGTATCTTAAATTAAAAACTCGTTCATCGACTCACTTTCAGTTACTTGAGCATACTTCACTAACTCGAGCTAGTCTCCAGGAAGTAATCATTCTTACGCTTGAATATACTTTCCCTATGTTGCCGCGAGTTTTTATCCGTGTAATTTCATTCCCACTGAGTCCATCGGCTATTATTATAGTAATATTAGAAGGCGATGCAAGTGGAAAGTCGGTTTTATTAAGCTGATTACGAAACTCAAGGAGTAACAATGATTATCAATGAATATTACTGCTGTCATATTTACGACTAATAAATGTTGGAAAATGACATGTTTAATAATAAATATGATTTATTTTATTGTTAATTTTATTGTTAAAATAATTTTCTCCCAGCAATCATTTAACGTCGCCCCAGTAAATTAATAATGTCAATATGTGTTAATAATGTCATTCGGTTTGTTTTTCGATGAAAGTTATTACGTGCGATATTTTACGAATCAGGAAATCCCGGGGACGCGCTCGGTGAAATTGAACAGAATCAGAATTCTGCGAGTGAATCGTTATAACACGAGTTTTATATCTTTAATTGCCAAGAGATTCAGGATTATTAATCATTTTTCATATTTAATCATTTTAAATCTCGATAATTTGTACCAAAAGTTCTAGAAATACTTTTTCTAAATGTAAAAGAAATAAACTTGTAATAAAACATGTCAAAACATGTTTTTCGAGATCTTGACAAGCTTAATATTTATCTTAAATTTAATCTTGATTATACAGATTATTCTCATACCATTCGTTTGACTTGTCACATTTTTGCTTTAGAACATCGTTCTTAAACGTGATATGACAAAATTTTTAATTTCGTTCGTTTTTATCTACGTTGTTGTGATATTATAATCTTCAAAGCATCTTTTTACGCAAATCCCAGATGTTATTTTCTTTGAAGGATCAAAATACTTGACGTCTCGATAATAAATTGATCATGCAAATTTCTTCATCAATTTGCATTATATAATATATTTTCTTTATTTTCTTATTTCTTATTTTCTTAGTTCACTATTATAAGTTTATGACATCATTTTATTTAAGCAAATGCTTAAAAACTTGAATTCAAGTCTTTTAAAAAGAGTTATCACAATTCTCTTCACATTTTTTGATTCTACAGAATTGCTACAGAAAATGAATTTTAAAATTCTCTTTTCCATGTTTTCCAAATGAAAATGGAAAATTTTCCATGACTAATATAAAATATGTAAACATTTTAACATTTAACATTTAGACTTAAGGTTTTAACATTTAGACTTAAGGAATAGGAAAGCTAATCTATATTATTAAAGATAACGCAAAAAAAGCTTAATAGCATAGTAAAATTTTGGGTACAAATTCAAGCTAGCAAAAAATAAATTAGTTTTAGAAAAAAGAAGATGCAATTATGACGAAAAAGAGGGATCAAATAAAAATACTGAATGAAATATAAATATAAATTTAATTATTTTATTAAAATCGTATAAAGTACGCAAGTTTTGAACGTATTTGACTATAAACATCAGATATAATATTTAAAAAATTGTAACAGTTGTTTGGAATAGGAACAATTTAAGAAAATTGCGAGCAAATTTCGAAATTCCAGACTTTTTTACATCTTTCTTTTCCCGGTTTTCCAAATCTATTTTCCAATCCTGTTTTAAAAAAGTACGATATGAATGCGGTTTGTAAATTCCAGTTTCCAGACTATTCCGTTTTCTTTCTTTTTTTTTTCCACAAATTCTCACATCTAACACGCACTTCGGCAGGTTTTACATTCTGCAAATATCTTATATATGGAAATTATTCAGTATATGATCCGTAATATTATTAGTTAGAAACGAATGGTTTCCTTCGTTCATAATCGCTACAAATAAAATATTAAAATGATAGCGGAGAGTGTCCTAGTGACCCAAAGATAATAATCTGTCGTAACAGTGTACTTTGATCTTCCGCTACAGAGTCCTTCTCGTTTATAATGAAGACACGATGATATTGATAACAGTAAATAAGACGCAACTGTACCAGACTAGTGCGATTAAAACCAGTATTAACAATATGTGGAACAAAATTCATTATATTTTGTTTTCTTCTTTCATTTAATATGATTAATATATATATATATAGTTTTGAAAGAAGAAAAAATTATGTTTATCTAATTGGATCACAATTTTCAATTTTCTCATCTCTATTTTTAGTGATCAAACAAAAAATTTGATTTGAATTACACATTTTCTATCATTTTCTATCAGTCTAATTTCCATTATAACGACTATCGCAGCTGTTTATTTAGATCAGGTCAAAGTTATTCATATAAAATTACTCGATAAAATTACGAAACAATTGCTTCGGAGCGTCTGACAAAGAGATGTAATATGTAAATAGTATACAAGATGTATAGTTTTCTTTTGTCATTCATTTAAGAAAATCGACATTAAACATTTAAATACATGTAGAAACTTTTCCATACTGCAACCGCTGATGAGGTCAGCGTCATGCAGATACAACTGGTGAACCTGAGACGGCATAGCAAAAGTAATTGTTACGCGGCGTTATTCAATCGTCTCTAAATGGACAGAAAGGACAGTGTGTGGCAGGTCGGGATTACCCAATAGCTACAACGTGACTTTCTCCGTGCGAAACACACCTGTACACCGGTGGCACTGGCCTCCGAACTTCTGCCTATCGGCGATACGTTTTTTTAATCGGCTATGTACGCGAAGGAAAATCTATGGGCAGAATCGAGTGGTTTTAGAAAGTCGCAGCGAATCTATACTCGCGGCCGATGTCGTTTCGTGTCACAAAACTACGGTCCAGGCTGGTACCGAGCTTTCTTGTGGAGATTTATGGTTCTCCTTATTTCGTTGGAAATCGATTTATGTGAAAATTTACATGAAGGGATTTGCGATATCAATGCGAGAATTCCGCGAAATAGCCTTAGAAAGATCCCACTTCCGATAAATTAGATGAATTCAAGGTTTTACAACTGAAAATTCTCTTTATTTAAATTGCTTTTTTGTTTAGACAACTTATAAAAAAAAAAAGAAATATTTTAATTAAAATATTTAAAATATCAGGCTAGACACAACGATTTGTTTTCACAAAAAATCTTCTTTTTCCAGTCTACAGTCGATTGACATGATTAAATTTCGCAAGTTACCATCTATTTCTATGCGCAAAATGAATTAAAAATCCATCCCGGATCTTCAAGGTGAGAAGACGAACGTGCGTGAAAATCTGACGAAGATGATTCATTCTCCTTTGATGTCACATAATCCCTTATGAGGGCACCATCATCCCATGAAAAGAGGCTTTGTGTCTGAACAAAAGATGATTCTCGTTTCGATCGTAGGACTTTCGATTAAAAACCATCCAACCATATTCTTTCATTAACTTTCATTAAGGGGAGGAATTCTCTTGCTTTCTCTCTCTTTCTCTTTTTTTCTTAGTTTTGATATTCCGATAACAAGATAATGGAAAAAATATTTCTATTATTGTTATTTGAATCCGATTGTGTATATAATTTCGCAATGATTAACTTAGAGTGATTTTATTATAATCGTTTCTATTTTAGCATTGATACGTATGATATGAATTTGATAGGAATATGAAACCAGTCGGAACACTATTGAATTACTAATGGAACACGACGTTATGAATAGCAACGAGTTTCAACGAAAATCGATTAAGGATCGGTTACGACATTGATCAGCTAAACTTGTTTAATTAAAATCGATAAATTGAAAATTTATTATAGATAAAGTATAAGTACATGAAATAATTATTACTTTATGTAATATTTATTTTCCTATAGAATTGAAATATCTCATAAATTGTTATAGTATAAATAAAATATACATTGATATAGGAAATATGCATTGATATAGGAAACAACATATTTCAAAATTACAGCAATTTTTCCGTAAAAAATTTTTCTTAATTGGAAGTATTTTAATTAATAAATTTCTGTAACTCTACTTTCTTTTCATGTTATACATGTATATTTTAAATTATAACGTATTCTTTAAAATTATGTTATAAGTTTTCAAAATTTGAACATTGCAATCCTGGTATGATATAAATTTAAAAATTATGACACTTTTCCATATAAGCAAACGAGTTGCAAATGTGCCATTTTTTCGCAAAAATATATTAGTTTTTTTTCTTCTTTTAGTCGATTTTCTTTTATTGTTTAAAAAATAATAATTTTTTTATTTATATCACTTATATGAAAAAGAATAAGATTGAAAAGATACAAAAGATAAATACAAGAAAAGAAAATAGGAAACCGAGCAATACAGATTAAAGTCAGTAAACATTGTAGTTTAGTAAATGATTTGCTTCTATAAAACGCAGTCAATGATAATGTTGTTAAGTTTTCAGCACGCCAAACACGTAATATTGAACAATGTAGGTCAAGCCTGACGACACTTTTCTACATGATTTCAATGACAATAATCCTAAATGTTTCCCTCGCACGAATTCTCCGATGCTTCAATCGCTTACCCAAGGGATTGAAATTGATATCTCAATTTCGGACTGGCCGCAAATAAGTTCAAACTCTGATATTTCCGGAGTGCTTTAGAAATATCTGAAATAAAATAATGACACACTTTATGAGATCTTCGAATATAAATAATTCTCTAATCCCGTGTCTTTATATTTGTGTTTATCTTTAAATTTTCATTTAAATGTTTTACTTGATCTCTTCATTAAAAATTTCGTAATATCCAATACCAACGATATTTTTGATGTATTAATTGTAAAGTAAAACGTCTCATTTTATTGACTTGTTTCAGTGAAATCTCATTTTCGTGAAACCACATTGTAAGAAGTCAAGCCATGACTCTTTATGACGTAAATGACGAGTTTTTCTGCACGTTCCAACTACAGGAAGCGTTGAATAAGCAAACAGCGTGATTATCGGGCGCACTCGAACCGATTTAAGAGAACAATAAATTTTTCTAACAATAAAGCGAGAAGAGAAGACGAAAAAACGTTACGATGTATTTTTCCCGTTACGCGTTCAACGAATCGCGACAAGAGATTCAATCTTGCGTATAACAATTCGCCCAGCAACTCACTTTGCATTTCTCGCGGTATATATATCTACACGCAATGTGTTGTAAATGCAAAACACTAATTGGACAGATCGGAACGTTTCTTATATCTGAATAAAGAGCGCTTTCTACACAGTTTTTATACAATAAATGATTTATCGATTGCAAATCGAGAGGAATTCGTTTACAGGAAGCGACTATTGTTCCGATTCTGTTAAATCTTTAAATTTCACTTCTAATTATGAAAAAATATTTACATAAATTTTTATACATCCTTTGTTTCACGAGCTCGTAAAAAACGCCACAGGAATCCAATAATATATATGACTCAGCAATCATAACGCATTTATTAATGATTATTATTAATGATTATAGCTTCTTTTTTCTTATAATTAAAAAAAAATCTATCTTTAGCTTTTAAAGAAGAAAAGAATCCTTTCTTCTTTATAAATCCTCGACTGCAATTTAATATTATTAACTTGGTCTTAATCCTTGATTTTCTAGCGATATTAAATGGAATAATGATTAACGATTTATCGTACTTTCGCTTTCAGATGTGGCACTTGACGTGCGTCGACGACTTTTTAAATCGCGCGTTTTACAAAGTTGGCCTCCATGTCGGTAGACATCCCGGCTACTTTGTAATCGTGCCGATACTGTTGGCGTGCATATGCTTTACCGGTTATCAGAGGATACACTACGAAATCGATCCGGAATACCTCTTTTCGCCCGTCAACGGACCTGGCAAGACCGAGCGAGCGATAGTCGAGCAGTACTTCAAAGTCAATTATAGCCACCAATTCAATCTCGGTCGTATCACACGACCAGGTGAGAGTCTCATCAATCATTTATTCTGCGATTTCTTTGTCCTCAAGGAATTCCGTGAATCCAACAAGTCTATAATCCTTCCAATCGAGAATTAGCATAAATAGAGATAAACGTACTTCTTGGGCCTATAACATTCTCCAAAAAAATTCTACCTTTTATCCTTTAATATTTGCTTTTTATTTCTTTTAAAATACTTGAAGCAATCATAACTTTCAACGTTAAAAATCTCTCAAGAGTTTTTATTGTTATTTTTTAAAAATAATATTTATTTTAGATAAACTTTCTTTAACTTTCTTGATCTACATTACAAAACATTTTTATGATTAGATTTCCTATCAACTTTTTTTCTTCGCCGCTTTTATGAGAAAGTAATAGAGAAACCAATCTGATTTGCTATCACCGGAAGAATAGCTTGCTTTCCTGCTTGGTTAGTGATCGATTAAATCCGTTGATTATTGCAGGCCGATTCGGTCATGTAATCGTGATTCCCAAGGATGGCGGGACTAATATGCTGAAGAGCGCGATTTGGCAGGAGCTGAGGGAGCTCGACTGGTTAGTTAAGAACGTCACAGCGAAGTACGAGGACGAAGAATTTATGTATGACCAAATTTGTGCGCGATGGCTCGACCAGTGTTTCACCAACGACATCCTAAATCTTCATCACATAATAAAGTACGCGAGACGAATGAAAGAAAAGAAATAAACGATTCCGTAACGTATGAAGAAATGGAACGCGTTTCAAAATGCGTTTGTTAATTCGTGTCGAGTTTCAAATGGACCCTTAAACTTTTTTTTTCAGGGAAGTAGAAAGGCGAGAGCTAAATCTGACGTTCCCGGTGATGTTCAATCCGGTCACCTGGGACGCTCATCTATTTCCGGTATTCTTCGGCGGAAGCGTCGTCAATAATGATTTCATCATAGAATCGGCGCCCTCGGTGCAGCTCGCCTACTTCATCACCGTCGACAGTCCACGGCAGGATGCAATGTAAGTTCACCGATCACGTTTGCAAACACGTCGAAACTCGTTGATGGAATTGGTCCAGTTATTTCAATCACACACAACAGCAACCTCAAACGTAACGTTGTTTACTGACACGAGAGTGCTCGAAATTTCATGAAAGATATATGCTTTATGTCTATGAATATTGTAGAAACCACGAATTTTATATTGTTACGCTCAAAAATAATACCGATAGCAATTTTCTATAAATTTCAATATCTCGATATGATATTATTGTGAAAAACTAAAATCTTATTAAAATAAAACTAAGATACAATATAATGAAAATTAAAAAATTTGTAATCTAATTTTTATATAGTTCATTTTTGCCACGTAAAACTGTATAATGCGTTTTTACACCGGAAAAAATATTAAATCTTTGAATAAATATTTGTTTCAATAATTTTAAGTAAATGTTTAGTAAATGTAAATATATATTTATCTGATACAAAAACCAGTTTGATTTAACTGTCATTTTTTATTGAGTAAGAAATTGAGTAAAAAATTGAGTTTTTACTTACTATAATTAAATGTTTACTTAATGCTATTCAAAGGAATTTTAGTAAATTTTTTTCAGTGTACAAAAATTATGATTCAAAATTTTTTAACGTTTATAATAATCAACCATGCTTGTGTGTGTAAGTGGTATCTCATTAATTCACCACATGGTCGTCAGTCGGACATCACCAATTGAATCATCTATTGCTATCAACGGCGTCCGTGCAAATAATAAGAGTCTGATTCACCCGTGACCATATTATATTGATTGCCTATTGTTATCGTTAAAGATGGTAAAGCACATGTATATTGATATAGCCATTGTTTCGGATATATTTTAACCGTGAAATCGAGTGAAATTAATTCGTAAAGTACTCAAGAAGTTAAATTTTAGAAAAGAAATAAAATCAAGGTTCAATAAAATCTATATAATTTTCTGGTTAAATTTTTCATGATATCTAATGTTTTACGAACGCGACAGAATTTTTAGTATATTCTTCAATATAATTAATTTCTTTTTTAATTTGTCAAATTAGCGGCGCTGCTTGGGAAGAGGCTTTTCTGGATGTCGTCGGCAAGGCCGAGGATGAAGGTGCATTTAAGCATATTAGCATCGCGAGATTCGCCTCGAGGACCCTTGAACTGGAGCTCGAGGCCAACACGAAGACAATCGTGCCGTATTTCACTAGCACGTTCGTTATAATGGCCCTGTTCTCAGTCGTGACGTGCATGATGACCGATTGGGTGCGCAGCAAACCTTGGCTTGGTCTTCTGGGCAACATCTCTGCCGCCATGGCAACAGTCGCAGCTTTTGGATTGTGCATCTACCTGGAGATCGACTTCATCGGCCTCAATCTTGCCGCGCCATTCCTCATGATAGGTAAGCTGCGATTGATATTATTACAATATTTTTATGAAAAAAGCGAGCTAATCTTTCAGTATGAAATAATTAATGAAAATATACGCAGTTTCGTATTTTAATATAGTTGCAATATATTTTAGAAATTTGACTGTAAGTTCCTTCATTATTAATTAATAATATTTTTAATCATTTATGGAAGAAATTTTTATTGTATGTATTTTATTTTACCAAAATAAGATTATTCCAAATTCATCAGATTTTTTTTGTTATAAGTTTGGAACAACTATATGTGTAATTCGTTCGCTACGGTATCGTTACTTCGTAAACTTTATTGCCTCGGAAATTTGTTACAATCGATATTTAAATTGATACCTGGCCCAAAGTTGAGTAATGAAAATAATGTCCTAAGCTTCGCCTTTTTTGCAATACTATGCCGTAATCTCCTTGCGTCTGTAGAAACACGTGTTGATAAACATGTAGCTCGCACCGTCTGGTGCATACGAGCGAAATAAACGAACTATGATTTATGTGAAAAGCGGAAGTTGTCTTTTCCCTTTCGACGTCGCGCTTGCCTGCGTCCGACGCCGAGCAAAGTTAGTCTTTAGCAATAATAATAGCTTTATTCGATCCAATCGACCGACCGCAATTCTCAAAACGACAATTATTCTCTTTTATTCAAAAATAAGGCAGTTCTTCATATTATCTGATTTAATTCGATTAATAAAATTAAGTCGAGTAAAATAGAGTGAAGACGATTTTTGGCATCTTCGAAAGTCGATCAATTTACTTCTTGTGATAAAATTAAAAAATTTGAATAAATTAAGTAAACTCACTGAGATCTTTAAAAAAATA
>Ga0157364_1007680_pt1 | contig 11168 bp, 10 predicted proteins | sample AttsexASBM2_FD_111476 | JGI IMG/M metagenome (GOLD analysis project Ga0157364, IMG submission 111476) | Fungus gardens microbial communities from leaf cutter ant in Ribeirão Preto, State of São Paulo, Brazil - Atta sexdens ASBM2 | ecosystem: Host-associated > Fungi > Mycelium > Unclassified ...
ACGATATTTTTCCTCCACGCTTTAATCTTGCGAATGATATCGTGTTTCTGATTTTTAAATTGAATTCCCACTGTCTGTCTTTTCGCTCTCGACGTCGCTCTCGTTCCAATTTTCTGAGGGAAGGCTATCGTAACTTGAATTGCTGCTATTTCGTATAGTTAACTAGGGTTTCAATTTGTAAGTTGTGTAAGGCGCAATGTGATTCAACGCTAGTTCGAAATCCGTGATGCGTGCAGCGTTGTTCACGACCTTCGAAATCTGGTAGATTTTTGAAAGCTGCAGAAATTCCTTCCAGATTATGCACGTTTCTAGAGAGTAGATTACTCAGATAACGTGTCTTCTTTTGTCCTCTGGAATAGATGTAGCGTGCGTGTCGTGTAATGTCACGCAGATGATAATGTATCGTAAAATTTTTTGAATTGACATCTCCATCGAACTATTCGATTCCATGATAATTTCGTGTAAGCCAGTTGTTTTCTCAACTTACTCTTTCGGGTAAATCATCAAATAGACAAGATGACATCATAATCCAGTGTCCAGTAATCGTCGTATTAATCACTAGAACCGCGACTTCTTTCGGAAGTAAGTATAAAGTTTTCTTCGACATCGTGAAAACTTTGTCGACTATATCCATTATGATATTTCGAATTTTCGCTACTCTTTTTTGCATCACGAAATGCTGGGATCGGTGTCGCAAACAAGATTGCTTTTTCGTCACCTCGCGTCCATTTAGATGAGAAAAAAATGTGTAGGGGGGGGGGAAATAATTTTCTCGCGCAAGCTATAGGACTAACCGGAAAAGTTGACAATGACTTGACGCGAGGAGTCGCTTACTAAAATGTTATCAAACTCAGCATAGATACAATTAATAGTCACGGAAAGAGCTTTTTCGAATCTCACTTCTAATTGTAAGTCTTTCGTGTTTTACGAGATTCCAATGTCCTGCGCAATTAGCAGATAGATCTGGAGTAAGATTGAAAGCGAAAACAGTATAGCCATTGGCATAATCATCTCTACAAAATTACTCTCATTCAGAAAGTGAATGCCGGTTCCCGAGAATAATGTGTGATAAGCTTCAATGTAGAACGATTCGTCTTTTGAAAAATTTGGTTGTATCGGTCTACGGAAATTTGTATGCCATCGACGTACAGTAAAAAGAAATTTATGCCATAATTTTTGAAATTAAACGGATTCAATTTTCTATCTCCTTGTTATCGACAAAATCGACTATTATTCATTTTTTTCGACAGCTATCCAAGTATTGCACTGTCTATCGATTCCCCCACGACGCTAGCATGTATCGTGAATGTTTTCACTTCAACTCTCATAGGGGGATACTTGGCAGTAGTTTTATTCAACATTCTAGCGTGTGCGAGTAGTACACTCGGGCTTATTTCTGCTCTTCTTACGAGTAGACTTGCGTCAAGAATGCGTATTTTTTGATATCATTTTATTCTCCATAAGACAAAAAAAATGAATGTTTCGAACGTATGAGTCTCATTCTAACTTCTTACTCTTAATTAAAAATTTATTTTGAAAATGTCGCAGTGAAGGCGAACCTAACCAATGAGATCTAGCGCATGAGTTGCTTGAATCTATTGCGCGTTTCTTGAGCGTATTTGGATTTGACGAGTCTAATGTATCGTCCATGTAACCAGGGATATCCGTGTCCCATAAGCAAGAAGTTAGATGGGAGGTTTTTGCGAGTAAAGCATAATTTAATAACGCCTTGATGTACGCGTAAGCATTGTTTGGTGGCGATACCAGCTTTTCATTGAAGTATACATCGATTTGATTGAACATGGAATGCAGTAAATGCGATTTACGAGTCCTACTTTTGCCCTGTCGTCGGATGCTCTCCCCGCGTTCGTTTTCTACGCATATACGAAAACTCAACATGGTATGAGTGAGGTCTAGATAGTCTTCTCCATGTCCGGACGAATTCTATAGGTGAGTCGTCCGCGAACGAAGTTACGGGTTTGTAATAAATCCATTGCGAACTCTCAATGCTGGTTTGCGTAAGAGGCAGAGAGAAGAGATCGAGTTCACTCTTTATACACTCACTCAAGTGGGTATGAAGAAAGGACATGCTTTTCCTTCAGCCACGAATTCCTATCTCAATTAGGAATCTCGGATATGTCGTTTCTTGATTCGATGTTTCTTAGCGGATGATTTTTTTCCTGCACGAATTTTCTTTGAGCACGAATTTTCTTTTTCTTTTATCACTTTTTTGCTCTTCTTCCTTGTGTACTTCTCGATGATTTTCTTTTGATTGTCCGGTGTCGTTTATGATGCACGATACGTTTATCTTGATCACCGGGTAGAAATTGAAGCACCGCGGATTTCGCGAATATTTTATATCCTGATCCCCTCATCAGGGAACATTATTTTTTCTTTGGCTTTTCTCTTCAGATTATCCCTCGATTCCGCGAGCTGTCTGTTGTTCTTTAATCGCTTCGGTTTATTATTTTCAACATCTTCTATTACGTTAATTCCAGCACATAAAGCTTCTTTACCGACATGCACCTTTATTTAGTTAGGTAGTATTTTTCTAAGTAACCTGTCGAGAAAGCTTCCAATTCCATGTTCGCGTTGGCAGAGCCGACGAAAACACGTGGAATTCCATTTCTACCGGTGTCTCGCGCATCGAAATACTCTTCATATTTCATCGCTAATTCCTAACTAAAGATTATCACACTCGCGTACATGGAAGAAAGAAAGTTATTGCTTACGTTTAAAGTACAGCATCACTGTCAGCGTTCCGAATTCGAATAGAATTTTTTTCCAAGATAATCTTTTATATCTATTTCGATCGTTCTGAAATTCATTCATCGCAATGGGATATAATTTGGAAATATTAATTAATTGAAAAATGTTTCACCAAATTTGCACTAAATGCGTAATTATGACTGCGTATCTCGATCGGAACTATCCTGAGAAGAGGACTACGTATTATTTGTTATATAAGGCTCACAAATATTGTAATAAACGAACATTTTATCGGGGATATCGCGCCATAAACTACAGGGCTCGCTATTCTAGTAACTGTATGCAAATCGTTTTCCCGTCTCCTTATTAAATCCGTGAGTAAGAAAAGTTTTCTCTTCTATTTCATTCGAATTAGGTTTACGTATCGCGAGCTTGAAATAAAATTGTTTACTGGAAATTGCTGATGCGGAACTTAGCATTCATAAAGGATTATCGGAAAAGTTTATATAATGTACCATTTTGCATTTCTCATCGCAGTTAATATTTATCAAGACTTTACCGCCAGACATTTTTTGCTGTTCGAAATAAAAATACGATTTGGCAACTTTACACGCAATATTAATCGCATCAATAAGCTCATGGATATTGTTATAAATTCCATTTAGAAATGTAACTTCTTTTGCCGTAAACGCATCATTCGTATCCTCTCATCGGGTTTGCATCGATGAATCTGATCACATTTTCGTTATGATGTACGTGTAAAAAGCTACAGGGAAATTGAATCTCGCTTATCGCAACCTCCCATTGCTCATGTAACACTATAGAGTGAGGTAATTCCGTGATAAAGGACGATGTTGTATTATCCGGAAAATGACGCATACTGCTGTTATTCGAAAGAAATTTTTCCTCCTCCATCGCGAAGAGAAATTAAACTCGAAGTCGGAATCCAAGTATCAAACTTACTGGAATAACTGCGCCAGCTAACACTTGCTCATTAGCTTCTCTACTCTTTATCATGCAATCGACGATAAACTGTTCTTCCTCTAAGTTTTTCTCAACTCGAGTTAATTCTTACTCATACAAAATACCTATAACTTCGTCTGCTAAATCTCAATTCGTACACATGAGGGTTTCACCAATCGAGAACACGATAAATTTGAAATATCTCCTCGCTCTACTTAGTCTCGTATCCTTTCTCGAAGGCTTTCGTTCTATTGATACGAACGAGATCTTTGACGCGATATTAATCTTTCGCGCACGTTTCTTTAATGTTTCGTTTTTCCAACGACGAGCTATATTTTCATGAGCATGTGTTTTCTCTCATTTCTACTGCTGATTGCATTCTCGTGGATGGGTAACATGTGTGATTGTAAGCGCGTACAATATCCTGAAGAACATCTATGTAGCTTCGCAAGTTTTTACGAATGTGAAGTAATGCCACATTCACTCTTTCAGTGTTCTGTTGAAGCGCTTGACGGCTTTAATGTCCGGATTGCGTATTACCCGAAAACGTATGTCGTTTTTTTAAAGAAATTTCATTGAATGTGCGACAAATTCTTTGCCCTTGTCCGTTTGCAAGTATACGGGTACTCGTCTTTCGCTTTTCGCTAGTACGCGCTGGAAAGCTTTTATCACGCAGTTACTCGTTTTGTCACGTAACGGTTCTATTTACTTAGTACATGGATAATCACTAAAAGATAGGAATAATCATCATTGTAACTTTTTAGATTTCGGAGTTCGATCAAATTTGCCTTCCACACATCGTTAATGTTTACGCTGTAATGCAATCGCGGAAATTTTCTGCGCAATCGTCAGTGCAATGTGTACGCGTCTTGCGATTCGAGCCAGCGTACGACTTCCCGCGAGAAATTCGGTTTAACGGCTCGAATTAGATTATCCACATCGTCGGATAGCTGGCATAATGCGACGTAATAGAGTTTTTCAAATGTCATCGTTATCTCAGTTTTTTCAATCAAGTAATCAATTTTTTCCTGTTTGCAAAGATATGGGGATATCAGTTTTTCGTGTATGAGAAAGAATCAACGAACTTTCCTCATCTATTTCTTGTTCATAATTTTTACGTTTTTCTCCTTCCTCATACTCTCAATACAATTGGAGCGAAATTTGCGCTTTCGATAAAAAAGTCGTGGAACTCGCAGTAGGTCGAAGTTTTACGTTGTTTACAGTAACATCATGGACAATAATCTTTTATTTCTCATCAGTGCAGAAGGTGTGTTCAATACACAGAGTAATCGTGCAAACTGATTTCTACCCGCTGCTTTTACAGTTTTTCTCTCGCGCATTGTATTTATTAAGTCAGCGATATTTGAATCTTTCAGGACGTTGCAATCTATAATCACGATTCCTTGCTTGTCCCAATTAATTCTATCAGGTACAGCTCGAAACAAATGTTTAATCAGTAAATGTGCATGCTTACATAAGATTTCGATATGCTTTCTAGTATTTCCTGGTTTTCATCGTATGATTATGCTCCCTCGAAATTTCGAAATTTTTCGTAATAATATTTGTGTTACTAATGGAATGTGATGGCAGTGGTATATCGGATGTTTGCGTGAGATCATGAAAAACGCTATCGTTCGTTGTCTCTTTATCAACGGAGGCATCTTGTGTAACATTGTCTTTTGCATTTTTGTTTTCGTTACGTACGTTTTTCTGTCTTCGCGTTTCTTGGATAAATCGTAGATATCGCCATAATGCCTCTCTGTACATTTTCCACCTCTCACTTTCGTCACGCGGAATTAAGAATACGACTCATCTCCGCATCGAGTCGTATTAAATGAATTCCCTGAAAATAAGTTTCCCTGTATTATTAGTGCTCAAGATGTTATCTGAATTTTGCGGTACTGTTATTTCTTTTGACTCGTCAACGAATGATATCGGATTTTGACGTAACTGATGTTGCATTCTCTCCAGATTTTCCGTCGAAATTAAAACCATTTTTTTAGCCCTCTCTATAACGTTTTATTCCTCCTATTTCGTTCCTTCAATAATAGTGAATAAGATCGATAATATAAGCCCGATAATATAAGGTAAAAATCTGCCTCGTTGCACCAACAGCTTTTTTAATTACGATATTTTGCAACGATGCAACGCAAAATCTTTTCGTATTTCGTTAACCAATCTTTTTCACACCATTTGAGCGAAACGTTACCTTTGATTGTATTAAAAACACATTCAGATACAACGAATTAGTTTTTCGTCAACGTTGCGCAAGAAGGTTGTGCGTTGAATTTTGTCAAATGATAGAGCGCTCTGAGGAACAGGCGTTTCTCTTACCGATCGAATGTGTGATGATTTTTATCGCTCTGTATGATTTCTTGTTACTCACCTTCATCGCAAGAAAAATCTACGATTGATACGTACGATTACCCGTTTTGAACTTTTATACGAATTCGTTGGAAAATGATCTACGCGGCACATAAACGTAATGAATCGTATCCTCGAAAAAAATACATGTTCGAAATCGGTACTCGTCCGGGGTTGATTGCTTCAGATCGAGCAACAAATATCTGTGAAATCTCGATGTAGCATCGTAGTATGAATCTCTTCTAAGAATTTCATCGTCGGGATAGACTTGACGCACTAAATGACGAATTTGAGCGCGATCACATGGATTTTTGAAAACGACGATGACGATGATGTAATTCGCGTTAAGTGATATATCACGCTGACCATGTCCCCGATGGAATAGATTCTGCGAGATAAGAATAACACTGAGATTCTTGTGATAACTGTCTTGGATAAAAAGATCCACAATCGCGTCGCACAACGACGATTTCATAAAATCGATTATCACTAATTTCAGAGAAAGAGGATCGTTCGAATCTTCCGAACATGATAATCCCTCGCAAAATTCAATTATATTCTTCTTCGTCGTTTTAGTATTGCTGCATCCCCAACGCTGTTCTTTGAATTTTTTTACACGTTTATCGTATTGTAATTGACGATAGGCTTCTTGCCATTCCACGTAATAAAACAAAACTCTCTCAAAACGCATCGGAAATGAGAGATAAATGCCGGAGAAAAGCGTTCTCAAAGATCGTCTTCTCAACCGATCGGCCCGCATACGATCGATACGATGTCCAAGGACAGCACGTCCATTTTACGAAATGAATGATCGATCTCCGTGCGCGACTTCAAAAGCAAAAAGAAAAAACATCATTTGATTTCTAGATACGCGAAAAGAAATAATTTTAGCAGGGCAGGGGGGATAAGCTGATCGAAAAATATCTACAACATCATTTCGACAATATTTTACTATTTCCTATTTGAAATCAAAAACAAAATTCGATCGCAATATTTCCTCGTGCCAAACCATAAAACGCTCGTGTTCCTCGGATTTCAGTTGTTCAGGCGAATAATATCGAGCGTCAGGTATTGGTTCAATATAATTTTGCAGCGTATTAAACAAATGAGGAAAAGAATCTTTACCCAAAGTATCCTGCAGTCCAAAAGCCTTGAGTAAACGCATCATCGGTTAAACACATATATAATTTGAACTATCAAAATTTTGAACAAAATGATTACAAAATTATCGTCATAACGATAATTTTCGTTCAAAATCATCCGAGATTTTTTCGTTATTCCCGACTTTTCAACGAAGTACTTTAAAATGAACTGAGCGATCAAATGCTTTATTATGCGCGATACAGATGATTTTTTAAAAATATTTAGATGTTCGCGAAATCGACAAACTCTTTTATGAGATCACTACTAAATATGAATTTGCGCATTCCACACCAATGACATCGCAATGACATGACCTCTATTCTCGCGCACGCTTTGCAAATTTGTTATTCGACGCAGAGAGTTGAAACGTGAATTCTTACGTTTTCCTTCGAGCTTCTCATCTTGTCTTGTTTCAAAAATAAAACACGAATGCGATGCGATCTCTTTTAACACACTCCGTGTCTTCGACGTTATTCGTATTTATTTGCGGATTTTCTTCTCGCGATGCTATAGTACTCGTATCCTCTCCAGGGTTTTCTACTGAGGCTTTACGACAAAGAGGCCGTATGTAACACAATCGTCTGCATCCATTACAAATTTTAATGGATTCGCAAACGTTTGCGAGGAATTGATTATATGACCCCTGCGCTCGATGACGTTCAAAATCATATGCCCGAAGAAGACACGAATGCACAAATCGCATTTAATCAACGTCGAGATGTTCGCAAGACAGGAAGCGTAGCAGCGTGGTCACTTTTGTGCATCGATGACTTCTTTCGTTACGAGAAGCCCACGCTATGCAATATTCTCCGCAAGAACTGGCGGCGGTTTTTATATTTAATATAGGATTATAAGTTGCGAGCTCTTGTAATACATTATATTTAAATGATACGAGGGTTCGCAATAGGGAGAAAAGTAACGCGCAGCTGTCGTATATCGGATTCTCGCCTCAACTGAAAGTACTGAAATTATAATCATAATTGCAATTTATTTTTGGAAATGAGAATCCGTTGGAATTGGTCGATTTCGCGAATTCCAACTTTCCTCAGAAATCGTAATACCAGCGGATTTCGTTAATTCTTCGGCTAGCTTACGCTGTAACAAAGGACGCTGGCATCTCACGGATTCCCATCTTTCTTGCAGTTCCCCCACTGTTGATGTATACTATGAGCGAACAGGAAAAACACAAATTGTTGTTTATTTGCAAAATCGAGCGTTTGGCTACACGAGTTAATCAATTAATCTTCACGAATTAATCAATTAAACCGCCCGCGACCGGCTGGTATTGAGACTTTGAAAACACGTACTGTAAAATTTTCTGCAATATCGAATCCTCCAGCACTTTGCGCTAGCGAACTCACGAGTTGCCATTTGTCCTCATGAGTTAAATCGCGTGCTGGACGAAACGATAGACCAGTCAGACCACGCGCTAGATTCGCTGACTTGAATGATAATCCTACGTAACCGTTCGGTTCGCATGAATATAGTGCATACGTCCGAATTTCATGGAACGCGCTTTCTGTCCAACGAACGATATATATACCTTCAGATGGCGAACGTATCGTGAAAATTGCCTTCCTCCTTAGTATCGCAAAATTTCTAAATCGACCCAAGTTTTCCGCCCTTAACTCAATAAAAGCAAAATTATCTCTAACCTCCTGCTGTTGATTCGGCCGGTGATGATTATTTTTCTTCCGATGATGATGCAGCTGTTGCCATTACTGCTGCTGCTACTGCTGCTGCTGCTGCTGCTGCTGATGTTCATCATCGGTGGAATCCTCGAAATTTTGTGAGGATTCTTCTTCCAAGGCGTTTTCTTCCCTTGCATGTGCGATATAGAAGCAACCGCGGAAGTAGGATGGCCGATACCAGTTTTATATTGTAAAAAAAAATTAAACGAACCTTATTAATCTGCGATAACATCGCTATATATATTAAGTCAAAAACTTATAGTTTTCTACTATCATAACATTACAGCATGATAAGATAACTCACCTACAGCTGTTTACATGATTGTACGTGGGCGGATAATGTTTTTCTTATTTGCAAATTTTAATATTCCGACGACATAAGCAGAACAGGAGAATACGAAATATCTGATGAAAATATCTGTATCTCGAGCAACAAGCAAATTTAAAGTAAAAAGTAAAAATATTATTACTTTTATTTTCAAGAGATGCATAATATCTGTTTTCTTCTTCTTCTTCTATTATCTCCTGAGTCATTTCTATCTCGTCATGTATTTCTTCCTCCTCCTCTTCATCATCGCCGTTGTCATCAAAGCTATTCTCAACAGCGTTGTTCTCTTCATCAGCAGCATTATCATCGATATCATCATCAAAATCGTTATCGATATCATCGATATTCTCATTATCCTCTTTCTCCTCCTCCTCCTCCTCCTCCTCTTCTTCCTTTTCCTCCTCTTCCTCTTTCTCCTCCTCCTCCTCATCTCCAGACTTCATATCTTCCTCCCAATTTTGTTCGATTTCCTGCGCTAAAAAGTTTCTGTTATTATTTTTGAACTCTGTATATAACTCTATATTCGACTAATCTTCATATTCGACTAACTTATTTTTTTAAAGAACTTACACGTTATGGAAATATTGAAACCTGGAGAGACCAGTACTTTAATCGAATCAGATGGACTCAAATTGCTATTCCTATCATTGTTGTCGCCATCATCATCATCTAAAACAAAATTAATTTTATTCTTTATCGCACATTTGTATTATATGAACTAAATTTCTCGGTTATTTGTAAAATACTTACCAATTATGATGACAAGAACATCACGCTGAGGCGGAACATTATTTTCCGATTCAATTCGTGCTTTTCCTGGAAAAAATAAAATATTTTAATAATCGAAATTTCTATAAACGTTTAGTTAATATTTATTTCTCCAAAACTTACTCGCTGATACTCCTACCTTTTCTTCTTTCATAGTGTGACGTCGCCTTAAACTAAGTGCTACTGGACGCCCCGTGATGCGGTATCGCTCGTCCTACAATACAGGTCGGTTCTATGAAATAAATATTAACTATAAATAATAATTTAATTATAAAAACTAAATTTTTGCTAATATATATTCGATTTTATTTTAGAAATTATTACTGCTTACCTCTTAGTCCAATGCGTCGATTAAAGTCAACTATAGGTGTACAAGTATGAAATGACGATTTTTTTCCAAAAAAAAACACGTTAAATTCGGAAGAATGATAAAAAGAGATTTATTCAAAGTATGCTCCATTGCTAGTTACACATTTTTCCCATTTTTCGGGCAATTTGTGGATACCACGTCAGTAAAAATCTTCCCCTTTTGCCGCGAACCATTCATCGAGCCATTTTTTCACATCTTCGTACGAACCAAAGCGCTGCTCAGCAAGTACGTAACCCATCGATGCAAACAAGTAGTAATCGGAAGGATTCCAAGTCTGGTGAGTAAGCCGGGGTAAAACTTCCCAGCTGAGTGCTTCCAACGTGTCCCGAACTGATTTGCCGTATGTGATGGAGCATTGTCATGGAGAAAAATGACCTTGTGTTGCCTTTTTTGATATTCTAGTCGTTTTTTAAGTAGCGAACGGTTCAAATCGATCAATTGTTGATAGCGTTTGGTATTAACCGTTTCGCCAGGCTTCAATAGCTCATAATAGACCACACCCTTCTGGTCCCACCAAACACAGAGCATCGTCTTCCTGCCAAAGCGATTCGGTCTTGTGGTCGATGTGAATGGTGCGCCTGGGTCTACCCATGATTTTTTGCGCTTGGGATTCTCAAAAAAAAATCCACTTTTCATCCCCAGTAACGATACGATGCAAGAATGACTTTCTTCTGTATCGTTCGAGCAAAATTTCACATATATTTTTGCACCTCTCCATCTGTCTCTCGTTCAATTCATGTGGCACCCATCTGCCGACTTTCTGAATCTTTCCCATCTCTCGTAGGCGATTGGAAACAGCTTGTTGACTAACGCTCAATTGCTCTGCGAGTTG
>Ga0157364_1007681_pt1 | contig 11168 bp, 4 predicted proteins | sample AttsexASBM2_FD_111476 | JGI IMG/M metagenome (GOLD analysis project Ga0157364, IMG submission 111476) | Fungus gardens microbial communities from leaf cutter ant in Ribeirão Preto, State of São Paulo, Brazil - Atta sexdens ASBM2 | ecosystem: Host-associated > Fungi > Mycelium > Unclassified ...
GCAGCAAGCCATTTCCGTACGATTACATACGAATAAAGATTGAATTTTACAAAAAAAGCTCAGAACTTTTTTGTACACCTAATATATATAATGTATAATATTTTTTACAAACTTCTATGTGTAGTTTATATAAATATAAAATATAAAAAGATATAAAATATAAAAATATTTGAACATTTATAATATATATTTTTATATACTCTTCCATATATTTCCGTATATTTTATATATATATATATATAAAATATTACATTATATAATAAATAAAATTATATTTATATTTGCACATATATCTATATTTATTAAATTGCATAAGTTTGTTGGAAGGTATACATTACCAGAATAACGTACCAGATAGATTATAAATATATATATTTTTTTATTAGAATATCAATTTTATCCGTTTCTGATATCAGACAAAATTTTTGTGATCTATGGATATGAATGTGAATACGAAACTCGGATTACAATAACATCGACATGATTATGTTCACGTTCATAAATTATGCAGCACGAATGTTAAATCTTTTTATTACTCATGAATTTCTCTCTAGCAGTAGATATAGGCAGAACAGGGCGTAAATATGGAAATTGATCAATTGAAGCGATCGTACGTATGTTATTGCTCTCAATAATTTTTTCGCGAAAAGCTATACACATATACAATTGTATTACTACAAAATAGCAGGTTATATGATATTGGAATATGAGAGAACTATAGGATGATCGTTGTAATTCGCGACAATGAAGAATTAAAATAGTATTTAGCAAAATAAAAAATTCGCATATTGAGTAGCTCATAAATTTTCAATAAATAACCAACGGTATTTATGTTTCAAATTTCCCAGTAGTTACGTTTTCCGTATTATTATATTTGAATTGTATTATTTTTTTTCGTATTGTTATTTTAAACCCGTTCCTAACTACATCTTCGTATCTAATATTATGATATAATTATTATATATTATATATTATATATTAATAATAATTGAGTTATTAGTAATAAATATATCGATAATTATATATATTGTGATAGCACAGGTAAGAAGTAAAATTTTATTTAATTTATTATTTGCTTTTTAGTGTTTGTCAGAGAGTTAAGATTAGAATTATATTATAGGATTAGAATTATTGGTGATAATTGTTCGTTTTAGAGGAAATGATTTATATTATATGTTTAATTTTAGGAAGTTTTAGATTATTAAGAGTTTAAAATAATTACTATGAAATTGTTGTGTCATCTAAGAACAAATGTTAACGTAGCACTAAATTTTTTAAATAATAAAAGGTCCACAAGAAAATTTTAAGAACGATTTTCTGTCTGCAAATACAGATTTCTGACATAAATCAAGCAAAAGATTACTTTTAAAGTCCATTTTTAGTTAAAAGTTTTTTGATTAGTAACTGTCTTTGTTAACGCCACAAGTTTATCATAAAATTAACAATCGTAAAGAGAGAATAAAAAATAAAAAAGCTACAATAGCTAATAAAAAACGAGCGAATGAGAGCAGCATGCGATAATTAGTGCGTTTTGATTTGAACAAAAGTATATTTCATTTCTTACATAATTAAAAATCCAAATTCAAATCGAACGTTTCAGCTTGAGCCGTCTTCAGTGATATTGAAGTAATAGGTGTGATGTTCTTAATACAGCCATTGGTTGCAATGTAATGTAATTAATCACAGAGTGCAAGAAAGAAGAGTCTCAAACTTTGAAAGTGTAACTGTCAAAAAATAAAAACATGCAGAAATTGATTCACACTTATTAATGTGTCGTTTGATCAAAATACCTGAAATTTAACTTCTCAAATAAATATCTTTCAAAAAGTATTTTTGAAAATATTTTTACTAATAATGTGACTAAATATATTCTATATTACAGCAACTAATTGTAATATATGTATTATGCACACATATATAATGCATACATATATAATATTATAATAATTATAGAGGAGAAGGTGGTATTACGATATCCCAGTTACATTTCATATAATAATTTTGTTAATAATCAATATTTAAGTTTAAAACTTAACAATTACATTTAAAATGTTGTTGATGCTGGACTCAAAATTACGAAATATTTATTGCTTAGGACACTCTTAATAAAATTGTGTAAAAAGAAAAACCTGGACGCAGATAATGTGGCCTTCCATAAAGCTAATTTTAAAACTAATAGCCTTGAAAAGTTAATTTTATTTAGAAAACATATTTGGTCACAAAATTAATAAAGAAGTAAAACATTTTAAAATATATGCAAATAAATGTATACACATTCACATAATTTCTACATATAAACTGCTCAGTAGTAAAAATCTCAGTACTAAAAATAATATAAACTATCAATTAACAATAGAGCTACAATCGATTATCAAATAATTATTTTGATACGAAAATCTCAAAAAAGAGGTCATGCGTAATCAATGCCAATAGAAAGTCACATTAGCAAAATACCATATTATTGTTTAAATTTGCATAACTCAAAATATATACAGTCAAATAAAATGTTAAATAGCAAACAATATACTCCAAATATATATATATATTCATGTGATAATACATTCAAATTTAAAAAAAATGAGGAAGTAAGTATAATTAAATGCTAAATGTACCTCAGAAACATTCGAAATACTTGAAATTAAAATAAGAGTTGGTTATTGAGTAGTGAAATATTAGCATCATAGTATAACGGCGAGGTATTGAACAAATAATTCCATAAGTAATCAGAAGGATTCGCTATATAATAGCGGAGATTTTAAAGAAGGCCACTATATATTCTGGCTATAATATTACTTTATCCTCTAAATAATAATAATATTGTAGATAAAATAAATATTAATTATTAATATTTATCCAAAAATTTTTTCATTTTAATATTTAATCTCTTTTTTTCATTCTAAAATGTAGATCTCTTATACCAAATCTCATATTATTCATTTGTTTAACAAAATCAACTACAATAAACATTTTTATATGGTATTGGTAAAACGGTTATCGATTGAATATATTCAATCCAGAAAAAACAGTGAACAGGCATTGATATTGAGCATTCGATATTCAAATTCGATCGTAAACTGCTATATTTGCTATCCTCGAAGGTAAGATGCCCGACAAAATCGCCGGGACACAAAATATCACGATGCAATAATGCAATATGACGCTCTAGTTAGAAGAATAAATCGTCCGCAAACAAATCCTTTCGTTCGCTTCGGTTAGCAGAATCATGAAAAACGCATACAGGGGAGACAGAAGTGAGAAGCGGAGGAGGGAAATGAACAACTAGGTTAATCTCGAATGTCAACCGGAATTTGAAATGCCGGTAGGAGAGCGAGATTGGAAAAAGAGAATGGCCGGGTTAAGGGACAGGAGCGATGGAGGTGAGCATTTGCCAGAAGGACGAAGGGACAAGCCACGTAAGTCGGACGACAAGAAGCTGGTAATTAGAACTTGAATCGCGCGCAAGAAAGATTCATCTACCTCAGCTCACCTTTTCATAAACGCCTTCGTGTTAGTGTATAATCGGTGGACCCTTTTCTACCGAAGGCGCGGTTATTGATTCTGACGGCGATTAAAGCCGCGGACGCGTCTTTGTCCGCGGATGCGAAAGCTCGATTATTCAATGGCGCAAAAGTCACGGAGATCGTCGCTAGACTGCTTTCTTTTTACGTCCGTTCCATGTTTTAAATATATGTACTTGACTGCCGGCATGATTAGAGCGTGTCCCCTTTGTCTGGGGTGAATGTTTAATCGTATTCTTCCCCGCTTTACTCAAGCGCGATCGAAGTTGTTGTTCCACTTTCGACTCGCTCGAAAGCGATGTATATTGCTTCTTCGATTTGGGGCTACTTCGATATTTGGGAAAATTGGGATATGAATATGCATTTCGAGTTTCACGCGAGTCGGATTACTTAAACATCAGGCATGCTTAATTTCACACTGAAAGGGGGTTTACGGGATTAATTTAGCGGCCTTAGCACAGAAACAGAGCAAATCTTCGTGAGGACAAAAGGACGTGTTGAAAGCGGGCTGGATCAGCAAAGAGATCGTAATTGCAACTTAGATTGCGCACGAGAAAGACTTGCGAAACGCTTCAAGTTGTTCGGAAAATAAAACACGAACCGATTATCGTGCAAATACAATCCATCCGTGACTGGTGATGGATGAATGACTAAAGAAACAAAACGCTTTCAAAGTTCTCCAATTTATCGAGTCTCTCCGCGATTAGAGTAAAGAGAAGTAATGCTATGTTTACGATTTACGCACGCAATACATGAAACTATATACAATCTAAAGAATATTAGTGAATAAACATAATTACTTTTTAAAAAATACAGCGTTATATGAAACATTTGTGTGTGGATATAATTAAATGATAAAGAAAACATAACGATGTAACCAATATCTCTCTCATTGTTCACAATAATAATTAATTCAAAATGCAAATGATATGTAATTAAAAATATGTTTATTTATTAATATTAATAACAATGAATGTTTATATCTAACTAATAGATTATCAATAGATAATTAATAAATTATTTCAATTTATTTTTCACGAAAAAAGAAGTTAAAGAACTCAAAATTAGTTACACTCGAGATTAGTTACTATCGATCAATCAATTTATCTCTCTGAAACTGGAACGTAGAGAAAATATTTATTTCGTGAATAATATTTTTATCCGGCAAATCGTTTTGTTGTTTTCAACAAAGTCCACTAGGACACTCGGTGAACAGTTCATACTTCGGATCGACCAGAGAAACATGTCAAGAGGTTTAAAGAGAGAAGCTGCTGCGTCGAACAAGTACGAGAGCACGGAACTTCCCATCGGTCCTAAATTATGGATGGCCCCAGTGGGCGCTGGCTCCATAGAAACTCTCATGGAAGTGACAGGGTCGCTCGCCATCCATGGCACATGCTCATACGACCGAATTTACTTGCACCCAGAAGATAGCTACCTCGTACTTTCCTCTTCGATCTCGAACTTTCGTAACCGCCAAGTACTAGCCGTAAGTTCCATTACAGTAGAAAGTAAATCGACAGTTAGTTCGCACACGGCTCACATTGATAATCTAATTTCCGTTATATTGGACTAATAGCTTGGCAGAGTAACGATATTATTACACATATATGAATAATAATTTTATATTTGTTAACCTGTGCAAACTTTTGTGCAAATCATTAATTAAGTTTACACTGTTAAAAATTTTAAATGTTAAATTATATCCTTTTGAGTTATTTTCAATTACACTTTTATGAGCTCCACTGCTCCTATTCAATGTGTCATTAATTATCTAAAACAATAGAGTTAAACAATTTAACTCGAGAAAATATATTAATATGACTCAAATTATATGGACATTTGCTAAATGAAAGTTTACTTTAAAACTAACCGCAGAAATGGATTCATTTACATTTTAACACACATGGAAGTTAAAAATAATAAAATGTTATTTAACTCGAAAGATTGAATTATCATTGTTCCTTTGATATCTAATAGTATCACATTTGAATATGATCAAATTATTCAAAGTGATTTAATTAATATTATCTTCTATAAAAATGAAAGAAAAAGAAAAGAATACATACAATATTCTAACAGAATGCCAAAGGCATTCTTATTTCGAAAATTTGAATTAAATTTCAGCATAAGCATTACGCGTAATTCCTAATTTGTTACACAAGATTGCCATCTAATAAAATATTAATTAGATTTCAGAAGATCCTAAGCGGGAACGCTAACAATAAGTTCCGTCTGTGGTTGCCTAATAATCGATATATCGCATTGTTAAGAGACTTTCACAAGCGATATCGACAGTTGCACGTCTGAGACCATTTTATATATCAATTGTAAACAGTACTCCCACAAGAAAGCGAGAGCCGAGGGAAGCGGGCGATTATTCAAAATATTCGCGACATTCAATTATCACGTGATGCGCAACGGAGAATCGCGAGGCGTTGTCGCAACGGCCTCGTGCCATCGACTTGGTGAATATATACGTGTAGTTTAAAGCGCTTTTAGCTCACCTCGAATGTTCTTCCCCAGGGTATTTTCCCTGCGAGCTCCTCATACTTCCACTCTCATGCTGGCATGTCGCCGCGAAGGTACCCCAGGGCTACGCATAGTTTTACAAATATTCCGTTCCTTGCCGCTGAACCGTTAATATTCCTTGCGGGGAGTGGACGTGATATGAGCGCGCATGCATGCCCGGAATTAAAATTGTCCAGAGAAAAGACGAAGTCGCGTAAAAGGGATTTTTACTCGAGTAAAAAAAAATTACTTTATCGCAAAGCTTAGAGAAATTCAACAAGTTCTTTCTTTCCGATCATTTGTCAGCTTATGTTAGATCTGTCCAAATAAGATCACTTGTCAGCTTACACTATATAGATTTGTCCAAACGAGTAATAACTTCAAGTGTCCTTAATTTTCCTCAATTCGGAGTGCACTGGATTCTCTCATTTACTGCATTTTATCATCCGAGATACATAAGAAATGCCATAAAGCGTCAACCACTTGGTCGCCTGCATCCCGCGGCGTGCTCGTGAGAGATGACTGATAGAATTAAAAAGTTTTCCGTCGGGACGCGTCGACCCGAAATTAGCTTCATGGACGTGTATCTCGATAGAGATGGAACAGAAAGGAAAGGGAGATAAAAGGGAACGCGTCGGGGAACTCGGTACGAAAAGGGGGACACGATTGTATTAAGCAAATCGCGCTAGTTTAAGAACTTTGTTTAAATCGGATGTGAATTATGAACGATCCCATTGGGTCAACGAGCCTACCGGGAACTTCGGCCGAATGACAGCGACGCCGAATATTTACGGCACCCTAGTGATGAGACTTGGTTCCATTGATAAATCTGCGTGATCCTCCTCCTTTTTTCGGATCCTACGATCTCTGGCGCAAAGATACACTCTAACCATCCCATGAAACAAGCTAATTCCCAGGATGTCCGTTCTAATACACTGCTTTCTTGACTTAACTCCCTAAAGTCTGTTGTTTAATTTAGTTCTTATTACAGTGGCAATGTATCTCTTAATTTTTTTAGGTCTTTCTCTTTATATCGTCCCCTTTTACTTCCTTTATTTTTCTTTCTTCCCCTAAGCGAAGGAACATATCCATTTTTGTAAGAGCATCTGCGAAAAGTTTGTTGCAAGACGAACGCTTTAAGCCAAGGATCAATTTATTCTTGTAATATTATGATCGGCTCATTTAACTTTCTTAACTAAGAATGCTTCAGGAAGAATTTTTTTTATGTTAAACAATGGATTAGCACAAAATTAAATTTTATATACGAATTTTGCAGCAATTCAATTTCAACGGAGAAGTTATATTTGAACAACAAACATTGAACAAAAAAAATTTCAACTTTACCATTCGTCATCTTATTTCCACAGTTTCGACCTTGTTAAAACGTACAGGATTACATGATAGACAATGGTCAGCGCCACAAATTCCCGCAAGGTTGTATTCAAACCACAAAAGTAAAACATCACGAATTTACTGCAGTTTTTCCAACAGACAGGATTTCCGGGAACACCGAAAAGTAATCCAGGAAATAAAACCAGAGTGGTATGTTAGTAAACTTGATGCCGTGCAAAGGTATACGTTGCAAAAGTCCTACGCATACAACCAAAAAGGAATACGTCGCTTTTCTCTAACGCGTGAAACACTCGAAATAAAACATGCTAGCCATTAAAAATGCGCGTAGGGATGAAAAGACAAGGAAGTCGCAGACATATTTTATTTAAACTCGCTGTTTTTCTGTGCTCGTTTTTCAATTCTTTGTGAAAGGAAAACTTCAGCTACCTGACACCAGCCAACCACCAGTGTACACGCACAGTCATAACGATTTTTCCATATTCATATTTCTTCGTCGTTTCGTTATGATTCTGTGTACAAAACATATTTCAGTGCTGACGAGATTATAAAAGTTCTTTCTACCGCAAGCCGTACATAATGAAAAATCTTTTTTAATTTTGATAACTCAGTAAATTTTTCCTGATATATAATCAACTACATATTCGTAGTTAATTATATGTAATAACGTAGCTACAAATTCACACAAACTCTTTTTTTTTAAGTTAATACTGCAAGTGTATAATTATAACTTTGTACAACGGATGGTTAACTAGAGAGACGAAGTATGTAAAATGAAAATTACACGCCTTAAGAATTTAAATGTATGTTTAAATTAAAAATTATCCTTTCTATTTCAGATAATAAAAATCAGAAAAATAATAAAAACTAGAGAGACATATGTTGCAGATTACTGAATTTTACAGTTCCGAATTCTGAATTCGTATAAATTCTTTCGAATCGTTTTTTTTCTGCCTCTATCACATCCGCAGATATTCTCAGCGATATGTTAATGAAAACCGAGCTGAAAACGCAAACGATTAAACTTCCAGGAGTCGGCATAAAAGAATGGGGAGACACGATGAAATGGGAAGATAGACAGCCAGTCGTGATTCAAGACACCCAGCGTGCCATTTCGCGCGTAAGAAAATGCGCGTGAAAATGGCCAGGATTTTCCTCGGGAATAATTCAGCCAAACGGTACCGCATGGCTGAACTTCGACGAATGGAAGGGAAGAAATCACGAATGTAGTTTCGTGCCAGCGAACGGGACATTGGACCTCTGCCATATTTTTTAATTTGACGGAGTGTTTTTACTCCATTCACGACCAAAGTTCGCGACGGCACTCGTTCATATCGGTAACGCTCGTGAAAATTGTATTCGTGAGCTGATGTGCAAAAAAAAGAAAAAAGAGAGAGAGAGAGAGAGAGAGAGAGAGAAGGGGGGGAGAAAGGGAACTAGTGGTGTGTGTCCACCCGCTGGAGTGATTAAGCACGGACTCAAAATTGACGGAATTTCTCGTATCATCGCGCTTCCGCCATTAACGAGATAGTCCAAACTTTCTAAACTCGCGTTGGCAGAGAAACTTCGCTTTTCACACAATCTCTCTCATTTAACCTTTAACAAATTAATAGTACTTGCGTCGTTATATTATACGATATTTTATATTGTCGCAAATTTTAATGAAATATTACATAAATAAATCGTCAAGTGCAGAAAAAAATATACACGTATGTCTTATCGTTTAAGTTCTACCAAATTTGTAGAAAATAAAGATGCAACCAAATATTTACTTTAAAAATTGAAGAAAATAAAAATTAGACGTGTATAGACGTGTATTGATTGTTTACGATACAATTCTATCAACATCTGAGACGTCGCTAAACAATTGATCTTAAGACACAAACTGCTCTCCGCACAAACGAAGGATAGACAAACTCATGATATGAATCGTATTTGAATAACTAGCTTCGGCAGAAGTTTGACTTGACCTGCATAGGAGCGTCGTTACCCAGCATGCACTTCTCGAAACTTTGGCAAGCTCATGCAAAAGTGCCTGTATCGAACTTTCCACTGTCTTTCGCGTATTGCGATCAACGACCAGTGAGCGATCCGAGTCTCACAAATACTGATGAAGAAGCCAACTATCGATTCTGTTGCACCAGCAAGAAATAATTTCCTTGAAAGTTTCAAATTGGATGGTTGGTATTTTCATTGGTATCAACAAAAATTGGTAAACAGCATGAATAACAATAATATTAGATAAAAATATAATTAATCTGCACTAGATGATAACTTCAATCTCTAATATTTGAAACATTAGGTTTAGTGTTAATCATTTATAAACCGTTGTGAGCGTTCTAATTGTTTTCGTAAATTTATTTAATAACAATTATGACATTCATAATCAATATTTATAATTGTACAATTCAAATTAATTAATTCAAATAATAATCGAATCGTCAAGTTTGCTGTGTAATCAATTATGATATATTGTTTTAATATCCGTCAAATCTAATTCTTCGAAAATATATTCTACTCGTGATGTATTCACAATATAATTATCACACATGTACAATTAATTCATTAAAATTATTTAGTATTAATCACATAGTTTTATATTCTTCATTATTAATTATTTAAATAATAAATAAGCTATAAATTAAGATAAAGCTGTAGATTGATATTTATATACTGGCAATATTAATTCTTATTAAAATACAAATAGAATTTTTTATTATTAATTACACAGGCCTCCAAAAAAAATTTTTTTCTTACTCAGAAACGGCAGTATGTAATTGCAAAGATTTTTGGCACGCTGAAACCAAATCCGTAATCAAAATTGCTCTACGTTAGATTTTCGAGATATTCTAATCCAAAAGTACCAAAAAGGCTTATTTCGGGCATTTTTAGATTAAAATATCTCCTGATGTGATGGAGTAATTTTGGCTATAAATTTGAATTTAGCATAAAAAAATCTACGAAAATCACATATGATTATAAATAAATCAACACAGTAACATGAAAAAAAATTAGATATATTGCAAGTATGTCCATTGGCCTTAAGGTGTCTCCAAGAGATATTTTAATCTAAAAATGCCCGAAATAAGTCTTTTTGGTATTTTCGAATTAGAATATCTCGGAAACCGGACATAATGGAGCAATTTTGGCTACAGATTTGGTTTTCGCATGCCAAAAAGCTTCGGGATTACATACTGCCATTTCTGGGTCAAAATTCATATCGGCCTATGTTATTTTTCTTTATTTGTTCTTTATTATTAATAATAAATTTTAATTAATAAGTAAGCTATAAATAAGATAAAGATTTAGTTAATAAAAAGTAGTTCAATGCTCGATTAAATAAATTAAAATAATCAGTTAAAGGGCTTAGAGCATAAGCAAGATATTCTTTGCTATTGTTGTAAATTACTAAACATTATATTTAACTAATCAAAATACAGATGTTTCGACCTTCTATCCAGTCATTTTCAATGTTGCAAATACAGTTGCATCTACTTTAAAACAATTACATATTAAAACAATGACATACTAAAAATTCTAGAAAAATCTAACGCTTATAATATTAAAAATCTCAATCCTGAAGCAACAACGTGTGCAAACCGAAAACCTTGATATAAGCGCTAGACTTTTCTAAAATTTTTAGTATATCATTGTAATTGTTTTAATATAGATTGTATTTGTAACATTGAAAATGATCGGATAGAAAGTTGAAACGTCTATTTTGATTAGATAAATATAATGTTTAGTAATCTACAACAATAGCGAAGAATATCTTGCGTGCTCTGAGCC
>Ga0157364_1007682_pt1 | contig 11168 bp, 5 predicted proteins | sample AttsexASBM2_FD_111476 | JGI IMG/M metagenome (GOLD analysis project Ga0157364, IMG submission 111476) | Fungus gardens microbial communities from leaf cutter ant in Ribeirão Preto, State of São Paulo, Brazil - Atta sexdens ASBM2 | ecosystem: Host-associated > Fungi > Mycelium > Unclassified ...
AAGAAGGTATGTTGTAAATTTATCTATTGGAAATCATTTAAATATATATATATATATATATATATATATATTTATTTTTTAAAAATTTTTGACTTATTTTAAGACAGAGCAGAGCTTTTTTATCCATTTCTCGCGATGTTTATGTTTTGAACAGCACATGTTGATAATTATTTACATGTTGTGTTTGCGCTCTTAAGGAGTAATCATGATTGTATAATGTACAGCACATCATTATAAAGAGATTGTTTGCTATCGTAAATTTTTGTATTATATTCAAATTGAAACTGATGGAATAGCTCTGCTCTGCTTTATCAATTTATAATGGATATTTCATTTAAAGTAAGGATATATGCCTTGAAATAAAAATTTATTTTTATTTTAGGTGAGATGGCATCCACACGAAGAAATTCTAGCTTCTGCTAGTTACGACAACACAGTGAAGATATTTAAAGAAAATGCAGCTGATAGTGATTGGTCGTGCACTGCAACTTTGTCCTCTCACACGTCTACGGTATGGAGTCTTTCATGGGATAAGATTGGCAATCGAATAGCAACCTGTAGCGATGATAAAACGGTGAAGATATGGCGGGAATATAAACCTGGAAACGATATGAGTATCCCTACACCGAACAACGAGTCTGTCTGGAAGTGTATCTGCACACTATCGGGATATCATACGAGAACTGTTTACGATATCGATTGGTGCAAGACCACAGGTTTATTGGTGACCGCGTGCGGCGATGATATCATTAGGATATTTAAAGAGGATAGCGACTGTGATCCACATCAACCGAGTTTTACAATGATCTGCTCGATAAACAGTGCACACGCTCAAGATGTTAACTGTGTTCAGTGGAATCCCACAATTCCTGGACAACTCGCGTCTGCGAGCGACGATAGTACAGTGAAAATATGGTTTTATAATGAATAAATATATATCTATGTAAAATATGTAATTCTGTTTACTTTATTTATACCATTCTTACTTAAAAATGGAATTAAAAAAATTGATGAGTAATAAATAATAGACATTCATTACAAAATGATTTATCGTTTCCTCAAAATAGTGAGAACGGAACGTTTTCATCTAATTTTTACTTTTCTGAATTTCAACATTTAATGTAATAAAATTTGTAATATTACATAAAATAACGAATGGTTTTATTTATTTTTTTTTTTTCTTGAAAAGATCGAATCGAAAGATTTTTTATTTTCAATATCTTAAAAAGTTAATATAGTTTAAAAAGTCAATATCTTAATAGTTTTAATAATATTTATAATTTCATTTTAATTTTGGGATGAATAACTAATAAGTTTAAATATCTGGATGCTACAATATATTATGTAATATCTTTAATAGCCTTGTGATCGAAACATGTCATCTACAATTATTTTTATTTTAGAGCTGCATATAAATGCTGAAGCGTTTGTACAACGTGGGATTATCTTGCGAGAATTTTTACTTCCGATACAAATATATTAAACAGTATAAAACAATACGCACGATGAGTAATGCTACAGGAAATAAAATCGGGATACCTTTAAAAGATGTTGTGAGTGCAATGAATAAATTTGCGGATACATCGCTCGCAGCTTCTTGGGACAATGTTGGATTATTAGTTGAACCTACAGAATCAAAAATTGTATCGCATATTTTATTAACGAATGATTTAACCGAAGATGTTATGGATGAAGCCATTAAATTAAAAACCGATTTAATTGTTACGTATCATCCGTTAATATTTGTTCCGTTGAAATCTATTACAACTAAATCTTGGAAGGTATGGTAAAGTTGTGTGATATGATCTTTGTCAAAATATTATCGCAATCTAATTTTCTTTACACATAATAGGAACGAATAATAGCAAGGTGTCTAGAAAATAAGATTGCTGTCTTCTCTCCGCATAGCAGTTTTGATTCTGTGAAAGGTGGTGTAAACGATTGGCTAGCAGAAGCTTTTGGTAAGAAAAAAATTCATTATTATACTTTCATCGTTAAAGCATTAATATTTTACTATATAAAAATTACATTTTAAGAACTCGAAAGTAGTAAGCCGATTCAACCAAATGAAGATAACGCGATTTATGGTTTTGGAAGATTATGTACCTTGAAGAACCGGATATCCGTTGATGAAGCAGTAAATTTAGTGAAGCAACGAACTGATTTGAAGCATGTAAGATTAGCACGTGCACGAGATACAGGTGAGATCTTAACAAAAATAATTTATTGCTGGAAAAAGAAATTAAGCTTGATGGATATATAAATATAATTATTATATATTTTACATTATCATTATTATATTTTAGATGGTTACATTAATACCGTTGCATTATGTGCTGGAGCAGGTGTGTCGATATTGAAAGGAATATCTGCAGACTTATATCTCACGGGAGAAATGTTGCATCATGATGTATTGGATGCTGTACATCAGGGTAGTCATGTTATACTAACAAATCATTCTGATTCAGAACGTGGTTTTTTAAAGATATATGCTTCGATATTAAAACGTAATTTGCAACAACCTGTCGAAGTGTATGTCTCTGAAAGTGATAAGGATCCATTACAAACCGTGTAAGCTGTTATAAAAAAAACATTCACTATATCTCTTATCACAGCAATCATATTTAATAACGATTGTACAGTTTATTATATGGAAGAGGGAAACTTTAATGTTTTGGAAATAAAGATCTTTCTTTTTCTTTTTATTCAGCATAACGTACTTTACTCTAATAGAATTTTAATTTTGAGATTTACTATAATGTTCTTTTAGTATCGATCATTAAAAGATTGTACAAACAAGATTTAACCAAGGAAATATCGATTATTTCATTCTTTTTTTCTTCTTCCTCTTGAATTCGCTAACAAGTCTTAATTCCTGGAAAGCATACTGCAAAATATTCTGTATATACATATTAACAATTAGCAGATCGTTTATCACGATTCAAATGCATTTTTAATTTTGATTTTCTCACATACAACTTTGTAATTTTATTCTCTAAAGTAAAAAAAAATATTAATAAGTCTATAAAATTATTTTTCGAATATAATATCGTTTATACTCAAAGAATGAAATGATATACGATACATATGATTTAATCATAATTGATTTATTTGCACGACAATAACAAATAGATATTACTTAATAGAAACTCATTAAATCAAAAAGTAGTCGACAGTCGACAGTCTCAAATTATCTACACAATTTCGGCCACGCATGATATACACATCCTAATTTGTAGAACGATTATGATATACAAGTATGAATCCTGAAAACAAGATATTATAAATCTGAAACCATTTGCTTAACTTGTTAAGTAATTAAAATTTTCAAGACGCACAATCTAATATTAATCCTAGATATTTTTCTACATAAAGTACATACTGAAGTTCCGGGACTCTATCTATATTTGTTACCTATATTTGTAACTCCAGCAAAAATGGATATTTCAATTAAATTTTTTTTTCAATCAATGAATCGATCAAGGAATAAGCCCATAATTTATAAAAATCGATAGAACGAAGGAGTTCCAAGAGATATGGATTGAAAAAAAAGAAAAAGGAAATAATCTTGAAAAAATCTCGATGGGTGGACTTCAGTGTGTATATCTAGGATTAACCTAAGTTGTTTTGGTTTTCTTTGTGAATAAATATTAAAATCAATCTTCATAATAAGCTTTTTTGTGTAATGTAATATATTAAAAGTAATACATTAAATATATAAAGTAAAGTATATTACATCAATGTTCGTACAGTAAATAAGGATTGAAACTTTTAAAAACCTTGAGTGTTTATAATCTGAGCAATAGGTATCAACTATTGTAATGATAGTATTTTTTTATAATTATCGTCATCATTTACAAGTCTGTAACAATCATTCGAAGAAATATAGATCCTCGTCAAATAAATTGGTTTCAATATCAAATAAAACGCCAATGATTGATAAATCGAATCAACGAATAGAAATTTAATGTAATTATGATATAACATTTGATGGTTATTAAAGCGCATTCTTTCATCTGAGTGCGTCAAATTTATCGGAATTCTTTTTGTATTGAGGACGATTATTCGTTAAAGAACAATTTTCTCTCAAAAACTTATACGTTTGTGCGGATGATTCCAGCCATACCCAACGTGACACGCTCATTCATACATCATCGAATATTTCCATTTTAGCGGCTTTACAGTGTATTTTATATATATATATATATTTTTTTTTTTATACGTGGTTTTTTCTTCCCTCACAACATAATAATAGATTTTAACATGCATCTCTCTATGTTAAAATCTAAATTATTCTTGTAACAGTAACATGTACGTAGTTTTTTTTTGGCAAGCGCAACGTATTGTCTTGTAAAACGTGGTGAAGCAAAATAGATGTAACGTTATTGTTCGGATCTGAGCTTTCCAAATTAAGTAATCAGCAAATATTTTCACAAATGTATTCGATTTTCGTTACCCTGTCTTCGCCCTAAATCGCACATTTACAATACTTTAGCATTAACACAAGTTTCGTCTTTTTTTTTTATTTCTTCCCACGAGACCGTTTTGTCGCTTTTGTCTTCAGTTCGTCGTTTTCAAAGTTTTGTTCTTATATTTCTTTTAGTACATTACGATGCTTTTCCGTTCCAAGGTACGATTCTCTCTCGCCCATTTATATTCGCCTATAGACTTTCGCAAAGTACGCTTATTGACGTAGACAATACGTAGGCGACGTTGTGCAGTTCATAAAGGATATCTAATAATTCTCGCGCAAGGTATAAAGATTAATTTGATTGACGACTACGTTACTTATATAAAGGCTATCTTTCAATAGAAACAAAATTTAATAACAATAAATTATAGTAAATAACAATAGTAACAGCGTTTAATAACAATCACTCAAACAACAATTGTACAATATAAATCATGTTATCGCGCTGAAAGACTCTCGAACTTGTATAGTTTATTTTATCGATTGTTTATTCATACGAGTTGCGTAGAGTGTTGAGAGGAAAAATCAAACGGTTGAAATGCGACAGAAAAATCGAAAGGAATATATCTAACTAACGTTTACGATGGTCCAGCTCTACTTCTAATATGGATGATTCAAGAAGGTCAAAAGCGTCGTCGAGATCATTACAAAAGGTAAATTGGCTAATCTGAGCTGTCCGCCGTGCTGCATCGCAGCTGGATGTTCCCCTGTAAAACGAAAGATTAATATTCTCCTTTTTCTTCTTTCTTTTTCTTAATGGAGAGCCGAGTGCGGCTTCGCGAGATATTATTTATTTTCTCGCAATATACTGGATAATCGAGGCTGAATAGCGCATAAAGATCACTATTAGGTACATTAAGCCGTCATACAGACGTTGTAACAACGTAACAGCAGGTGCGTTATAAGATTAAGAAGTATACATACCATTAAGTACATGTACTAAGACTGTCTTTGTATTAGCATTACTGGGATGGCAGGTGTATTGTCCGCTGTCTGCCGGTTGAGCACGTTGAATTAAAAGGTATGACGTCGTAACCTCGCCCTTCTCCGTGATAACCGATACCCCGCCTCTCGGACTGTCATAATTGATCACCTGTCACATGCAGGTTCCGGAAAAAAATGTTATTCTAATTAAATCTCTTCCTGTAACGCTTATACAATAGTGTTCGACAAACCGACGAAGAGATCAATTAATGGATGATTAATTAATCTTCCGTCGGAAAAAAAAGCTCAATCGGTGAACATCGGTGATCGGTGATGCTTCGCAGAAGAGAGGAACGAAAAAAAAAAAGTAGCAGAATCCTTTTCGTTTTGAACGTAAATGCGAGAGACGTAAGATAAATCTTCAATTCCGTCATTCTCCATATGAAAGATTTTATGGAATTAATTTCGTGTTTAGTGGTGTCTCGTAAACGCATCGGGATACAATTGCAGTTTAGAGTTAGTATTTTATCGAGAAACTTTTCCTTCTCTTTTAATTTACTTAAATAAACGTACGCTTTTTTTTTATACATAGCCAGTGGCGTGTGTTATCGTGTTTATGTTTTTTTTTTTGTATTTCGTACGCGGATTAAAAACGGTAGCTTTCCTTCCGGCTCGATCGTGTTTCCCAGTTTGTAAACTGGTGGGAGTCTAGTTTTGAAAACTTTTGGTGAAACCGATATAGCAGTTATCAGTTTATGTCTGTATTCCGCTGAAACTCATAATGTTTCAAAGCTGAACTTACAACACTTCCAAAATAAACGAATCGTATGTCACTCTGTTGCAGAATGGATTTCAAAAACTTTTGGAGAGATGCACACGGCGGAGAAGTACTACAAATCCGAAAATACAACTACAATTCAGGATATGTCGTTAGTTTTATACTAAATGTTGTTTTTGCGTTATTTTCTTTCTTACAGTTTGAGTATCGTTTCCGCGTTTCGGTATATGACAATTTCTTTATCCGCTCCTATATTGTCGTTTTAATTTCTGTCCACATCACTTATTCATTCTGCCTCTTAAATTTAAGCAACAGCTTTTTATTCTTCTCACGTCCGTATAGAAATGGATTTTGATTGAATCATGCTGCATGCTTATTACATTTTGCGACGAATCCTGTATTATCCGCAACAGCATGTATTCACGTAATGCATATTTATCGAGAATCTACAATAGATTGCCACTTGCGACTTCAATATTAAACAAATAGTGATTCATGTATCCATTCGGATTCGCGGAAAATGTAATATGCGAATATCTCTAAAACGATTTGAGATATCAAAAATTCTATCTAGTGTCGCATATTTCATGTAAAAATTTCAAAGATAGTGTTGTGCATTCCCTATATCAGAGACCGAAAACGAAAAATATTTCATTTGCTTTTAGTCAGGACGAAAGCAAAATATTTTATTTGCGTTTTCCTTTGCCATACAAATCAGATATAGCCCGAGTGAATTTTTTCTGAATCAAAATGAAAAGTCAATTATGAAATAAGCCCTCTATATTTAATGAAGTTTCGATATAAGCGGAATTAATAACTGTTCAAATAATTATTTTAAGTATCAATATATGTACACATTCCTGTATTCTATCAGTATTCATATGCAAATATATATATACATATGCATGTTTTTAATGCTATTATTTGTAAATTATATGTAAATACATTTTATTATTGTTTCGTCGGAATAACTCGGAAGAAGCATTTTTTAAACAGCTTTTCGCGTTTAGAGATTTTTTGAATCTCTTAAAAATATTTAGAAACGAGAAACAGCAGCACATATAACTTCCATTAAACTTTTATTTAATGAAAGTTTAGTGTTTAACACATAATATTAACATATTCTCATTTCATAAACTGATCCAACATACATCAGCATTTACATGCCGTTACTACGGTTACATGCCGTCAGCGAATTCCAATGTAACAATGGCACGACGGGTAAATGCTGTTGGTGGGCCACAAAATGTCTAAAATTCTGAAAGTGCAAAATATCAAATTGGTAATACTTAGTAATTGACATTAATATTCATATTTTTAGCTCTCGAATATAATGTTTATTTTCCTATTTCAGTATGCGTGATTCTGTTAACACAATATCTTTTTTTTTATCCGTGCGATATACGGTTATAATTATTATTTTCAATGAATAAATATTTTATAGTATCTACAAAAAAATAAACGTGAATTTAATCTCCTACACGAATTTGTTTTCGTTACAAAATATGCTCTCTTTTAGAAGATTATTTCGAAAAATTCGTACAATATTTTATTTTATTCCACAATAATCTATGTGCCTATAGAATTTTTAAGACCTGATAAACTCCGGTATGATATTTTCGAAACTGAAATGTTTGTCTAAAGAATCTGAAGTCAAATAATAATTCAAATTAAAGTTTTTTTTTTTCTGTGATGTAACTTTTTCAAAGCGATCTTATGTAAGTTTTTATAATGAGGATACACAAAACGGATTATACTGTGTATAATACTGATTGCTTGGATCGATAGGGAGGAAGAGGAGATTGCTGTGAGCGGAAACTCGCAATTGAACACCACTATTCCGCAGGTTACCGCGGTAATTTTATTTCCTTATGAATTATCAAGATTTTGTTGCACTTTGACACGTATATGTATACGTATTTTAATTCGCAATTATAACATACTGTATAATGGCAAACATCATGCATGTAATTATACATAAAGTTAACACACACTAATGTCCAAAATCAATTGTGCCAACGAGACGGCGGTAGCATGATTGCGCGTTTACCGATATTTATGCTACATACTGCATATCTCAATATGCATAATTCTCCCAACGAACGGCAAGGTTAACTAGGTCATGGAAGGAATGCGTGCGACGAGACAGACGGAAAATATGGGGCTAGTAGGAAATACTGCATGTCAAATTTTTCACTCGAAGCTACGGAATATCGAGGCAGGATTGGCTAGCACGGATGCAATAGTGTCGCGACGGGATAGAAAGCGAATGATGAGACGGAACAAGTATGAAGAGAAATCTCCACGCATACGCGACACGGAAGCTTATGGGATCGAGGACGACAGAACAGATAGATCTTTGGAAAAAAAGAAAGTCAAATTCAAGAAGATAGACTAAGAAATAAAGTGACAGACGGTTGGAAAAAGACTTGGACCCGCATGGATTGCAAAAATCGGATTGCGAAAAGAAAATCCTCAAATGAGAGAAAAAGGTGAAAGAGAAAAGATAGCCAGTGAAAGGATGGAAAATAAATCCATTCGTGTGCGGAAGAAAAGACTAAAAGAAACTGTAAGGGACATAAAAACGAGAGCAGATAAAAATAATCAGGTTTAAATATTAATTATATGTAGATAAATATTAATAATAATATAAGTGAATAATTTACTTATATTACAAAATAAATAATATTAAACAAGCCACGTGGTAAACGTCAAGAACTGAATAAGAGAATTGGCAACAAACTATAATAATTAAATTATAGGCTACACGTTTATCTCAGAACTGTGCTGTAAATTGCGAAGAAATGTCGACCAAGTGAACTGAGAAAAGGTAATAACGAGAAATGAAGATACAGTGCGTAATATTGGCTAGTAACATTACGAAACGGGAAGATATCGCGAGAACGACGAGAGAGTTAATGCGATGAACTGTCGGTGGAGTTCGAAAGTAAGAATATAAGACCTAAGTAGAGAAGCCCGCGAGGTACAGAGACAGAAACACGGTCGTGGAAATAGATGTTGTATAATGCGACCAGGATTGGCAAAGCATACTAGAAAAAACTTTACGTTGCAAAGGGAAAAAGATGAAAGGTGGGGGATAAGAGGAGATAGGTTTTGAAGTTGAGAAATGAGACGGAGTTTCCGCGGTGTTCGTACATTTAAAAATTCAACAAGGAGAAACGCTTCGAACAGGTAATATTAAAATTAAAAGTTTTTCCTCCTCCTCCTCTTTCTCTTTCTCTTCAGCAAACTTAGAATCTTAGATTTAAAAACTTGCTTAAAACGGTCGCATGATAAAGTGAGAACGGAGTAGATCGAGTGTGAGCGTAAGTTGAATGGGAGAAGACAAAGAATTATGGTAGAGCGAAGAGAACAGTGGATTTAAGTTACCGTCTTTTACGCGATGTGTCCTAGTTGGGGATGACGATCGAAAATTAATTTGTTGAAACTCCTTCTCTTTCTTACTTTCATTTTCATCAAATGAATCTATTTTCATAACTTGATAATAACGTACCTCATGATCGTGAGTCCAGTAAATAACCAAGGGTGGCTCAGGACTATGTCGCACGACGCAGGTCAAGTTCATAGTGCTATCCTTGTTTATGTACATTTCTGGTTCTCCGATGATTATCGTCACTGGCTCTATGAATAAGAACCAGAGAATATAACATGTAACATAAAATATTAACCCTTTCAGATCTTGTAATATACATGTATCAAATTTGAAGACATTAGTTAGTTGAAATTATTTAATTCCATCAACATCATGAGATCTGATAAACATAATAATGTACATGTTGAAAAAATAATCAAAATTTTGAAAAAAAATTAATTATTTATGAATTATTTATTAAAGCGCCCTTGGATTAAAAAAAATTTTTTTTAACAAGCTCCGATAAAATTAAGTCTGAAGGGATTAAAAATCACATTATCAATCATTAAAAAAAAATTAGATCCAAATAATGTGTAGAAATTTAATATTAATGGAGTCACAAATCATTAACTATTTTAACTATTTTAATTACATCTATTTTTATTTTAATTTAATTAATAATTAATACTAGCTTTTAATAAGAAGATTCAATCGGATATCTTGTATGGAAATTCAATATTAATGTAATTAATATTAATGTTTAATATTAATAATTCATAAGTTTGTATTAATATTAACATTTATAAAACACATCGTTACATCAACGGATGGAATTAGACATGGATGGAATTTATAAACACGGCTTGTAAATCTGCGACGGAAATTCAGTCAGCATTTAAATCCTAAATTTAGTTTGAATTTAGATCATATAGAGATTTATATTATAAATTAAAGAACACTATCCTCAAATTATACATGTTTATAGATATATAATTTTTATCCTTCGCGATGAAAAACGTGCATGCGTAAAACGCGCGCGCGCGCGCGTGTGTGTGTGTGTGTGTGTATGTGTGTGTGTACAGGATGGCCGTAGTTTTGGCAAATCATTTTATGTAGATAGAGCGGACTAAACTGAGTCAAAAAGTTCTCTGTCTGTTTGTAATGGTTAACGAGATATTAATTACTAAAAATCACTAAATATTGGTTTTCAAATTTTTAACTCAAAAACTATCAAACAACAGAAAAACAGCAAGAGATAAAAATTGCTTATTTTCTTCTTATAAGATCCAAGAATTTTTTTCAGAATTTTTTCAGAATTTTTTAATATCATATTTTTTCATGGTATAAATAAAAAAATGCAGTATTAAAAAGTTGATAAAACATTCTGAAAAAATTCGTAGAGTTCTGTGAGAAGAGAATAAATAATTTTTGTCTCTTGCAGTTTTTCTGTAAAGTTGATAGTATTTGAGTGAAAAATTATTAAAAACCAATTTTCAATAATATTTAGTAATATTTAGTAATTAATATCTCGTTAACCATTATGAAAATTGCATGGTAGAGAACTTTTCGATTCAATTTATAGTTATTTATAGTAGACTCAATTTTAGTTCATTCTACACAAA
>Ga0157364_1007683_pt1 | contig 11167 bp, 10 predicted proteins | sample AttsexASBM2_FD_111476 | JGI IMG/M metagenome (GOLD analysis project Ga0157364, IMG submission 111476) | Fungus gardens microbial communities from leaf cutter ant in Ribeirão Preto, State of São Paulo, Brazil - Atta sexdens ASBM2 | ecosystem: Host-associated > Fungi > Mycelium > Unclassified ...
CTTGGCTAATAGTCTGTACTATACTAAACCCAGCCTACTCTAAAAAACATATAGTATAACATTATTATTCTGGAACTCTCTATATCTTTCTGTGACTTGTGACAGTTTGTGACAGTCACATATGACATTATGCTAACTCTTAACTTTAAATGAAAATAAATAAAGTATACTATTTTCAACTCTAATATCTATTGTTGTTTATTTGTCTTATGCTCTTTTTACTTCATGCTTTCTCTCCTTATTCAATATCACATTTCTTTCCTTTTGAACTTATTTCCTTATATAATATTAGACTGTATATCTCTTCACACCATACAATTCTCAAAATAAAGACTGAGTCATCTCTATTCTAGTGTCAGGTGCAGTTCACACTAGAATAGAAGTCTGCAGGATGGACTCGGAGATGAGTGGACTTGTGGAATGATCTTGGCTTCAGCTTATATGCTGCGCCATCTGTCTGCCACGTGGTCGCAACTTCAGATGATAGGAAGAAGTCTGAGATGCGAATGAGTGCTGATTGGTGTGTCGCCATTGAACACTGAAGATCAAGTTCAATAAGAGTTATCTTTGTCAATTATGAATTACAGTGTAACTACTAGTCTTATATATAAACAGATAGTATAGGAGAGACTTAGTGTCATGAGACACTTTGGACACCAGCAATTTTTATTTTCTTTTATTTTTCTAACTTTATAGAGATTTCTTTTTCTTTTTTCTTTTAGATGATAAATATCAAGATCATTGACGGTGGACTTTGTTTTTATTTTTCTCTTTTCACTTTATTTTATTTTTCTTTTCCTTTTTCTTATATTTTCTATTTTTAGAACAAACTTGGGTTAGGGTTGATCAGTCACGCTGTCACATCAGTCACCAGTTGATGGCATAATCACGAGATTGATCACAAGACTTAGAAGAATGAAGTAGAAGGTTCTGAAACAAAGTGACGTCATATAATATGGACAACACATGTTGGCCTCATGGTATACTCATGGTTATTTATGGTAGGGTGCACAGTAGTTAGCACGGACCATGGGTAATAGTATATAAGGTAGACCACTTTGTATTAGGAACTCTATCGAGTTCTCTTGTGTCACTCCAATACAAGAGTTGTTTCTTGACTTAACCCTTTGAGTCTTGATTCATAACAATAAAGAGGCATGTGACACTGCAGTCATATGACATGTCACATGATGTGATGTCATAGGCCTAGAATGTGGTGGAAGGACCTAAAAGATGACATCAGTGCACATGTATATCACATGGTAGTCTTGAGGCAAACATGAGTTAGTAGCACAAACCATAAGTACTTTGTATATATAGGACTCTAATTAAGCAGAGACTCTTTGTCAAGTTCTCTTGTAAACTTCCTATATTATATCCTACTAAGAGATTTACCTGCTTGTATTATCATTTGTCATTGTAATAAGTGGTTGCCACAACAGTAGAACTCGACAACCTTAGAGGACTCTGCACTCCGCAGACTTCTCACCACTTACTCTTTACCACTCTCAACTGTGAGCAGTGTGCTCAACGTCAAAAAAATTTAGCTAGACCCTAGGTATTAAGGGGGATACCAACTAAGAGGGTGAATCTTAGTTGTTTTGTTGTATCAAGACCTACTGGTACAGTAAGACGTATTATCTTGTGTGGATGTAGTAGATAGGCATATTTGTATAGAAGCCTCATGCTACAGGATCCCTTTATGACCTGTATATACAGAGTAACAGCATAGTCTATTAAGGAGTGCCTAGATTAGAGATTCCCTACTTAGAGATATTAGCCAGGCATTTGACTAAGGCATATGGCCTATAGTTGTAGGAATGTGGGAAAAAAGAGACCAGCACAGGTGCTCTCAAATAGGTTTGAAGTATTGAAGGTTAGAGTAATACAGAGAGGGAAAGGAAGTGGTAAAGAAATAACAAAAGATAGAAAAGAGATATTAAGAGAAGAAAGAGCAAAGAGGAGGAAAGGGGTGAGACAAATAAAGATAGAAAGGAAAGAGAAAAAGAAGAAATTGTTAAGAGAGGTGACGGTGAAGATTGGGTTAAAGCAGGAAGAAGAAAAAGAGGGAGTGGTAACTGAAGCATTGTTAGATAGTGGTATGATGGTGATGGTGATGAGTGAAGAATTTGTAAGGAGGCACAAGTTTAAGAGGACAAAGTTGGAAAAGCCGGTATATGTGAGGAATGTGGATGGCATACTTAACTATGTAGGGCCAATCATAGATATAGTAGAGATAGAGATATTTTTCAAAGAACATAAGGAGCAGACGTTGATAAATGTGATAGGAAGTCAGAAGTGGAGCATAATATTGAGTATGTCTTGGCTAGGATGCCATAACCCAGAAATAGATTGGAAAACAGGGGAGGTAAAGATGACAAGGTGTCTAGACGAGTGTGGAAAGAAGTAGAGGGTAGGAAAGCAGATGAAACTAGGATGGAAGAAGCAGGAAGAGAAAAAAGAAAAGAAAGAAAGAAGGAGACCAATGATAGAGGAAGTAAAGATAATAGAAAGAATAATGAAAGAGAAAGAAAATGAAGAGGAAGATTTGATAGAGTTGAGGGCGATGGATGAAATGGTTCCAAAACAGTTCCATAAGTATTTGAAGATGTTTGAGAAGAAAGACTTGGAAAGGATGCTGACAAGGAAGGCCTGGGATCATGCCATAGATCTTAGAGAAGGATTTGTGCCAAATAAAGGCAAGATATATCCATTGTCGAGAATAGAAAGAGAAGAGATACAGGAGTTTGTGAAGGACCAGTTGAGGAAAGAGTATATTAGGCCATCGAAATCACCACAAACATCACTGGTGTTCTTTGTGCTAAAAAAAGATAGAAGGAAAAGAATGGTGCAGAATTATTGATATCTGAACAGTTGGACAATCAAGAACAATTACCCATTACCACTGATTTCAGATTTGATAGATAGTATTAGGAAAAAAAAGGTGTTTACAAAGATGGATTTGTGATAGGGTTATAACAATGTGAGGATAAAGGAAGGGGATGAGTGGAAGGCAGCATTCTCAACACCAGAAGGGTCATTTAAACCTATGGTAATATTCTTTGGGTTGACAAACTCACCTACAATGTTCCAGGCAATGATGAATGATCTGTTAAGAGACTTAGTAGTAGAAGAAAAGATAGTGGTGTTTATTGATGATGTAGTGGTAGTTACAGAGACAGAGGAGGAACACGATGAAATTGTGGAAGAAGTGTTGAGAAGATTAGAAGAAAATGATTTGTTTGTGAAGCCAGAGAAATGTATATGGAAAGTCAAGGAAGTAGGGTTCTTAGGAGTGATAATAGGAGAAGACAGAGTAAGAATGGAGAAAGAAAAGGTTCAGGAAGTGATAGAATGGCCAGTGCCAAAGAGTGTAAAGGATGTACAGAAGTTTTTAGGACTAGCAAACTATTACAGACAGTTTGTCAAAGATTTGCAAAAATAGCGAGGCCATTACATAAAATAACAAGGAAGGAGAATAAGTGGAATTGGGAAGAGAGGCAACAGAAATCATTTGAGGAATTAAAAGAGAGGTTTACAACAGAGCCTGTCTTGGTCACACCAGACTTGGACAAAGAGATGAGGGTAGAGGTGGATGTATCAGATTTTGCTATGGGAGGAGTATTGTCAATGAAGTGTGAAGATGGAAGATGGAGGCCAGTGGCTTATATTTCCAAATCATTGAACGAGGCCAAAAGAAACTATGAAATTCATGATAAGGAAATGTTGGCAATAATTCAGTACTTAGAGATATAGAGGCATTTCTTAGAAAGAGCCAAGGATCGGTTTGAAATATGGACAGATCACAAAAACTTGGAGTACTTCATGAAGGTTCAGAAGTTGAATCGAAGACAGGCCAGATGGTCATTATATTTGTCAAGATTTGATTTCACTTTGAAGCATGTAGCAGGCAAGAGTATGGGAAGAGCAGATAGTTTAAGTAGGAGAGTAGACTGGGCAGAGAGAGTGAAAAGAGATAACAAAAATCAAGTAATGTTAAAAAAAGAATGGTTAGAGGTTAGAGTGATGGAGCAATTAGTAGAAGGACTGGAAGAAATAGTAAAGAAGATAAAGGAAGCAAGAGATAAGGATGAGGAAGTAATAAAAGTGGTAGAAGAAATGAAGAAGGCAGGAGTAAAGATGTTGAGAAATGAAGAATGGCAGATAGAGGAAGGACTAGTGTTAAAAGAAGGAAGAGTGTATGTACCAAAGGATGAGAAGTTGAGGGTAGAAATAATTCAGCTACATCATGATATGCCAATAGCAGGACATGGAGGACAATAGAAGACAGTAGAATTAGTCACTAGAAATTATTGGTGGCCAGGAGTAACAAAGGAGGTAAAGAGATATGTAGAGAGGTGCGATCAGTGTCAAAGGATGAAGAATAGGGCGGAGATGCCAGCGGGAAAATTAAGGCCTAATGAGGTACCAGAGAAACCATGGCAACATATATCAGTGGATTTTATTATGAAACTACCAGTATTAAAAAGTCATGATTCAATTTTGGTAGTATGTGATAGGTTCTTGAAAATGTCCCACTTTGTGGCAATGACAGAAAAAACAATGGCAGAAGGGTTAGCAAGGTTTTTCAAAGATCATGTATGGAAGTTGCATGGGTTGCCAGAGAGTGTAATATCAAATAGAGGGCCACAGTTTGCAGCGGAGTTGACAAAGAAGCTGAATAAAATGTTGGGGATAGAAACAAAGTTGTCTACAGCTTACCATTCACAGACAGATAGTCAAACAGAAAGAACAAATCAGGAGCTGGAGCAATATTTGAGAATGTATGTCAACCATAGGCAGAACAATTGGTCAGAATGGTTAGCAACAGCAGAATTTACATTCAACAATAAAGTACATACAGCAACCAAAATATCACCATTTAAAACAAATCAGGGGAGAAAACCAAGAATGGGCTTTGACATTAGAAAAAAGGGGAAGAATAAGAAAGCAGAAAAGTTTGTGAGAGAAATGAAGGAAAGATATGAGGAAGCTAGAGCAGCACTGGTGAAATTGCAGGAGAAAATGAAGAAACAAGTGGATAGGAATAGAAAAAAGGCAGAGGAATATAGGGTAGGAGACAAGGTACTAATTAGTACAAAAGATTTTTCGATGGAGTTGATGAAAAGGGCAACAAAGAAGTTGACAGAGAAGTTCATTGAACCATATGTAGTCAGAAAGATTGTGTCAGAAAATGCAGTAGAGTTGGAATTACCAGTGTCATTAAGAATACATCCAGTGGTTAATGTAAGGAGAATAGTAAAGTACAGAGAGCAGGTAAAAGGGCAGAAGAAGATTCCACTGCCTCCTATTGAGGTAGCCAGTGAGAAGGAATATGAAGTAGAAGAGATTTTGAATAGACAAGAGAGGAGAGGTAAAACGAAGTATTTGGTGAAATGGAGAGGGTATATGACAGAAGAAAATATATGGGAGGGATTAGAAAATTTGAAGAATGCAAGGGAGAAGATAGAAGAATTTGAGAAGGAAAGATTTGAGGAAGAAATATGAAGAATAAGATTAAAGAAAGGAAAGGAGATAAAGTTAAATCCAGAGGTGAAAGAGTTCAAGAGAAGAGAATTGCCAGGGAGATATACGGCGAAATTGTTATATGGATGGGATGATAAGAAATTTGATAAAGAATATTTGAAAAAATTAGAGAGGAATTGGAATAGGTGGAAGAATAATAGAAGAGAAGTGGAGAAAGAATATATAAAGAAACTGGAAGAAAGATTAGAATGGAATAAGAGGGATGAGCAGAGGAGCAAGAGAATCTGGGGGGACAAAAAAGAAGTTCCTCTGGAAGCAGAACCCTAAGAGGGGGAGTACTATCATGAGATACTTTGGACACTAGTAATTTTTATTTTCTCTTCTTTTATTTTTATAACTCTATGTGATACTGCAGTCACATAACATGTCACATGATGTGATGTCATAGGCCTAAAATGTGGTGGAAGGGTCTAGAAGATGATGTCAGGGCACATGTATACCATATGGTGGCCTTAAGACAAACATGAGTACCTTGTATATATAGGACTCTAATTAAACAGAGACTTCTTGTCAAGTTCTCTTGTGAACTTTCTACATTATATCCTACTAAGAGATTTACCTGCTTGTATTATCATTTGTCATTGTAATAAGTGGTTGTCACAACACTTAGGGTTTCAGTGGTTCATGGAAGACCAAGTTGAATAGGAGTATCTCTGCCATGAAAGACAGAATACCTGGAGGGTTGCAGCACCACCATAAGGTGTATTGTGAGAAAGGTGGCTGCTGTGAAAGGCAGGCTTGTATGTTTTGGAGATGACTTTACTGTGGGAATGTAATTTCCAGACAAGTGGACTTGCATATGACAGTATCCCTCTCTTAGGACTGAGCTTTCAAAGTCCTATTGAGTTTATTTGAAGTCCTATTCAGTTTATCCAAAAATCCCATAATAGTACCTAGGTCAACAATACATAAATGGAGAAGAAGTTTTTTGCTCTTGTTTCTATATTATCATGTCTTCCTCCACCCATTCTAATATTTCACAAGACGACGCCGAGATTCTGGAAAAGCAGCAGCAAGAGATACAGCAGAGGCACTAGAAGTAGCAGCAGCTCCTGGTCCAACTAAAAGAAGTGGCAAAGTTACGTCAGGCTAAGCATGTGGCTCAGAAAGCCAGGAGAAAAGCGGAGGCCAAAGCCAAGGAGGAAGCTGAGAGACAGAGAGTTGTGGAGGAGGAGGAGAGGAAGAGGAGGATGGTGAAGTACCTCCAATGGCTCTGAGATGAGGTGTTAGAGAAAGAGGCCAATCTATTGGAGGAGGCTGAAGAATCCCAGGTCGTAGGATCCAAATACAAGGAGATCATCCTGGAGATAAGGAGGGGCAATGGCCTTCCAAGAAAGCTAGAGGGAAGCAACCAGGGAAATACTGCAGAGGTGCTGCAGTGAAGATGGAGAGTACTAACCCCTGCAAGAGGTATGTGTGTGCCAGGCAGAATTGTCTGGTACATCTCTCAAGGTGAGTAATTTTCATTATACTTATTATTATTATTATTATTATTTTAATAATTTTCTCTTTCATAGCCAATCCTTCATATATGCTGGGTACATTGCCCTCAAGCAGCAGTGTATACCCCATACCAACACCAATACCCCAGCCATGATTTCCACTTATAGCAGAGTTCTAAGTGCCATAGAAAAGACACTCCGGGAACTCATGGAGGAGTACCAAGGAGTTGGGAAGTCCTAGGACTTGGTGAAAGGCTAGAAAAGGAACATAGCCCAGTTGGAGAGGATTGAGGCTGCAATAGAGTGGAGATGGAGCTCGGAAGGAGAGGACGGGAAGGAGGAGTGTGGAGATAACATGGCAGGGTCTGAGGATGGTCCTGGAGAAAGTCAGGAGGAGGGGACTCTGTCATCTATCTCCTGTTAGAAGTAGTGGTTTTGTTTTTTCTCTACTTAATAGAATTTTTTATTTTCTGTGATTTAAATATGTGAGTAAGAAAATCAAGAATTAAAATGAAAAGAAGTTTGAAAGTTTTTGAAAAGAAACCCCCGAAAAATGCACAGAAGCTGAGGGTTAATGAAAATAAGCAGACAGAATATACTAAGAAATTAAATAAAGGAAATCCCTATTGGGAATGCACGGAGGCAGGGAACAAATGCAACAGCGTGATTAGGACAATGGAAGAGGACCAGGCTTGGCAGGATATGTGATGTGGAAATCAGATATCAAGTCGGCGGCATGAGTGAGCTTGAATGTGGGGATCCATTTGGATTCATCTCCAGTGTTTTCATATCCTAGCCAGATCACCTTGTACAGAAGTTTGCATGCCCATCAGAGATCAATTTTAGAATCCACTATCTGAGAAATTTCATATTTGGGTTCCCTGTCAATTATGACTGGAGTGGAGACTAGTTGTATTTTCTCGGAGAAAGTGTTGGATATGGCAGGTTCAAGCATGGACACATGGAAAACTGAATGAATAGAGCGCATAGACTCTGGAAGCTAGAGAGTGAATGGTAGAGTATTAGGCTGGACAATGATTTTGTAGGATCTGAGATATTTTTCAAAGAGTTTCTTTGAAAGCCAAGTAGTTTGGAAGAACTAAGCCTTGACAAAGACTTTGTCACCTACTTTGAAATCAGGAGTGGGTGAATGTCGTACATCAGCGGATTTCTAATAATACTGTTAGGCCATGGAGATTTCAGCTTTGAGGGTACTCTGTAATTTATTGAGACCTATGGCAAAATTATAGGCTTGGGAGGAAGCAATGTTCAGAGTGAACAGTGATGTTTGGGTGATATCTCTTATTAGCGAAGAATGGAAAAACACCAGTAGTAGCACTCAGAGCATTATTGTAGACAAACTTTACGAGAGATAGGAGTTTGAACCAGTTGTCTTGCTGGTAGTTACAATATACATGGAGGTATTGCTTGAGAGTCTGATTTGTGCATTTGGTTTGTCCATCACCTTCAGGATGATAACCTGAAGTGAAGTAAAGCCACATGTCGAGAGCAGTGCCTAAAGATCAAAAGAAGTTTGACACAAACTCCAAGCCTCTGTTGGAGGTGACATGGAAAGGAACACTATGTTTGGAAAACACATGAAGGACAAATAGACATGCTAAGTCTGTGGACGTGATGGTATCATGGGCAGAGATGAAGATCACCTGCTTGGTGAGCCAGTTAACTATGACCAAGATAGTGTCAAACCCAAAGAATGACAGAAGTTTCTCAATGAAGTCCATAGAAATGAAATTCCATGGTCATTCAGGAATGGAGAGTTGTTTGAGAGATCTGTAGGGCTTGTGACATTGTGGCTTGGATTACATACAAGTGACATAAAACTTGCAGAATTGTCATACATCAGCATGGAGGCTGGGCCAGGAGTATCCACGGTGGACTAATTCCAGTGTTTTGTTTTGACCAAAATGTCTGGTGAGGATGTGATCATGATTGTACTGGAGAACACGTGTACAGAGGTTACCAGCAGATGGTACATAAATTCTGTTGTCAAGAAGAAGTAGACCGTTTGTGTCTATAAACCACTGGCCATCTGCAAAGGTGTGCTTTGTAGCAATTGGGTCACTAAGGAGAGCCAAGAGGATGTCTTGGTGTAGGGTGTCCAGATCCATGACTGTAGCTATGCAGAGAAAAGGGAAAAGAAGGATGGTAGCTTGTACAGAGGCTGCAAGTTGTTCTTGAGTGAAGATAGGCTTGAAGTTATGAGGGTTGACTGTGGCATAGCCAGTATTTCCCTCTTTAGAATAAATGTTCCATCATCTAGTAAGAGCATCTAGTTTTATGCCGAGACAACCAGGGTGGAACCTGATGACAAGGTTGAACTGGAAGAGATACTCAGACTATCGTGCTTGCCTCCAGGTCAATACCTTGGTGTTATGAACTAAAATCCTTAGAGTAGGATATTAGAACAACTCTTATATTGAGTAACACAAGAGAACTCAATAGAAAACTCTTCTACAAACTAGTCTATCTTATATAGTCCTACAGATAGTCCATGCTAAGTACTGTGCATCCTACCCTAAACAACCATGTGTAGTCTATGAGGCCAACATGTGGTGTTCATGTTGTATGATGTTATCTGTTCTAGAATCTTCTACTAAATTCTCCCAAGTCTCGTGATCTGTCTTGTGACTATGCCATTAGGTGATTGATATGACAACATGACTGATCAACCCTAACCCTAGTTGTTCTGAAAATAGAAAATAGAAAAATAAATCGAAAATAAAATAAAAATGAAAAGAAAAATAAAATAAATCAAGTCCACCTTCTTTGGTTTTGATACTTGATAGTAGAAAAATACTCAAGATTCTTATGATCCATAACAATATTGATGGAATAGGCTGGACCTTCCAAATAGTGTCGCCAAATCTTAAAAGCTTCGAAGATGGCAAGCAATTCCTTGTCATGTGTGTCGTAGTTCAACTCTGCTATAGTAAAAGTGCAAGAGTGAAAGGCAACTGGATGAACTTCATTATCTTTGTTAATAATAGAGAGGATTGCAGCGAGAGTATAGTCCGAAGCATCAGTTTCCACAATGAGTTGAGCATCAGGAATCCAATGAGTAAGAATAAGAGCTGAGGTGAATGCTTTTTTAAGAGAGTTGAAAGCATCTCGACAGAAAGAGTCAAACTTCCAAGGAATGTCCTTCTGGATGAGGTATGTCAATGGAATGACAATGTCTGAGTAGTTGAAGATGAACTAGTGGTAAAAATTTGTGAAGCCTAAGAAAGATTGAATATCCTTGACTTTTTTGGGTTCTGGCCAGTTCTGAATAATCTTTATTTGTCATTGGACATGGTGAGGCCAGAAGGAGAAAGGATATATCCCAGATACTCTACTGACTTGGAGTGGAATTTGCATTTCTCTACTTTAGCATAAAGACCAGCCTTCCAGAGACACTTGAGTACTTCTTTTACATGCTGGTGATGTTCAGACATGTTATTCAAGTAGATGAGTATATCATCCAGATAGATCACGACATAGACATCCAAAAGGTCAGAGAAAATGTTGTTCATGAATTGCTAGAAGGCTGCAGGAGCATTGGTAAGATCGAAGGGTATTACAAACCATTCAAATGATCCATAACGTGTCCTAAAGGCAGTCTTTCATTCGTCACCGTTAGCAATGTAAACCAAATGGTAAGCATAGCGAAAATCTATCTTTGAGTAGACTTGAGCTTTGCGAGGTGAGTCCAGTAGATTGGAGATGAGTAAAAGTAGATAGTGATTCTTCTTGGTGATACAGTTAAGACTGTGGAAGTCGACACAAAGGTGCAGTGAACTATCTTTCTTCTTAATGAATAAGACCAGTGCACTGTGTGGAGATGAGGTTGGTCGGATGAAACCTGTGTTGAGATTTTCCTCAATAAATTCCTTAAAAGCCTCTTGTTCAAATGCTGAAAGAGAGTATATAGAGCCAACCAGAGGTTGAGCACCCTCTTCCAGATTGATTTTAAGGTCATAGGGACGATGAGGAGGGAGAATTTTAGCTTTAGTTTGGCTGAAAATGTCGGCAAATTTGTAATACTTGGAAGGAACATTGGAGAGATCAGAAGTGTTGTGGCAACCACTAGACACAATGTCCAATGATCTCACTAACGAGTAAATCTCAGAGTTGGGATATTAAGTGGGAATTCACAAGAGAACTCGACAAGGAGTCTC
>Ga0157364_1007684_pt1 | contig 11166 bp, 5 predicted proteins | sample AttsexASBM2_FD_111476 | JGI IMG/M metagenome (GOLD analysis project Ga0157364, IMG submission 111476) | Fungus gardens microbial communities from leaf cutter ant in Ribeirão Preto, State of São Paulo, Brazil - Atta sexdens ASBM2 | ecosystem: Host-associated > Fungi > Mycelium > Unclassified ...
AGAGTTCCTTTCGCAAGGAAAGAATGCGATATCATATGTGATAAAAAGTCATTCCATGCATACAATGACTTACAATTTCAATTAAATAGGTTGTTGAGATTTTAATTTAATAACAAATACATCCATATATTCTTAGTTCTTAGTCAAAGGAATCAATTTAGGATACATTGAGATTGGGATGGGAATAATGATTGTACTGTTGTTATTGTATGACGAAGGGAAACAATTAATAAAAAATGAAATAATGATTAATTTTCTATTATCATGCAGGCATTAAAATTAACAGGAAATATATTATTAGATAATTCAAACTTAAATTTTGTAACATGATGCATAGATTAATATTACATCTGATTGAGTAAAAAATTTTTCTAATCGAGATATAATCATTTGAGAATTCCAGCAAATTGAAAATAAATGGAAATTATGATATTCATCTTGTAAAAGCAGGTGTGTAATAATTTTACAGTGTGCGACTGGCTAACAAGCAGTGAAAAGGCCATTTTTTGTGAACGATTGTGGGCGTAAGCTATATATCATATAATTACCACATAGATCCTCATCGGATCCGTCGCTGCACTGCATTATCCCATCGCATCTTTGGTTTTCCGGCAAGCATTCGCCACTGGCACACTTCCATTCGGCAGGTGTGCATACTCCTTTATGACACAGCATGTCAAAAGCTCCCGCAAAAAGCATTAGGGATTGGGGAATAGTAAGGAATCATGGTGTCATAATTGATTGTTACGTAAGCATGTATCATACTGTATGAAATTGATAAAAATTTCAGTAGGAATAAAAGTAGTTTAAATTAAATTCTCAAATCAAATTAAAGAAATATTTAATATATCAAAACTTTATATTAATACTAAGTCAATCATAAGAAAATAATCAATTTGAATGACACCACTGAATATTTGTGAGAATAATGAGCTATTAGTAATGAACTTTTATTGAATTGTCGATGATAAACATTAGCAATATATAAGTAGATATGTTGCATTTCAATAAAGAACTACATTACTACGCAAAAAATACTTAGTAAAATTTATCTGTCAGTGTTTTTCAATATACACATATTTTTACGACATTAAAAATAACAAAATATAAACTGAAGCAGAATTATTAATAAAAAAAAAAATGTAATTTATCAAACTGATTTAGGACAATTTATCGAAAGAGCTTATTATAGAAAGAGAATTTTAGCGAATTACTATAAATAAACACATAAAAATGAAATAATAAATATACATATAAATTTTTTTTTATTTTATAAGCAAAAGAGAGATTTCCTCAGGCTTGTAAAATCAGAAACCGTTCGTCATCGTTAATATGAATACGCGAAGGGAGGAAATCAGAAAACATTTGTCATCGTTAATATGAGTATGCGGAAAGGAAAGGAAGAGGATGGGCTGTGAGAACAAGATGAAATCCTTACCGCAGCCGCGCTCATCGCTGCCATCGAGGCAGTCGAAGATATTGTCACATTTCCGTCGTAGAAGAACGCAACTGCCATCATCGCAGCGCATTTCTGTCCTCGGATCGCATTCCCTCCTGCGTTCGGGTGTCCAGCGTGGATCAGAGTCTGAGCGCACACATACACACAGGCACATTCAAGGGAAAAATCCGCAGCAAGGAAAATGAAGCATCGAGCAACCAAAAGATCAAATTTAAAAGTACACTTGCAGTGAGACGTAATAATGCATTTACTTTCTATCATACCATAATGCAACTGAAAATGATGCAATAGAAAACTAAAAAGAGAATACCAGTTCGCAAGCAGAATCACAAATGTGGCTAAGATGTTGTATAAGAATGCCCTGTTCATTCAGTTCCCCAAATTTTCTACCCTTCGTTTTTTACTGTCCTTTCGGCAATTAGCAGAAAAACTGTTGCCGGAAAAACACTAAAGTTTGCAGGGAAAAAAACATTCAAAGGAACTCCTATCCAACACCGTCATCTGCATCCGAGCGTATAAGTTTGTGCGTAATGCAACTACTTGTACATCAATGCATGGCATATATATCCGCAGGCTGTTTTGTAACGCGGCGATTTGCAGCGCGAACGGGCGAGATTACCGTCAACGATCACCGTGAATCTTCCGTACGGGGGATTCGCGGGGTAATACGTTTCCGGTGTGTTCCGACCCTTCCGCACTCAGGTGGTACGATAAAATAAAGCCGTTGTCGAGAACACGGTTTGTTGAAGTACAGAAGAAAAAAAGAAAAGAAAAAAAAAGGAAGAGAGAGATGTACTTGTACATCTTCAATAAGTTGCCTCGGTAAGTTTAGCAGTCGCATCTCGTAAGTATAAATTTTCCCAGTGCGCGGTAAAACGAATGTTACAATGGCCGTCGGAGTCTTTAGAGAAGCAACAAGAGGAGGAATCGTTTTCTCGACCACGGTCGTAACGATTGATCGTGAGAAATGCACAATGAAATACAACCATCGTCGAGTGTGTATCCGCTCAGGCAAGTAGATCCACTTGTCCCGCGTAAATAAGAGTTCCTTAAGAGGATTCGACCGAAAGCAAACATTACGGACCTCGGGCGAAGGCAGGCAACTTGTAACACTGCGAAGCTCGAAGATATTTTTCAAATCTCTCATTTTTATTGTTTAACATCTAGCGGCGAATAAAACTGCATAGAGTACCGGCATGTATAAACAACTAAAATTAAATGCGTTTACGTTTAATAGTTACGAATAAAAAATTATAATTATTATAACGAATAATAAATTATTATAACATATATATATAGCTATATAAAATAAAAATATTCTTTTAGACAGATAGGCGTTTGATTTTTTGACGTTTGATTTTTACAGAAATCTAATTGACCAATTTAATATTGAAAGGTAATAATTATTTATTTAGAGTACTAAAAGTACTGAACAATAGTGCTTTTAATACTTAAAATAAATAATTAATTACTGTGTTTCAGTATCGGATGTTAGTATCAGATTTTCGTAAAGAAGAGCGTTTAATTTTAATAATGTTTTTCATATGATGAAATAAATTCGTCAAATAATATAATTCATTATAATTTTTTTTGTTTCGTTTCTATGGGAAAAAAATCGATCGAAGGTTCCAATTATTTACAGATCTACCGAGATCGAATAGTAATAGCGGGACACGCTAGACGAGGTTGCATAAATGTATTATGAATGAAGCGATGGACACACTGAAAAAGGAGCGTACTGATGGTAGGCGAAGTGGTGTGTGTAGTGTCGTTAGCGGACGGGGCGCAGTCCTCGTCGCTGTGATCTGGACAATCCGGATGGCCATCGCACCTGTAGACGTCCTCGATGCACTTGTTCCCGGTGGCGCATTTGAACTGGTTAGGCGTGCATTCCCGCTCTGTATTTTGTTTTGTTCAGCGGACATATGCGCAAAGAACACATACATTTTTACACATATATACAATCACTCCGTGTACATATACATATACTATATCGAAGCGGAAAGCGTGCCGCACACGCAGTCTCAGACTTCTCAGAGCGAGACGCTTTCGACGTTCGACGCAATTCGATCGTCGGTCTCGTTTTTTTTATCCACGAGCTTTTCTTTACTTAATTGATAGCTTCTGCTGTCTGTTGTCACATCACGAAAGCGAAAAAAGCTGCTTCTGAGGCAACGAGAGTGTTATTTAGCAGTAATGATTTATGGGAGGGATTAGGGAGAATTGGAAATTATATTCGGCCTACGCGCGTTTATAAAGCCGAGCTATATTTTATGTTGAGTCGGATGAAATGCTCGTGAAAAATAACCTGTCGTATTGGTTAATGCGAATTACAATGTTGCGTGCAATGCGCGAAAAATGTGTCGTGATGATAAGCGTAGCTTTCCTATACGCGATCGACTATAGTTTTGCGGGAGATACACGATTATTAGCTTCACGTAAATATGTGTAATGGTCTGCTATTATGAGGTCGTTTGTCAGCCGACGAACGATTCCGGTATTTAGAATTAAACTTCGCAGAAAGAATCGTGGTCTCCATGCATATTCGGTGTGTATTTTCGCAGAAATTCGATAGAAAACGCGGATCAAAAGCGAATAAGAAAATATTTGAGTGAATTACATTTTATATGTTAAAATATTATATTACATTGTTACGTTTAACGTAATGATTGAATTTTCCTGTAATGATAATTATGTTATCTCATAAATTAATCGTAAGATATTGTATCAAAAAGTTTCATTATACATAAATTATAATCGAAATATTTGGCATTGTTCATATCTCTTACAGAAAAGTTCGTAGGGAATTTATAGGAATGCATCAAGGATAATATAAGTTATTTACATAATTACATAATAGATGTACTTATATACAGAGGCTAATTTAAACGCAGATTTCGCCTTCAGGCGTTTTTGTTTTATTACTCTTATTATTATTTTCATTTCTAATTTAATTATAAATAATATAGTTACCAAAACGCTTACGATAATATTTTACTTGAAAAATTTCTATATATATAAAAATTAATTATTAATTGAAATATATTTACCACTCGAATAATCGAAATCTGCGATTAACATTGTTGGCTCTGGTCACGTTAGCGTTGGATCCGAATTTAAGCTCTATAATTAGCGTCTAACCAACACGGAACAAGTCCGTGATTAGATTCAACGAGGGAAATCATTAAGCGATTGGTTCAATGGCAAGCATTGTATAAGGTGCAAGCTAAGCAGGGATTCGGAAAAAACGGTGTAAAGAAAGAGAGAAAGAATTAGGTAGAATCGTAACTTTCTTGCTTTTGAGTCAGATAATGAGTCATTTTAATCATCAATGGAATGACTTGATGTCAATATAATACAGAATATAATTATGGAATAATAAAGTGTTCTCTGAATATTTCTCAAGGCATTTTTCATAATTAAGGAAAGATCACGTTAATAAGAATAAAAGCATAAAATCGAAAAATTAATAAAATCGATTATTCGTTACTTTCAACGGTGTTTTGCAAAATATTTTGTTCAAACCGTCTATCAATTCGAATGCCATAACAGTGCGAATAAATAATTCGCACCAATTATTTGAAATCAATTTTTGCACGTTTGTAGTTAAAATTCCATCGCGTCACTTGTTATTGTACGGGTAACGATATCGATAAAACACAACAAAAATATTATGTTTCACTTCCAAAACTTTTTTTTTAAAGCTCGAATTGCATTAAATGTCAAAATAACATTGATTGATATTACGCCAGCAAGTCATCCATGCACTGTCTCCTTTTTTTTTCATTCAGTCTTCCCTTCCCCCCCCCCCTCTCTCTTTTTCTCTTTCTCTTTTAATACCGAGTAGCGTGAAAGGTATACATGGTTATGTACCGCAATAAAGCTCGTCTTCTGCCCTGGGGCAGTCGTCGAATCCGTCACAGACCGAGCTCTTCGATATGCAAGAGCCATCCCCGCAGGTGAAGTCCGTGGAAGGGCACGGGGCCAAACCTACAGAGCCATCGGCAAAAAACAAAGATCCTCCTGATCTCAACGCTCGCATCTCGCATTCTACCGTTCAGTCGCCTCGATTTCAATGGATTTTCGAAATAAAGTTTGAAAATCAGGGGGTAATTTGAGTTCATTAATTTATGATGATTTACATCGCGTTATTAAAATGTAAAAAGTAAATTTTTTTAAATAAATTAAAATATCTTATTACTGTGTGTGTACTTTCAAAAATTTGTATTAAAAAATAATTTATATTGGCGATTGAGAAATAGACGAGTTCGAGGTTGAAATACAAGCTATGAACATATAAAGAGACATTTAAAGCAGTTTTAGGCGTGGTAGAGGACTCGTAAATCTGTACATGGAAAGCATCTTTGGTAAAACGCATGATTCTGTAACCAAGAGATCTTATTATATTTTAAAGCTTGGTCTAACATTTAAAGCGTCGTGAAGAAGCCTTATGAGGGTGATTAGAATTATTTTACTTATGAGAGACGGTAGGAATATTCCACAATATACAAAACCATCCGATTTTGAACTACAAAATAAAACGATTCGTTTGATAAACTGTATATTAATTTCAAATATTTTTAGTAAATTTCACGTGCGGCATTTAAAGTTTTTATTTTAAGTTTTGTTGTTTCATATTCTTTTACCTTCTCCTTTACTCCAATTCGTAAACTATGTACAATGTTTGGGTACGTGTGTCGTGTGGATTGCATATTATCGTTACCGGAAATGATTCTTTATGGGTATCATTGAAATGCTTCTTTTTGCAACAGAGAAGCAAATTCTGTATTCTTGTGAAAAAAGTGAATGAGTAATGCGTGATACGACGATGATGTCAATGGAATGGATGAAATGAGATGTTCTTCCTACATCCGAGAAAAGAGGATTCACGTTTTGCCATTGCGGACTCAACTGGCGATCTAATCGCGAACATAAAAATAGTGGCAGCTGATCGTATGTCTGCAGTACGCAGAATGACTAATGCAATCATTGATAGATGCATTGATACTAATTCCTGCAATCGTTCATCGTAAATCCTCCTCAGACTGAGCGAGGAGCTTTGACGAGTCTAATAAGAACTAGATAAGATAATCGTCTAATAAGCGATAAGATAATTGTCTTCGGTCACTGCACTTTAAGGATCACCGTCTGACTATTCTCTCTCTTTCTCTCTCTCTCTCTCTCTCTCTCTCTCTCTCTCTCCAGAAATATTTTTACAAAGATGGACAACACAATGTAAACGTACACTCTTACACTGAACGGAAAGTTATTACTTACTCATAATATTTTTGTTAACACATTTGTTCCCCAAAGCTGCGTAACACATAACAAACGACGATTTTCAACACCATGACATTGGTCCAAAAGCACAAAAGCGAATCTTCTGCATTCTTTAGATAAGAACGATTTGAAGGAGGGATAAAGTGAAGTCTATGCAAATAGTTGGAAATAAGATTCCTGAAGTTTTTTTTCGCGAAAATCTCGGTAGTTTCCCAAGGACGTTCACATATTAACCAATTTGATATCTTCAAAGCTATGTTCTGTACAGCGAAGATGACAGTTCATCCCGAAATGACGTCACGCTTGCTTGAGATTCACGTGACGCTCCATCCAAGGCGAGATATTTTTTACAGCATGAAATAAAGAGCGAAATGAAACGCCTCTCGCATTATTATTTTCTACTGGGGAATACCTTTGGCGCAGTTCTCCTCATCTGTACCGTCCAGGCAGTCTCTCTTGCCGTCGCAGACGTGCAACGCGTTTATGCACATGCTGTCGCAAGGATGCTCAAAAGGGCTGCATCCATCAAGATGCGACGTGTCGTCAACAGTATTCGAAGTGAAGTCAATCCGTTTATTATTAATTCTTTGATGCTCCTCCCACCTCTTAGAGTATATATAATCGCAGTCAGTTTCGTCATTGGCGTTAAGACAATTTACGATACCGTCGCATACCTGGTCCTCATCGATACATGTATATTTATCGCAAGCGTGTTGAGTCTCGTTGCAATTGTCGATCTCGTAATCCTCTATGGTCTCCACGATACCATTGTCGATTTCATTATCCTCATCGGATATTGATTTCTCCAATCCGTCTTCTTCCTCTTCACTATTGAGGTCTAAATTCATGTTGTGCATAGTGCCTTCAGAATGCGTAGTACTTTCCCAAGACTGTGTTCCTTCATTATTTTTAACACTTTCTTCATTCAACATAGATTTATTTATCATTACTTTCTTTTCCTTATTTTCTTCATCCTTAATCATACTATATATTGTGCTTATTTCTTCATCGCTTACATTCTTATTTTCTTTACTGAAATATTCCCAGATTAAAGTAGTGCTATCTAATGTAGGTATCGAAAAATGATCGCTGACAGATGTACTATAATAGCTTGTTTCTTCTTCTATTGAATTACTTGTAATTGGCAGCGAAGTAACATCTTTTTCACATTCCGTTGATTTGTCTGTCTTTTTATTATCATCTGTCCACCAGTTAAGCCAGTTACTCTCAGTGCTAGTCGTAATTAATATTTTACATTTTTTAGAAATTTTCTCATTGGATGCCGTTGATAAATAAGATATGGTGTTACTGGTAACGAGATCTATGTTCGTTTCTTCCGATTGAAATTCGTTGTCAATGCTGTCTTCTTTGGGATGTTTTGAGATGGACTCATCAGCGTTAGAGGATTCTATTTTAAAAGGTTCCGTTGTAATTTCATCAGTAAGGTACCAGTCATTTCCATCAGTGCTCGTATTACGATTATCATCAGTTTCGTTGTACTCTATATCATTAGGGGACAACGTCTTCACCCGCTCTGAACTATAAGCGTTGCCATAATCGACGCTCGTCGGCTCGTCGACTTTCCAAGCAACGGATGATGTCGGTTTCCTCTTACGTTTCGCATGATTCTTCCTCCTTTTCTTGGGCCTGTTCTTACGACCATTATGACGACTTTTGTGCTTGCGTTTGTTGTGTCTTCCAATGGATGTTTTCTCTCTGGGTTTGTTTGCATCCCGCGTGACGATCTCGGGAACCCTCGTTGTCGTAAAATTGAACAGCACAACGTCAAAATCATCCTCTGAGTTTTCTTTCAAAATCTCTCTGGATTCATGTAATTCCTTCGATATCGTATTTGTATTCTCTACAGGTATTGATTCCATCTCATCTGAATTTATTAATCCGGAATCGATCTTCTCGTTACTTTGTATCAAGTTTTCGTTGCAACATTTTTCGAAAGAAATATCTGATTGTTTATGCATTTTATTATACTTTTCATTACTTCGATTTTGCTGAGTCGCGTTATGATTTGAAATAGAAAGATTTGATATCATATCGATATTGTCAACGTTAATTGTTGGAAAATACCGACGACGTATTTCAGCCTTTGGCGATTTAAGTTCATACAGTAACTTTTCTATCTTTATTGAAGAATAATCATTTTTGTTCGGTTTTGCTGTTGCGGACATTTCTTCTAAAACAGATGAAGCTGCTTTTTGTCTTTTATATTTCATATTCGTCATGTTATATTCTTCAATTTTAGTCGTATTTACAGTCACAGGAGCTGTTCTTTTAGATGGCGTGACGCGATGTTTCAAGTATTTATTGTAATAATTTGAAACCTTACTGTCTTTTCTTATCTCGTATCCAAAAAAATTTTCTTTATTATTCGGATTGTTATTCTTTGTTTCAATATAATTTTCTCGTAAATTTGGTTGATCGTGAGTGTTATTGAATACATCAGAATAAATAAATCCAGTTACATTTTCCAGCATATTCCTCTTTTCATTCTGCCAAGCCTTAGTTATTTCATGCTTATTAATATTTTTTAATGTCGTTGAAGTTCGTGTATCAACTGCGAATTCTGTCGACACTTTCATTGTAGATGAAGTTAAATTCCTCAAATATTTATCGTAATATTTTTGATAAGCCGAGTTATGCTTTCTGCGTTGATTTTTTCTAAGAATCTTATTGTTGCCATATACATCTGTCATACTAAAATTCCGATTAATATTAGCATCATTTGTTATTGTCGTTATTTTAGAAGTTGTATAAATTGGCTTAATTGAAACTTCAGTTGAATCACTCTGACGACATACTATGTGCTTAGTTTTAATAAACTTGCAGATCAAATTATCAATCCGTTGAGTAATAATATCAGTTGATTTTTTTTTAATCATTAAAGGATTTTGCGTGTTTATTTCTTCATAAATATTTTTCGCAGCTTCTACAGTGATGTTTTTAGAGCGATGTATCGCTTTAGTGTTGTCAATATTATTTTTATTAGACGTATTATTTTCCAATTTCGTTGGTGTTCTCTTAATTTTATCACTATTTTGATATTCCATATCTATTTTCGAAGAGATTTCGATAACGGTTTTGATGTTCGAATTTTTTGATTTGGAAATATTCTTTTCTGTAACATATCTGCTCTTTTTATTGGATCTAAGAATCATAATTGTTGCGTCTACGTTGAATGTATTGGATTGTTTCGGTGCGCAATCAGGATTGTTTTCACTTATCATTTTTCGTGTTTTATCGCGATTATTGATAGATTGTAAACCAAAGTTTTTCAGTGAAATATTTTTTTGTTGAAATAGTTGCAAAGATCTCACGAGATTATCTGACAGGTTGAAAGGTTTTGGAATTCGAGATTCGTTGCTTGATCGCTTTAAGGTTTGGTTAACAGTTGGATGATAAATTTCGGCATTACTGCAATTCGCATCAAGATTATGAAATCGATCAAATTTTATGTATTGCGAGGACGAGTTATTATCTTTCGATTTGGATGTAATTTGGATCAAATATGTCGAGGGTTTCTGCAGCATGGAGTTTGGAATTCTTCGTTGTTGAGTTTCTTCCGGAAACGCTTCCAGGATCGGATTACTGATCGTCACGGCTGGTTTGATAGTGAGTCGATCGGCGTTTTCCGTCGTCACGGGTTGTATATTCATATTCCTTTGGCGTTCAGCGAGTTTCCTTCCGTAGGAAATCGCGGTCGACTTCCGTTCGATCACGAACTTTCCGGTATTTCGCCTCTCTACGGGCGGCGCATGATTTCGCGATAAGTAAAATTAAAAAGGGATTACGGCAGAAAAAGGCGAATATAATGGCGAAAATATTACGCGGAATGCTTGGAAGCTGTATTTGAAAGTACGATGGAAGACGAGTTGGTTGAATTCTGTCGGTTGCAGTATTAAACTTTCTATTACCTATACTGCATACTAAATTACAATAATATAAAAATACTAGTAAAATAGAATAACTTTTTGCTATAAAAATAGAAATAAAAATTTTTAACTATTTTAAAAAACTACTCAATCCTTGGAAATATATATGTATTACCTATACATATATATAAGCAGATTCTTTTTGTCTCAAAGCGCCTCAATCTCAACTAATTCTATAAATTCTAATAATAATATTTGAAATACAATTCCAAGTTCTAGTTGTATTTGAAAGTCAGCACAATCGATGAAAGGCAAGTTGATTTTGTTGATTTCAATATAGACTTTCTATTACTTGCTGCATAGCGAATTACAATAATATGAAAGTACTAGTAAAATTGGAGATAACTTTTTACTACAAATCTATTTTTAAAAAGCTAATCAACCCTTATATAAAAACAAATACTTTCTCTCAAAATCTCAATTTCAACCGATTCCACATTTGAATAACTAAAAAAATCTGTATTATGACAAGCGTCATCC
>Ga0157364_1007685_pt1 | contig 11165 bp, 4 predicted proteins | sample AttsexASBM2_FD_111476 | JGI IMG/M metagenome (GOLD analysis project Ga0157364, IMG submission 111476) | Fungus gardens microbial communities from leaf cutter ant in Ribeirão Preto, State of São Paulo, Brazil - Atta sexdens ASBM2 | ecosystem: Host-associated > Fungi > Mycelium > Unclassified ...
AATCTCCAAAAGTGAATGTTATAAATGAATGTTATGTGGCATATTTGAATGAGTAAACAAAATTTTTAATTTTCCAATACAAAAAATTCAGTAAGATTTTTAAATAAATTTAATAAATTCGCTCCAAATTATTTAGGTATTAAAGATCCAGTATGAAACGTTTAAAACTTCCATTTCCTATAAGTCTGTGTGTATTCACATTACGGTTTTAAAAGATACTTTTTTTAAGATTTTTTTAAATTGCATCTTTTCTGAGTGCGTCGGAAAAATTCTAGGATCGTCGAAACCAGAAGAATTTTGCGGACTGATCGAATATTCGAAACTCACTCACAGATAAAAATATTTCGCTGATGCTGCCAATCAAATCGTATCGGATAGTCAATCTCCACGAGCTTTCGATTGCGAGCGATAACCGTTTTCTGCGAACGTATGGTTGTACGCACATATGTATGTTGTAAATAACGCAAAAAGGCGCGCAACTGATATAATAATCGATGTTGATATGAATGGATGATGATAACTTGATATATCGATTGAATGATGCGCGGATTAGAGCTCGCGATTTGTGAGCTTTTTAATATTTCGTTGCATTATTTTTTTGCCACTTGAGAAATCCGCGGCAATGAACTCGCATGTCAACGATAGGACCAGGCATTCAAGTTGCTTAAGTTACGAAGAGATCGATTCGAGACGTATACACATGGCATTTATTTATAACTCCGGATACTTGGTGTCCCAGCCGAAGGTCGTTCACTCGTAAGTATGTTATCGACTATGTGCGAAAGTTCAGATTGTTCATTCAAAACTCGTCCAAACTCTCATCTCTGTCCAATATAATTATCCTTGACGACAAGTTGGAAAGTCCCGAATGAAACTTAATCGAAGACATTAGGCTGTCCCAGTTGAATTCAAAAATTAATTAATAGTCGTTATATCAATACTTCAATTAAATTGCCAGAAAATGTTAATTAATCAAAGTACGTTAATTATCTTTTTCTTAAGGAAATATAAAGATACAGATTAACTTCGGGAATTAATAGTCATTACATCAATACTTCGATTAATTCGAAAGAATAATTAAAGAAAATTAATTAACTTTTTCTTATAATATAATATAACGGTAATATAACGTATGTATCAGAAAATATGTAATATATAAGAGTAATAAATCTTTAAAAACAGAGAAAGAAAGAGAGAAAAAGGAATTAATAATACAATGTGTGGCATAAAATTTATTTTAGTAATATGTGTGTGCGGTATTATATTTTATATGAAATATTATATAACTCAAATAAATGGGGAACTGATTTCACAGATGCGGTAACCCAATTGACTTTTATTAATCGGCAGTTATCTCTTGAAAAGGAGCTAACAAAAATAAATGATACAATTAGAAATTGCGAGATTAAAGGGCAAACGTTCACAAAGTTTTAAAACTAGGCAATTCCATTAAAACGTTCAAGGAGAATTGATTTCATTGTAACGGATCATACGGAAGTTGGAAGTTTTAATCGACTTTAATAGATACTTTCGTTAATTAATCGTTCCACGCTTCCGCGAGGAAATTGTTTGCATCACACTTTCTTCTTTTGCGACTTTTACTTCGTTCTTATGTAACAAATGAATCGTATGTACATACAGCACAACGCTAAATTAGAAAATAAAGAAATCCTTAAGTTTTAATCAGATCCGAATGGGAATCCGGTTGGCGTAGATAAATATGACTGAGTGCCGTCCTCAGAGTTCACGAACTTCTTGCTTGCATTACATCGGAATTACGAAGACAATATTATGTCACGCGCACTTCGTGTAATGTATGTTTGTCTAATGGAAACTCATCGTTTTCACCGAGAAATGTATATGCGAAGCTGCTCGCGTACATTTAAAAGCTTTGCTCATCTACAGAAAAACTTTTCAACGATACGCACTTATTTCGACTAATAAAATCACAACTGACGAATAAAAAATGAAAAATATGACGTTTTTAAAAAATAATTCGCAAATTTATGATACATCTAATCAGTCTATCTAATCGAATCAGTACCGCCGGATAAAAGCTGTTATAGAAATCAAGTTTTAATCTAGAAATCTAAAGGGATATCTTTAGTATTCGAGAAATTTGGAGCGGAAGCGGAAGAAAGACGAAGTGAGAAGTGGTTGAATCAATATCGTTAAAATTAATACTATTAAATTAATCGCGTGCCGCTAGAGAATTTCTGAATTTCGTTAGACGTTACGATAGCTGCCAACGGAGAATTCTAACGGACAGAACTCATTTGGGAACTGTCAAAGTCGAATCATTCTGTGCTATTACCGATAATGATATTTATCATTTATCTTCGACTGTTATAATGGAATTGAGAAAGTTTAACAGCTTTAAAAGCAACATTGATGTGTCCCATGTTACTCTTTATCTTAATTGTGAAAAAGAAATAAATTGTGCGTAAATTTAAAAATTCATTTCGAGTTTTTAACAAAATTCAATTGCAATACAAAATTCTATTGTATATATCGTTATGTACGTTACTTTCTAAATCTTAAGTGTGGATACTCACTGATTATCCAGTGGCGTACATGATATTGAATAATCAGTGAAGTTTAACATAAAAAGAAAGTTTGAGCATTATATAATTAAAATACCAACGTATTTGCACGTTAATTTCAATCTTCCAATATCAAATGTATTGAATTTATGCATTAGAGCAAGGTTAGTTAGAGCACATAATAAAGATTAGCTAGATTAGAGATTTCACATTTCATTCATTGATTAGTGGCACAATTAGCAGTGATTATCTGATAATTAGCAGTGATTATCCACTGATTCAGATTTAAAGAATATATAAATTCTTAATGTTTTAAAATATTAATAAGTATTATTATCAAATCGATGATTTTATTTGTGAGACTAATCAATTTATGATTGTATTGCAAATTCGACAGTAATTCGTGCAGTTTACATAATTGAAAAATGTATTTTAAATTTATATAGAAATATTAAGCACAATTATCAGGCACCAATATTTAATCTCAATCGCATTTAACGGTTTCTTACTTATTTAATTTATTCATATAGCGATCTTGTTTAACTTAGGGCTGATTGATCCACTTTCGGAGTATATACTATATGATAATTTACCTCTAATAAGCAAAAAAAATAAAAGAGAGAGAGAGAGAGAGAGACAAAGCAAAACAAGAGAGTGAATAAATTAAAATTTATCAAAAAATAGAACAATTCAATCTTAATATTGTTAATACTTTTTTAATATTTATAACTTTCTTAAAAAAATATGTTTGTATATGTGTTGCTAATATAGTTATATATAATTTTTATGTATATAATATACAATATAATATACATTCAATATTTATATACATTTGCATATGAATTTTTATATGGATACTCTTCGACATTTAATTTATCGCTATTTTGAAAATCCTGAAAGCTATCGATTTCGATGATATAAAAAAAAAATAGAATCTATATATATATACACAACAAATTCCAATAGACTATTCAAATCGATGATAAAATATGTAATATAAATAAAGTATGTAAAACGATCTTTTGTAATATTCAGAGAGGACGTATGTTTGGACATATATTTTTTCTATCCAGAGATTATGGACAGTAATCTGTAAATGTAACGTTGCGCGTATTAAACGTGCGCCGAGATGTTATCAGTAAGCATAATCGCGGCGCATTCTGATATGATGGCAAAGGTCAACAACCGTTCCTATTAGACGATGTTAATCCTCAATCGAGGCACGAGTTCGTGCTCGCAGGGCGTATTCGTCCGGACACGTCAGGTCCACTCCACTTAACCCTCGCCCCCACAGATAAAGGCGTCACGATTATGATAAATGCGAGTTCCGAGCACGCGGGAGTTAGGTAGCGCTTAACACATGTAACGAGCGAAGCGGCGAATTTTATCTCGCCGCGTGTACACGATTTAAACGTTTTTCCTTCGCTTCCTCCTTGTATCCATCTGTAACCCGCCAAATTACAAGTTACACGAAGCCGAGATGTTAAATGCTGCTGCAAATTCCTATCCTCGATACGCACGCGATCGCGCAACGGTTACAGTTTTTGCGTTCTAATTCAACGATTTCACTCCGTTCGGGATTTCTAGATCAATCGGAGCTTTTCGGAGCGCAAAACGTCGAAACAAATTTATTTCGCGTCGGGGACATTTTCGGAATTCTCTTGCACGAGGGAACGTTTGCGTAAAAGGAAGTCGAGCGCACTATTATTAAACGAGAACGCAAGATCCATTGATACCGGGAGACAAATGTATCGCCGTATACGTGTTATTAACATCGGAATTCCGGAAAATACGCAAAATGTTAACGCAAAATGTTTCACGTATCCGCACGCTTGTTAGTCATTATTTGATTAGGAGCCAATTAGTACGCACACATACGAGCGTTCCACTTTCACAGCGACCGTACATCCACGTGCAAATTAGTAATTACGCATGTAATATAATGTCTCTCGTACCCGTAAATTGTTTCTTGGGGAACACATAGAACGCTGTAACAGCGTGCAGGGTAAGAATACATGTACGTTGCTGATAATGACTACTCTTATTTTTACTCGGATCCGTGTCATGATTTATTTATGAAAGAATCTGAATTTTTTCACAAAATGTTTCTACGTGATAATGTCAGTATTTTTGTAAATATTATTGGATAAACCAATTTCGAAATTTTTTTTTCAGTTTTTGTTTTTTAATTATAACTGTTTTTTGTTTTAGTAACTCGAGTCCGCTTTGGACTCTATCTATAGTTTATGTCAAATTTTGGGACAAAATTTTACTTGTAATTTTATATCGTGCATTTTGATATTTGTGTATTTCAGAGTATACTTGATGTATATGTATGAGAACACGGATATTCTCTCTTCAAATCTTTTTCATATTACGCGATACGTTAAAATTCTATTCTAACACAAATTATAGTTCGCCAAGAAGATCTAAATTACATCAAATTTCATGTAATATGTTCGTTTAGTAGACGAGTACACGCATTAGGAATGCTGCAAATAAATAATTTGTTACGCCGTCCGAAAATATCATGCGGACGTAGCTAAATTTTATTCGCACTCCGGCAATAAATCCGAAGTTATACAAAATATAACAGTGAATTTCGAAATCGTGTGCATCCATTACGAATAAAGAGGAGTATTACGAATAAAGAGGAGTATTACGAATAAAGAGGAATTACCGCGTCGTAACGGACATATAATGTAGTCGAAAGCGAGAATGTGTTGATATCACGAGGCGGAACAACACAACACGTATCTCGCGTCTGAAGAAGCTGCGTCACTGGTATCGGTCTCTCGGTCAGTATAATGATAATTTATGCGTAGGATAAAGTGCGCGGCATCTCGGCGACGTAATAATTTATTCCTCGAAGAGATTTCACGGTCTGGCAGATTAAAGACGAAGGGAACGATAAGACGACCAGACGTTTGCGACACAACGCGACAAAGCAACACCGACGATGTGAGCGGACACATCTCCTCAACGCGACCAATCATAATTATTATTCACGAGCTCAATTAGTATGTCACGTCGTTAACGAGGTTGGCCGCAACAGCAGCAGCCAGCCATTCTGAAGCTGCAAGCCTTGATTTAACAATGTCGCCGATCCCGGCGATGGTAACGGCGCCTTTGAAAGTTAATTAATTTATTGTTGAGCTGTGTTCAGTCTAACAAACTGTCGCCGGCACTTTTGTTCCTTGCGACCGACACGCCGTGACAGCGAAGCCTTAATTCCGCTTCATTCATCATAACATCCTAGCATGCGTGATTAATTCAGTGGAAGCTGAAACAAACGCGTGATTTCGCTCTGTGCATAATAAATAATAAAGAATAACCATGTTCTCGAGCTCGATACTGCGAATTTGTGGAGATTTATTGTCGCAGGATAAACCGAAATTTATCAATAATTTGCGCAACGTTAAAGGAATCTCGGGATAACATTTAAAAAGTTTAATAACAATAATAATAATTAACATTTCAGTATAAAATAAAGTTGGATAACAAATACATATAGAAAATGAAATATATCTTTTAATATTAATTATTTAATTATTGTTGCCAAACAAATTTCTTGTCCTAAAATTTCACACTTTTTTCTTGATTTCCAAACAAAATTTCATGATTTTTCCAGATGTTTTCAATAATATCTTAAAAAACTTTTTTGTAATTTCGTCTTGATTTGGAAACCAAATATTTTGTTGAGAGTGCAACTTAAATTACTATTAACGTTACTGACACTATTTATATTTAATTGTTAAGTTGATATTATTTTAAAATTGCGTAAGTGTGACGTATGATATTTCTTTAAAGTAAAGAATTTTAATTTATCAGAAAATTTTGCAAAATTCCTTGATTTTTCTCCGATTTCTAGTTTTATGGCAACCTTATTATGTAACAGTAGAATTATTTGAATAACAAATTAATATTTAAGTCATATTTCATGTTTCATTTTGAAAATCCTCACGTTTCTGCGGTCTATCCCGTTATTAATATTAACATTTAAATAAGTAAATGGGATAACCACAAACTTCAGGCATAGTTTGCTAAATATTCTTATTCTAGAAAAAGGAAATAAAAAGTCCAAATGTCTTAAAAGTCTTAAAGTTCATTATTTTTGCATTCCTCTAACTCATAAAAGTATAATGTATATTGTAATGTAAAAAATTTAACAACAATAATAATAATTAACATTTCAGTATAAAAATAATAAAGTTGGATAACAAATATATCTATAACATGATATACTATACTGAAAAATAAGATTGGTTGAATATGGCATAGTATTTTTAATTGGTTGCAGCAGCTAATTTTTTGTTACATTAGCCCATCGCTGATCCTATACTGATATTGCTACGAATAAGCTAACAATTAAAAATTGGTCCTACAACAAAAAATTGGTTGTTGTAGCTTATTAAAAATGCTATGCTACATTTTATCATCCAATTTGCTATAGCAACTAATCTTTTCTTTCAGTGCAGTAAAAAATATAACCATAAAAATAAAATTATTCGCGAAATATTTTAAGCATCCTATCAACTTGCGTATCTTTAGACGATTTTTTTACTTAAATAAGTAATTATAAATCATTTTTGCAAACGCATATGAATATAAAATTACAGTGGGAATTGCAATAAAGTTCGCTATGACAATTGGGATCAGAAAAAGAGTTACTCCGGATAAGAGAAAGCGCGTTCGAACAATGGAAAGTCAAAGGAATAATGGAGTAGGCGGAATAAATTATGTCCGTAACTCAGCGTCCGCAACTTTGTGAGCCACGCGGCAAATTACTTTCGTCTATCGATCCCGCACGGTGTTCCCGCTACGCTCGCGCTATAATATAATACACTTCGGCTATCGTTGGTACATTAATAATTGCTCCGCCGCAATATCACACATGCGCGCATCCCAATCAACGTTCTCGCGAACTTCGCAATACATCGCGCGCTCCGACGACAGTGGAAATGATTATATTTGTCGTGTCGCTCTAATGTCGATGATGGAAGTACAGTGTTATGAGCAACAAGCCGCGAGATTAATGTGTATTGATTGCCGTAAACGCCGCATATCCATCATTACGACTAACAAAAATAACGATGTCGTTAAATATTTTTCCGCAACGCAATTTTGCTTCCAGCACGTATCAAATATCATTTTAAAACAAATTCCAAATATAAAATTTTATTAAACGATCTTAACCCACACGTTTCTGTTACGAATACATTGTGTAAAAATATTAAATAAACATATTATAATATAATATCTTATAGGACTACACGTGATAACACAAACTACGAAATCAATGCCTTAAACGGTCTATTATAGTTTTTTTTTTTCAACGAAAGACGTTAAGGATTATAAACGGTAAGAAAACTGTATATGTATTTTTATTAAAAAATAGCATATAAAATGAAAGAAACAGTCAGGTATGCTATTTCGAGAATGGAAGGATAAAATATTTAATTGATTTTTCTCTCGATCTTCTTTCTCTTCTTTTTTTTCTCTCTGTAATTGCTTTCGATAAAAAATATAATTTATATGAAATCTCAGAAGACTGTAATTTAAAAAAAATAGATCTGTCACAGATAAAAACAATTTGAAATATTATAATATTTATAGAGTCGTAAATTATACATGCTATATGTCATGAAGAAATATCAAGAAACTCTTTCATACGAAACAACTGTGCGGTTTGAATTTCTCTCTAACGTAAACAGTAGAGATCACTGGAAATTATTTGTCTAGACACGCGATATAAACATTGTAAATGCTCGTTACATTACAGGTCAGACGAAATTTCTTACCAAGTCGTCCCGAAATTTTTCCTGTCTGACGATTATATTGTCTGCGGCAAATTAGATTTCTTTGTCAAGGTTCGTACATACATATGATTGCTTAGATTATCTTTGTCAAGACGCATTTATATTAACTATTTCAAAGCAGCATAAGTACATGTAATTGATCTTTAAAAATTGAATTATGTAAATTACACATTAAAAATATTTCGTATTTGGAAACGATCTACTCACGTTCTTGTTAAAATTTCGTATTGACTTTTTTAATATATTTGAATATTAATTTAACACAATGTAATTGTGTTGTTACTTAAATAGTTTGTGTTAAATTAATATTTAACATTTCTTAGTGTCAAATAATACAATTTATGAGTAGACAAATGATATAACCATAAATTTTAAAACGAATGAATAAAGTGTGTTAATTCAACATATCATAAAAGTTAATTTTATTGAAAGAATGCGCTTTCAAGGTTTCTTTACAAATTGAGTTACTTTTTCTGAGTTTCTTTTTAAATAATATTTGTTACTTTAATGCAAGATAAATATGTTACTTTCTAACATATTATCTTGTATTAAATTAACATATCAATTAGAGTGGATCATTTGAGACACGCGAATTGTGTTAAATTTAACACAAATTTCTAACGGTGTACTTATTAAAATTGGAAATTTAGACTTTTAATTATTAATTAATTCTGCAACGGATGAGTATTTATCTTTTTAAAGTATCTATTTTAAGTTATTCTTCGAAATAATATTAGCATTATAATATCTACTGTTAAAGATGGATGAAAGAAGACTTAAAAGACTAGAAACAAACAAAAGTAATAAAAGTAATTCGTAAAAGTTAGAAAGAAGTATATTATTACCCAGTGCTTGTTGCCAGTACTAAAAACTTAATGAAAATAAGCTAGCATTCCATATTGCATTTTGCATTTTCACAATTTGCCTGAAGACTCATTTCGTCGTCTTAAATACCTCCATTACTTTTTCATTAAGCTAAACGCTTGAATACTATTAAAAAAAAATATGTTATAAAGTGAAATAATTCATGTGAATATTTCGTTGCAACATTGCACACACAACGTAAAGCTTAACAGGAACTACTATCTAAAAGCTCTTCGCGGCGGTACACGAATTATTAACGACATTACCTCGAACGTTAAGTTGCGCATCGAATATTAATTAATTTGAAGCACGATCGAAGCAGACATGAAAAGCGATGGCAGAATAGAAAGAGAATTTTGATGTAGCGAATTTTTTTTGCGCAGGAGAAACATGAAGTAACGGATAGTGACGCATCTCGTTGCCCCGGAGGGCTCGCCAGTGTCTGGAAGCAAAAGATCAGTGGACACGGAAAAATACGGCATGGATTTCCCGAAGCGAGAATGGAGCCACAGGCTCAGTCTTCGTGGCAGCCGTAGGACTCATGAGGTAATCATTTCGTCGACAATTTTCACAGCTTTTTTTTTAAAGCGACCGAATTCCACGAAACGAAGCGTGCACTAGAGAAATTAATGTATTAAATCGAAAACACATGTCGATATCTCGTATCCTTCAACATTTCGTCGTTCAAAATGTCAGCGAGCAGTCGAAATTAAATTTCCACGAGAAAATCATACTGTAACTAAATTTATTAACAAGATATTTTATTTCTTCTTGTTACATTTCGTATAATTGAACGCGTCAGTAATTAAACGCGTTAGGTATAATCAGTCTAGTTCTTGGAAATTGCAATTTCTGAAAGTTTATAATTTCTGGAAAAAATTATTGAATCACCTAACTCTTTGTATCACGGTTATATAGTTGCTTTCTACTTGACTGTATGCCGCCATATGCTGGCGATTACGCATAAAAGAGAAAAGTAAAGACTGCAAGTTTCATGCAAGGGATGCATGCTCTTGCATACATTATTCATAAACGGGTTTCTCGGTACGAGAAGACTGAACGTTGGTCGCATTGCTGCCCGATATCGTATAACATTGCTTAGGCACACAAAAATTATATTTTTACATATCGTCACGAAATATCGTAGTAGAAAAAGTAAAAAAAACGAATGCATCTGTATGCATTATTTCGACGTAATTGCATAAGTGTGTTACGTTATATATCTTCCAACATCGATATATGGATTGACATAAACATATAATTTAATCATTGCACGTATGCACATTTATAATAAAATTTATATTGTTATTACTTTACGAATCGATATTAATACCGGCACATAGTTATTATATCAGAAGCGCAAAATTATTTTATATATGATGATGTAGCATAATAAATTTACATTCGCATTAAGAATGTATATTATAGATACACGTATTTTTTTTTATAAAATGACAAAATTATGAGAAGTTACAGACTTTTTCTATATTACATATTTAAGTGTAATACAAAAATTTGCTAACAATTTAGAACCTGGATTAAAAATTATTTTAATAAAAGTAAATATGTTTTTAAAAAACAATTAATATAAAATGAGAAAATTTTTATTTAACTATAAAATTATATTATTGAATATTTTAAATATTGACCTTATTGAACTGCTTCTTGTGTACATAGAACACTCATTTTTTATGGAAAGTATAAATTTCCAATTCCAGTCACTTTTTGCAGAAACTACACCTGACGCCTACCTCAAAACGAGGTGTGTTGCAATGACAACTAGATACAGATCTCTATATGGAATTGGAAATCCGATATTTCGTTAGTTTACTAAGCGAGGAGGAGATATGTGTATGTTCATTTTGATTGAAGAAGCATTATTTTCCTATCAAATCGAAATTAGAAATTGCGCACGTTGCAGTGGTATTTTCAATTGTTA
>Ga0157364_1007686_pt1 | contig 11164 bp, 4 predicted proteins | sample AttsexASBM2_FD_111476 | JGI IMG/M metagenome (GOLD analysis project Ga0157364, IMG submission 111476) | Fungus gardens microbial communities from leaf cutter ant in Ribeirão Preto, State of São Paulo, Brazil - Atta sexdens ASBM2 | ecosystem: Host-associated > Fungi > Mycelium > Unclassified ...
GTTTTAACAAATATTACATTTGTTTCCCTTGATTTGTTCCTATAACAAAATCATTTCTCTCAATGCATCTCTATCGATTATCGAACAAAATATAACAAAAGAATTATTCTCATTAGTCTTTCATCATCACATTGAGAAAAAAGTTGTTCAATTGACTAAATTAATTTAATTCATCTCTATTTCTTTCAATAAAAAATGTCTGCGTTTTAATCAAACATACACACTGTCACTTAAGAATGTAATGAAATTGAATGTACTTTTAAGTTGCACAAATTGAATTCAATTTCATGGTATTACGTTAAATTTTATGCATCTGTAACTGAAAAGTATATAGTACATTTATATACGTGTATATTAAATTTAGTGTACTTTCCATTAAATTCTATGTGAATTTGCATGAAATTTAATGCATGTGTGTTAAATTTAAGTTATTTGTAACTTCATTTTCATTGATAAATTAAATTAATTTTTAATGTACCTGCTTGAAATTTGCTTCTGTTACGTAACGGAAGCAATTTTTTTTTTTAATAGCGTATTATATTTGGCTTAAATACATATATTCTCCAACGAAAGAAATAAAGACATCTAAAATAATTTAGTTGAATAAATAATTAATTTAGTCAAATAAATAATTCTTTTTTTAGTGCACATATCATACTAAATAAAATCGCTTATTACTGATAAACTTTATTGAGAAGGAAATTACGACCTAATAAATATCACTGAATGTCTCGTGTGAGGTCCATCAATTTACGCGATACATAACATAATCAATAATTTCGATCGCAATTTCAACCGGCACAAGGCGTGAGACTCGATGTCTTCCTGGGACCAACGATCAGGATACTCATCAGGGTATTAATTCTGTTTACACTGTCGACGTTTACACGTGGGGGACGTACCATGAATCGAGCCACACCTCAGTTTCCATTAGACCCTTCAAGGAAACGGGAAGGGAAGGCAATTTCGCCCATCGCTCGAAAGGCGCGATCGGTCAAATAACATGTTATCACCTTCAGTTTAAGTTAATGTTTTATCCACACATGGGGATGAAGCCATTATGAAAAGTCAATGGAGCATCGATAAGAAAAACAGAAATCTTGTTTGCTTTACAGTAATCGGACGTGGTGCTTAGGGTCTTAATAAAGTTTGCATTATCAGAATTACGCTATCTCATTAAGTTCCGATGAACGTGTATATATATATATATATATGGTGCTTCCTTGTATTTTTTTTTCCATTTAATAAATCATCCCAGTTTTTTTCCATTTAATAAATCATCCCAGTTTTTATAACAATCTGTCACGTTTTCGTTATCTTCAATCGATCGTAGATACATCATACATTTTCATAATCGATTCTCGGAGATCTTATTATCATTGGAAATTAACGCCAAGTTGCGTTACATAACGTCGCTTTTCAGGCTCAGTTGCAGTAGTCAATATAAATCGACTTTCCAGTTTGGTAATAAGAAAACGAGGAACGACTGGTTCTATAATACGTTCTGATTCTATAATACGATTTCGCATGGATCAAAAAACAAAGCGCGATCGACGGTGTGCTCGAACAGAAATGAAAAGAAAGAGAGAGAGAGAGAGAGAGAGAGAGAGAGAGAGAGAGAGCAAGTAGGACGATTTCTAAGAAAGAAAGAAAGAACAGTGCGCTCACGCATAAACCGATGGGACGTCTCACAAAGAGTTCGGCGTGCTCCGCTGCTTCTTGCGCGGATTAGGTGCATAAATGGGAGTACGAATTTCCATTCGGATCGAAATCTGGCCGTAACGATCGATTCCCGCCGTTTGCAATGCGAAAGGTTCGTCGAATTTCTGCGCTCAGATTCTTATGGTGCTCACGTTTTAAATGGCGAGACACGTGAGGCAGCACACGTTCCGCGGATAGCGTGTTAACCTTCACAAAACATACGGCCGTAAAAGACAAATACACACGAAATTCTGTCGCTGCCTCCCGCGGGTGGTGCATTCTATTAACGGAACGCCTGCGGAATTGGAGATTTAATCAACTGAGTGCCATGCAATATTCATAAGCGACAATGCCGCTGCGACTCGGGGAATTATTGATCCGCTACACGATCTATTTCTATAAATTCATAACTAATCTTACTGTTAATAATTTGCGCGTATCGACTGATTTATAATTTGTCATTTCTGAAAATATATTTCAAGGAAAATATCGCATTATTAAAAATGTAAATTGCCACGTCAGATGAAGCGTTGATGGAAATTGATCGCCGAATTAGATGGCGGCGCCCGCTTCTCATCATCATTCATAAAGCCAACAATGCGACTCGTTGCACAATCAACGGTATATTACGAAATCGTGTCTCTCTCGCGCGGCGTGTTTGACGAGCGGAATTCTGGCGCCAAGATCTGCGATATGATAATTGACGTCACATTGCGATGCGAATATGCGCGAACGCATACAACAATCGTTAATCGGCAGGAATTCTCGCGATGGGTGGAGGACATCGGCGCAATTCCTTAATGAACACCGTCCGTCGAATAAGTGACGAAAATCGCTCATTACGTCGCCGCTAAGTTTCCCCAGAAACACCCCGTCCCGACGTAAAACGTCATAAAACTCATTTCTGATTCGTTTTTTCAATCACTCGAGTTCCTCGCGTATTTATTTATGCTATGTGTGTGAACTTTATTATGTTCCGCCGTTTTATTTTTCTTTTTATATGACGGACGGAGAATTAACTTTTCTCGTTGCCGTAGAATTCCTCGACGTTGAAGTATCGAATAATATAACCGTAGATAACATACAATCATACAATATGAATACGAGAATTCAATCCTGTCGCGACGAGAATCCAAAGCATGCTATAATTACCAGCTTGCGAAATTATGAGTGATTTTTATATGATTTTCAAGATTCTTCGAAAAATGAAGTCATGATTTATTGATCAGGAGATCTCATGTCTAAAGCTCTAAATTACAAGAGAGACCTCATGTCTAAAGCTTTAAATTATAAGAGTGCAAAAGTTCGCCATGTTGAACCTAATGATCATATCATATATTAAAGAATTACTAAGTTTACTTATTTATTAGCTTATTTACTAAGCTTACTTATTACAATATTTATTACTCATTCGTGGAACGATTGTTAATCAAAGAGATCAAAGCCCTACTCTCTAAAATTTTAGAATGAATTGTTGCTCTAAGGAATGGAATCTCGCTCTTAAAAATTGAAAATTGAGCCATTTTTTTCAAGACTGGCTCTTTCAATTTTCACTCTTTAGAGTGAGATTCTATTCCAAAGAATTTAGAGAGTAGCGTTCTAGATTATAAAAGATCCACCATGTTTGATGTAATAACCATATCATATTAAAGAATTACTAAGCTTATTCATTATTTATCACTTATTACCATACTGAGAAAAAAATATATAGTTAATTTTAATAAATATGTAGTTCAATACTGCCAATTACTAAACATTTACTTACAGTAAATATTTGTTCAATAAAAAAAATGATTGTTAGATCAAATTAGCGTTTCTTGTATCAAATAAATATATCTTTATATTTAAAAAAATATAGTTGAATACTGCCAACTAAATATTTGTTAAAATTGACTTTATTTTTTTCAGTGCAACAAATCAAAATAGCAGTCGAAATAGCCATATAGAAAAATAGTCAATAGAAAAATTGTCGGCATTCGGCTCAGATAAAAGCACTGCGCTACTTTTATAATCTAGATCTCATATCATATCAAATTACAAAATATGATATCGCACTGCATTTACAATTATAACAGATAAAATGTAACCGATTAATTGTGACTTCTTACGTAATTTATTCTAAACACGTAAAATCAATCGCGTAGTTAATGCATATTAAAATATAGATATTAACGATCAAGACACGCCTTCATCTTTATTCATGATCCCAATACAATGATTACACCAGTAAAATTGATTTTACATATTCGATAGATTAATGTTACATAACACGTTAGTCAATGATCACGTAAAAGCGCAACTAATTGATCTCGAAACTAATTATCTAACAATGCTATGAGTTTTCTTTTCCAAATATGTAAACGCGATCGTTGTGCTGATAGAATTAATATTATTAATCAATGCCAGAGTGAGTCTTTGTGCATCCTGCGGCCGATTTATCCTCGAGTCGACTGCGATCTTGGGTGGCCTAAAAAGATGCACTCGAAGGCATGAAAGCTCGCTCTTCCCGCACCGGTCATAAAAGAAGCTCTATGTTGGCATAGAGCACGCTAGAGCAATGCAGCACGACCGTGAGAGACGCTCGTTTCGGACGTTACCATAAAATTAATCGCTCAAATCACCCATTTAATTTATCCCGATAAGGAAGACCGACTATTCGCGCTCGGTTATGACCCGTGAGGTTCATTACATTCTACAATTTCGTCTATATATCATACGTCAACGACATGCATTTCGCATGATGAAATGAGACTTCTTTGATCATGTTACGAAGACGTGTTAGTTTAGTTGAAATATGTTTCGCGAAACGCGAGCGTTATGTATTCGCTCCCGAGACGTCCTGCGCGACTAAACTGATTAATGTATCGCTTTAGACATGCTTAGAACGAGTAATTCGACCGGAAAGAATGCAAAGAAATACTTCATCGGGCGAATCGCCGCGGTTGATGCTCTCGCTTTGTGAATTGACGAAGTTCGAGGCTGAGAACCGTGAGAGTGAACCGTTTCGTGCGTTGCCACAAGATCGGTCTGCATAATTTGCCTGGATCGCTTTTGATCTCGCGATGTCATGACCTCAGAAAAACGTTGCTGCCTCAGAAGAACGACTCGAGCTGATCCACGCGAAGCGCATACGTGGGTGTCCCCCTAAAATTTACGATCGTTTTCATTGGCCCTTGTTATTGCGTGGACCCAGAGAAGACTCGACGCATTTAAATCGTCGTCGCTTACTAAAATTTTAATACCACCGGCTTTCAATGTCACTTTTAGATTGACGCTTGTTTCAACGCAACGCATTGCTTTCAAAAAATTACAGGGTGCCGCACGAAATGTTATACCACACCGAAGAAATTTTGTTGAAATATCTAAGAATTTAATTAGAGAGAGATACAAATCTGAAATATAATTTTGGTAGAAATAATTACAGAGCCGGTCAAAATAATTATGGAGGAATCTCAAGCATGATGAGCAATGCTGCAAAAAGTTTTGAGCAACTAGTTCGAGTGTTATTTCGATGATCTAACAAAATTATTTTCAGATCTGTATCTATAAGTTTTAAATACTTCAGTAAAATCATTTTTTCCATACATTTAATTATTCAATTTTCGGGCTTTGATAATTAATTCTACACCACTTCTATACCAATTTTATTAATAATTAAATGTGTTGTATATGAACGAAATAGTATGGGCAAATTAGTACATAATATAATAATGTATAGAATTAATTATACAGTTATGTACCAATTCAGAAATTCGATCATAATTAAATGGTACAACATTTTGTACGTCACCCTGTATATGTCGATGCCAACATAAATATTATCCGTCTCTCATATCGTAGTTATGATTTTTTCTTGTATGATAATCATGCCACTCTGGGACATAATAGTTACAAGAGTACTTAAGCTGAGCTATAATACCGTTCTCTTTGTGCAATGACGAAGAGTTCCGAGGGAGAACAGCAGGTGATCGCTCGAAGCATTTATTTTAAATTTCGATGCGCAGGCAGATATGACGGACAATCAAAAATTCATTCCATTGTGACGCAGCCAATATAAAAAAGTGAAATCAAAATGGCACGGATAAATTTCACGTTCATGGTTTCCACGCAATACAACCGGCGAGAGATCCATGGTAATATCATCGACATCATTCAGCAGCTGAAAGAGACGTCGTCAGCGCCTAATTTACAGAACGCTGTCTATTATTGCGGAAAAGTTTTTTATGTGCGTCGCGCGTTTAATAATACACGCCATGCGAAAACGCGTACACCCGCCGCGTCGTAAAGTATGATTTATTCTGCTCGCTCATCATCGGACTCGTCATCTGTAATTATCCTGGATAGTGCGATATATAAGCCAATTTATCTGCGACTGGCGAAGCGAAGTGCGTTCATTCGCTGCAATTCGCATTTGCGACTCGCGCCGGTCTGATTAGCCATGCCTTTTGTCGTTAATACGAACAATCTGTAATAATCACGCTGATTCAGTCGATCGGTATCAATAAACATTATTGACTAGATATCGTAGCTGCGAGCGGGGCACTCGAGAGAACGAGCACGATGCATCGGTAATAAATAATTCCGTGTAATTCAGATGCCTCTTAACAGCGTAAATCAACTACCTCTAATTTTCTCTAACGGGAGAACGATTCTCTTTAAAAATCATCTCAGCTACGCCGCATTCACCAGAATCCACGATCAATTAACATACGTACTTAATGTGTGAGTGCGAGCCGTTGATTGCATGCCCGACAGGCCTACACTTCATTCCAGCGGCTAGTAATTAATATGTCCAGCTGGGAGAATTTGCATGATCAAATAAGCAGTAACGCAAATATCCCGCAGATATATCAAAGTATATTTCGTCTATTTACAGATCTACACATATAATGTGCTGTCAGATACGCGGTATTCGAATTGATAACTCGATTAATTTTCTTTACAGTTCATTAAACAGTATTTGTTAAACTATCATATTCTTAAATGGGTGGAAAATTGTTATATTCTATTGGAACTTAAAAAACGTAAATGACAGATAATTACTATGCCACATTGCAGACTTACGTCGAGAAGTGAATGTCAACGACAGATCGTAGATTGATTGATCGCGCGCGACTTATCGAAACTTTTGATTAACGTATCACTATCGACACGCCTCGGCGATACATAAATAATTAATGAATCGCACGGACGCATCGAGAAGCGTATATTTGTGTAACGTTGTTTCACCGCTCAACGTTACGCTCGAGTCATGTGGCGAACTTAATTAACATTAAACCTGGTCACATATCACCAATCGCTTTTACATGTATTACTTATCATAACCGTCAGTGGCGATTTGTACAAAGACTCTGCGAATTCTTTCTTATCTTAAAAGTATTTGTACTACATTCTTGACTACGATCGTGAACTGGGAAACGTGTGATTTGGAAATGTGTGAGTGTATGGATTCTCTCTCTCTCTCTCTCTCTCTCTCTCATCATTACTATTATTATTTTCTTTGTTTTTTCTTTTTACATTTTATAAAGCTCTGGCTTTTCAATACTACTTGTTGTTATATTCATTTCCAAGCATTTTAATTGTTATAATTCTATATATATTCAACGCTTGAAAGGAGAATATCCCAGAGCGCATAATAAATGATAATTCCCTTTTCTTCCTTTTATATTCGTTATATTGTTTCTTTCTATAAATTATTTTCTTTGTTCTCTGTATTATGGTTGCTATAATTTATTTTTAGAATTCTCGTGTTAAAATGAAGATAAAGCTTTATCTACTTATCTCTCTCTCTCTCTCTCTCTCTCTTTTTCTCTTTCTCTGATGCAAGTCATGATGCAAATTGTACCGACGTAACTGTCAGGGATACTGTGGCTATATACCGTGCCAAGTGCATAAAATCTTTGGCTACCACGGACTTTTGAACTCGTGCGCGGCGTTTCAGAAAACATGTGCTTCTTTTACTCGGTAGGCCTCCCGACATGTTTGCATAGATGTTCCAGCGTCTGTTTACCCGACGTATCCCTCGTCTCTGCTTTATGATACTTGTACGCTATATGCTCTCACGTACAACTAATATTTACGCGCCTGGCCATACACCTCGCCGTGTGGTTCCACCGTGGACAGGAAAAAGTGACCTAATAACTCTGCAACAATGAATGGCCTGTTTGCCTCCACATTCGTCACGCTCGTTTCTTTCGTTCGGTCAACTAATTATTCGTTACTAAGAAATCGAGCGGTTGTTACGGGTAATGAGTCGTTCCATTAATATCCGCATCCCGCTCGTAGCAATGTCTCTATATACAATTAATTATATGTAATCTTTCACAGTCACTACTAGATAAACTAAAGTGAAATAAATTATGTGGTTTTTTTTTATTATTTTTATAAACTATTTACGGTCTCTTTAACAAAAGAGTACCAATTACACCTGGTGATAAATGAAATAATTTAATGCTAAGTAAACAAGCACACTGAGACAACAAGATAATACAATTGTAGCAGTGTGTTATGCAAAAAAATGCATCTATTTATATATAGATAAATAGATAAATAGATTTTCTGGAAGACGTGTTATGACATGTGGAACGCCCGACGTATTACGGTAATTATATTCTATTACAAATGACATCCATGCGTCACATCTCAGAATTTCATAATACGAACTATATGATAATTTATGTAAATATCTTCATATTATAGCAATTACACAAAATTGTTCGCGCCCAATAATCGCGGAGGATTTATTTAATTTCCGAGATAGAGGATTGATCAGCATCGATGAATAAAATTTATTGCAACGGAACAAATTACAATTCGTGCGTTTCAATTTCTGTAATTGATTTAAATTGTCCGCTTTTACGCACAATTTTTACATTGTAATTACTTTTTGATTCTGCAATCTTCGCATTGCTTGTTTAGAAGAATTCCGCAATATATTACTTCGTAATGGGTCAGTACGCAGATCGCGCCTTACATCCTGCTTCTTTCCAACGGATAATTAAATGCGCGTTGAGGAAAAAAGATCGATCAGTCGGTCGGTCACGACAATCGTATAAAATACGACATGAGGATTCGCAACGGAAATTAAATTCCCGCGCGGTAGCATAAAGACTAGGGCTATTACACATAAAATGACACAAGCTGCATAATCATAGCATAACGCTGGACTAATGAGCGTCTTATGTAAATCGATATGGCATTTTTATGTTGGACGTTCATTAGCCAGCGGTTTTGCTTATGCAGTTTATGTCATTTTGAGTGTGATAGCTCTTAAGGTCACTGAATAGAGACATTGCCATGTCTAAAATATAAGAAAAGAAGATATCTACATATGAATATAATTTTCTAAAAAAAATTATGATCTAGGGGCGAAAAGAGAGAATATAATTTTTTATGCATTAAATGTAGGCATTTAATAAAATTTCTTAATAGTGAGTTTCTTGCTGTGAACGTTGCTCGGAAAGATAATTAAGCAGTGCACGAAGGTACGCGAGTTTTTTTCATGTTCGAGGCGATCTGTATTTACTGATTAAAATAAAATCGCACAAAATGCACGACCTTATTGCAGTTAAATCTGACTTATTTTTTTTTTTACAGCCACTATAAAATATCAACTTGTTCTCTCACAGTTATTTTCGAAATGACAATTATCAATCACAATTAGTAATAGTCGCTTACCATCTGTAACAAATGTGTATCAGTTTCCTCGTCCAATAGAAATAAACGTCAATAATCAAATGGAAATAAACGTTAATAAATACATATTGCATGTATGATTGATATTTTATGATATTGTATGATCGACTAATATTTCACAAATAAATGAGTTACCCAAAACACTCGTGTTTTAACACAATCGATTTACCAAACACAGAGAATCGCTTTTCAATTTGATTTTATATCAACTTTCTATCTTCACGACACAAACAAATTTTCTACATTAAAATAAAATGCTTCCTCGTTCTCAAAAGATGTTCATTCAACCGAGAACTAAAAGAAATTGAAAGATACTCCGTCGAGATGCAACGTCGATAAAATTTAATATGCAGTTATCTCTGCATGCATAGGGCTGACTGAATCATCCATGATGCCCTCGTGGATCTCTGCCTGTGTGACTCACGAAGAAATAATGATGCAGACGATTGCGCGCGAGACTCGTTCCGAGCCATTGTTGCGCTCAATTAAAATGCAGGCGAAGAATTATGAAACTCAATATACCTAAGCATGTGCCGTTCGTAAAGATTTAAATTTGCTCGTTACGTGACAATCACGCCGGGCACGCTCATCTTCGGAGACATCTTGTTCTTCCCACGCACTCATTACGTTCATAAATATGGACTCTCGGTCTCACGGGATAGACTCGCTCTATGACCCACCCTATAGAAATTAATTCTCGGCTGCCTTCATCGCACATAGAACGGCTACTGTAATCCTTTCTCTTCAGAAGGATGAAACATTGACAAAATATCCCCGCACTAATTCGAGAAACGCGAGATACATGACATTCCATGATATTTATCATGCGACAGCTGCCAAGTAAAATCTAGTTTTTTCCCCTCGACAGCGTAATGTGGCGTGAAATTAATTTTCTCAGCTTACATAATTAAGTTTTGCTACGTTCGCAAACCATTTCGCAGCAGAATTATTATTAGCGACAGCGGACAAAAAGTCGATTGCCGCCAATGGAATACCATATGGTATTTCTAATATCTTGCAACGATTCTCGCGATATTATCCCGCATATTTCGCGTATTTTTTTTTTTTTTTTCATAAAATTGCTACTGCTGCTTTTTATATTCTTTATTACTTATATCGTAACACATGGCAAACATTATTTTCAATAATTACTCTTAGCCGCGTATGATAACAAAACCAGTTATAAGTTGGCCATTAAGATAATTTAATGCGAATAATTTTACATTTGATAAATGAATTTCGAAGATTAACAATTCATAAGTTAGCAAAATTTTTATTACTTACAATCTACCTAGCTTGAGTACGAAGATAGCATCAACTAGTTTAATGCATCGTAATTTGTTCATATTTTATAGACATTCCATTGCACGATGAAAATGGATTCACTCGAATTTACGATGCATAATTCGCGACATTCCCAAGTTCTCGCGTGTCTGCAAGGGATTTACAGAGATCGCTTTATGCAAATAATAATTGTCGTAATAATTCCACGGGCTTCTAGGTGTTCGCGTGTCATCTTGAATTTACCTTGGTTGCATTAAGCACGCATATATGACAGATCGAGCATCGTGAAACGATGTTTTAACACAGTGTTTCCCAACTGTTATTGCTTGACGATATTCCTGTCATGTAATTTAAGCAGCAATCGTATTTTGAGTGAATAATAAATGCTCGTTAAATCAAGACTTCTTTCCGTGAATCTCATACATTATCAATTGTTCAATTACTTCGAGACAGATTCACGTAGAACATTGGATAGGCAACATTA
>Ga0157364_1007687_pt1 | contig 11164 bp, 7 predicted proteins | sample AttsexASBM2_FD_111476 | JGI IMG/M metagenome (GOLD analysis project Ga0157364, IMG submission 111476) | Fungus gardens microbial communities from leaf cutter ant in Ribeirão Preto, State of São Paulo, Brazil - Atta sexdens ASBM2 | ecosystem: Host-associated > Fungi > Mycelium > Unclassified ...
GCTGGGAATTCCCCCCGCCCTCCCCCCCCCTCCCCGCCTCTATGAATTTCCCCCCCCCTTCCCCCCCCCCCCCCTATGAGTACCCCCCCCCCCCCGCGCCCCTCTAACCCCTTGGATTAGAACTCGCCTAATGTATCTATTAACATTGTATACATATTTTTTTATAAGTAGTTTTTTATCTCGAAGCTATCGACTGAACCTATTTAAAACTTGATCGATCCAGCCGTAATTGAGATTTGTTCGCAAATCACCGATTCGTATAAAGATGGCATGGTCTCGTACTCATTTCTCGCAATACGCGTTCACTTGGCATGAAATACTACTGTGTCTATTGTTGTATTGTATATGAATAATAAGTAAATAAATAAATAAATAAATAAATAAATAGATAAATATTTATTCATTTCTATTTGAATATATTTATATAATTATATTTAAAGATTTATATCACACATGCTATTAAACTATATAATATTTGACAAACTGTATGTTGAACATATGCAATATAGAATATTACTTACGATATAATAGTATTCCATTGTTGTGTTTTATTTTCGTATTGTACAATGTATTCTTTTATCTTTTCTTGTTCCTTGTTCAAATTTCGTAAAGTTTCTTCTTCTATCATAATCGTATTATGTAACTCTCGTCTGAATGTTTGTCCTACATTATTGAAATTATTGTTGTTCTAAACAAAAAAGTATTGCTGTAAATATATTAAGTATAATATTATATAACGATAAAAGTTATTTCAGAATTTTTATATATTTACCTCGCCTTCATTACGTAGTATTTCTTCGATAAGCGTTATTTTCGAAATTTTTTGTTGTAATTGTTTCTTATCCTTAGCATCCTACGATATAAAGCACAATATTATTTTAACAATAAGATTGGAAACAAGACCGTTTATATTAAATATATTACTTTAAATATGAAACGCCAGTACGATCTGAATGTTAAGATGTTGAATTATTATATTGAACTATTACATATATAAATGATAATTGCGTGCCGATATGATTGTCGGACTTTCAACGCAATCAATCTGAAATATTAATAATCCCCCCAAATTTCCCAAATTAATCTTAAAAAGCTGTAATAAACTTACTGCGAAAAATATTGCCTCGACCGGTCGAACTCGGATCTCTTGTATTCCGTGCGAATAAGTTTATTACAGTTTTTTGAAATTAATTTGGAAAATTTGGGGGGATTATTAATATTTTAGATTGATGCGTTGAAAGTCCGACAATCATATCGGTAATTATCATTTCTAAAATTAATTCATATTTATATGAATATATTTATATATAATAGTTCAACATCTTACTATAATATTCAGATAGTGGCGCTTCGTATTTAAAGTAATTATTTTAATATATTCACAAAAGTTAAGCGAATAAAAATATGCTGTGCAACACTTCATGCGCGAAAATATAAAAGTTTTGTATGTATATAAATCGCATTCGATTTGTTGTTGCAACTTATGTTTCAGTATTTAGGACCATCATCAACGACACAAAACTTAAAAATAATCTATCAAAAATAAAAAAGCAATTAAGTTATTAATAAATTAATAATTAATAATTAATTGACATATATTTAAGATTCAACAAAATTGTAACAAAATTCAACACAATTGTATACCAAATTTAAGGATATATGCGTCATTATAAAGATTATGCATTTCGCGGGTTTCTTCCGTGTCCAGATCCATTTTTGGAATGCCAATTCCAAAATTCCATTTCGTGAACCTTGCAGTTCACTTCATCAGGACAAGGAGTAGCCTGATATTGAGCTGTTCCTCTGGATCATTCCCCTTTTATATATTACGCTACTTGTTAGAGTGACGGAGGAAAAGAAGAGAATTTTGGATGGAGGGAAGAGTGGGGGGGAGGGGGGGAATCGGTCAGTCCTCATTAACCGGGAGAATAGTTTTCCATATTTTATTTATGTTGTAGCCATTATCTCTATTTAGATTGTTAGAGTGTTTTTGTATTTCTATGGCTTTCTCTATACTTTCTTGGAAAGTATGATGTAATGTTGGCTATTGTAGTTATTTTGTCAAATAGTATTTGCTGTCTTGTTTCGATGTTGTGTTCCGATAGTGCTGATATGTTTTAATCTGACATCACGTTGGTGTTCTTCGTCATTTTTACAATGTATATACTAGGTGTACAAATTATAATTTTCGACTCTTCCTTAAAATCAATCATAATGTTAATATAATTGGATACGTTCTGATCCTGTTTGAAATATCGAAGCACCAACCTAAAAACATTAACTCGCGATTATACAGCTACATAATTTCAAAGAATAAATGAAGTTTTTGTGGAACAAAACGTCGTGTCAGAAAAAATATTTCCGTCATTATATATTGTTTGCGTTTGAAATAAAAAAAATATCGCCAAAGCAACAAATTTGAACAAAAATAATAACAAATTTGATATGCTTGGTTTTCGAAGAAGATGTTTCGTATAACATCTGCAAAAAATGATTTGCACAATTTCGCATAGGAAATTTTGATTTGTCAGATTAAATTCGTTCTGGATAGCCGAAAAAATTTGAAGACCAAGAATCAGAAAAGCAATTAGTTGAAAATTCGTGTCAGACGTAACCAGAACTCGCATAAGCTCTTGAAGTAACATAACAAATGGTTTCAGTATGATTAAAAGAGCTAGGACTAATCCAGAAAACGTATCGATCAGTTCTGTATGTACTTAATGCCGATAACAAAAAGAAATGCTACAATACGACTGGATCTTTTCTTTCATATTTCTAAAAAAACGATTTTTTATATAAAGTGGTGTTTGGCAATGAAAAATGGATGTTGTATGACAACTCGAAAGTAATAATACTGAAGCGGTTCGAATCCATAGATACAGCAACCAGCAGGTGGTACTCGCGGGATTGACATCACTGGGCGCGAAGATCTACTCAATTTTCCCCTCTCTCATTTGAATGACATCACTGGATCCATGGAGGTTTCTTCTCAGTCTCCTCGGGAAGAATGTTTTCATCTTTGACCTTCTCAGCGGGAGCATTCTCGTTGTCATCCTTCTTCTCTTCCACCACCACTGCACTAAATTGCATTAGAACTTTTTTTCTCATTTTCAACTATCGAACATTTACTATCTCATTTTAATAAAATTTCAAAAATTTACTACTTAAATGACAAAAAAACAGACTTTATAATACAAAAATTCACCGTCTCGCACGCGAATAAGACTGACGTCGAGAAGCATCTTTTGCTGTAACGAGGCTGTCCAGAAATTATCTACAGATGGCCGTTGTATATAAAACAAGTCAAAAGTGCCGCCACGAGAAGATCGGTGTCTTTAGTTTGAAGATAGTTACCTTAGTGTATAGAATATCTGACTATCAAATGCCACCTTTACATATATTGTTTTAAGGTACTGAGCAGCGCCGCCACCATAATCACAGCCGTATGCGCTATCTCATATACTTATCATCTTTTTCTCAATGCATTGCTATCTTTCTCTATCTCTCTTTTTCTTCTCACGCACAAAACATTTAATATGTTCGAACAATGACATCATCAATGTAATTTGATATAATGAGAATGCAACGTTTGCAATTTCATCGATGTATGATAACTTTATTTGATTTAACATAATAAACGATTTGATTTAACATAATAAATGATTTTTTTCATGTTTTGAATAATAATAATAATAATTTTTGTTTTTTTCATATGCTTACATTATTTCAGTTCGAGCAAAAAAATGCAGTCGCACGCAGTGGAAAAATGAACGACTACACTATTCAACTGCTGAGCAAAGACAACAAGTGGCTCGAATTTGGAAACCATAATAACCAGGAACGAATGCCATCTACGCTTCATCATCTACGCTGACCTGAAGTGCGTTCTACAGAAGATGGAACCCGAGAGAGAAACCCAAGAAGAATATCAAGAGCATGATGTGTTTAGTACAGAATACTATGTGCGATGCTCGTATGACGATGAGTTATCGTCGTATCGGTTCATCGCGATGAAGACTATAGCGTGGCTCGTGACAACTCGAAAACTTGATTCATTGCATGAAAAATATCATATCTGCTAACGTATCCATGGAAACGTCGTCGAAGCAACAATGGGAGGCGTAGCGTAGCGCGAAACATTGTCACATTTGCAAGAAACCGTTCGCGCCAGAAGATCCGCGAGTATGCGATCATTGTCATCTCACCGGCAAATATTGTGATACAACGCATTTGAATTGTAATCTAAATAAAATATTCCGATCATCTTTCACAATTTATTTGGTTATGATGCGAATTTTGTCATTAAGGAAATTGCAACTACATACGAAGGACAAGAAGATGTATTATCGATAACCAAAGAAAAATACTTACCGTTTACCAAACACATTACAAATACCGCCGAAACAACAGTCGCGAAATTATGTAAAATTACGGTTTGTCGATTTTTGCAAATTTCTGGACATGAGCCTCGATAAACTAACATCGTTTCTAAGTAGAGACAAATTAAAAATCGTATGTTCCGAATTTTCAATTTTATCGGACGAAGAATTTGGATTACTGACTCGTAAAGATGTTTTTCCGTATGAGTACGTTGACTGCGTCGAAAAATTAAAAGAAACCGAATTATCATTGCATAAATCAGTTCGTTGACAGGCGATATCCGAGAGCGATTACGTTCACGCCGCGAATGTATAGCAGCGATTCTTTAGTCGAACACTCGGCGAGTACAATGACCTGTTGAAGATGTCTTATTATCCTGTTATGTTGTCTTATCATTAGCCGATATTTTCGAAAAAATTTTCGCGAAAGTTGTGTCGCGATCTCGATCTCACGCATTACTACTACTTGCCCAGTTTCACGTGAAATGTCACGCTGACATACGCGCGTAAAGTTTGAGTTGCTTACGTTATCGATATGTTTGTATTTATCGTGCGATATATGCGGCTGCCTCAATCAATGTTCCGGCAGATACGCGCAGGCAAATAATAAATACATACGATTCGTCGAAATCCGTCGGAACTTTTGATACGAGCACGATATCGCTCCAAATTCAGCTAAAGGTTGTATTCTTGAAATCAATCTCGAGTATCCACAGCATCTATACGACCGACATACTGATCTATCTTTCTGCCCAAGCATGGAAATAACTTCATAAAATAAAGCGTGGAATAAACTCGCGATGCTGTACGATAAACAATGTTATGTTATTCACTACCGCAACGTGCAGCAATATATTCGTCACGATATTCGCGTAACAAAAATATAGGTTGCTTAACAATTTGCTCAATCTGTCTGGCTCTGCGATTATATTGAACTCATACATAGTAGAATGCGTGCGAAAAACCATTTTGAGAAAAATTTATATAAATGAACAACGCAGTATTCGGCAAAATTATGAAAAACAATCGAAATCACGTCGACGTAAAGTTATTAGCAAAAAGAGATGGACGGTACAGCGCAGAAGCAATAATCGCGAAACTAAATGCAGTCGTAGCGTTTTTGCGGAAAATTTAATCACCGTCGAACTGCGCAAATTCGAGTTGAAATTCAACAAACCGATTTACGTATATACTAGACATATCAAAAGTCTGCTTGTATGAATTTCATAGTTCGAGTACATGTTAGTCGATGTATCGTGACAAATGTAAAATTATGTACATCAACACGGACAGTTCTATATACCATGTCGAATGCGAGAATATTTACGAGATGAAACACGATATCGACACGAGCGATTATCCGGCGGATAACAACGCATATGCCTCTCGCGAATAAAAAAGTACCGGGCCTAATGAAGGATGAGAATAACAGTATGATAATGATTGAATTCGTTGGACTTAGAGCGAAGATATAGACTCCGGTGAGTGGATAGTAGGAAGAATATTAAAAAGGCGAAAGAGTAACATCGTAGTCAAACGATAACGTTCGATGATTACATGCGGTGTTTGAAAAGAGAAATAAGAGAATTGAAATAACTTGTTGTCAATCGTATATGATCTAAACTATATTTAAATGAAAAAGAGATATAAATGTAAAAGATGTTGATGTAAGTATAGCAGGTAAAATGCTTATGTTTTTCGTTGTGTCTTTCACAATACATATATTGTGATGTCATCACAGCATCACTCATATCTACATACATACGCATATACATACATACAAACATACATATATACATATTGCTACCGCACTCATATAATGCAACTTTGTCGTACGCTCGCAGTTGTTTTTAATATTTTCGCAAATAAAATTCGTTTGAGCCTCAAAATTAAGACGTAACAGAAAATGTTTCCGTTCACAACTCTCCTTACACAATTTTAGATTGTAAGACCGATAATTGAACACAATGTCACATGCAGCGAAAACAATGAAAGAATTCGTACGTGCATTGAGTTAGGAAGTACTGCAATTTATTCTACTAATCTAGTCGGATTACGACTTGCTCCGATTTACAGCATCATCTAGCGGATTTTCACAACTTCTAAACAGAAGATGTGAAAAAAGCATCGATATCGAATCAAATCATTTTTTTTTGCAAAGGCATCCGTCAATTGCCTGATAGATGGTAAAAACATATAGTTAGATGCAAAGGGAAATTATTTCCCAGATTAAAATAGAACAGGATTTAAAAAAAATAAATGTTGAATTTAAAAAAAAGGCTGAGAATTAATTTTATATCTAATATGTATATGTACAGAATATTTCCTATTTTAACATTGACACCGAAATATCTCGAAAATTATAAAAGATGTAGAAAAATGTTTCAGAAAAAAGTTGTAAAGTATTAAATCTTTACTGATTATATCCGTTCGATATTGAATGGCGTTGTCAAGGTCAGTATGAGGTCACTTTGAATTTTTTAAATAGAATCTCCTAGATTTTATTGTATATTATTATAATCCTTCTTGAGATCTTTCCAAACTACTATGATTTAATTCACTTTGGATAAGCTGTTTTGAAATTACCGAGACTTATTGTATCTACTTGATAAAGCAATCTTGTCGCCTGTAACGATCGCATAAAGTTTCGATTGTCTTGCACACGCTGTGTATTGTCAGCGACAAATGTTGCATGTACGCGGAATGTACGCACTATGACGAAAGAATTTGTCGAATTACTAAAGAGAATGTAAGCAGTATGCGAGCTCTTTCCACATCTCTATTACGACTTCTCTTTTGATCTAAATCAGATCATATAACTTTGCACAAAGATATAAATCCATTGTCTTTATTATGAACTGCATGTCTCAGAAATTAAAAAAAAATGTAATTATACAGATTAAAGGACTCCGCATGGTGATCTTGATCTCGATATACGTTGTCAAGGTGGTTTTGATAATCTCCGATAGGTTTTAAATGGCTTTTTTACTATACGAAACAGGGAAAGAGGAGATGGGGTGGGAGTCGCTTTAAGTGAAAATCGCGCGCCTCCAAGCAGAGGGCGAAGGTGGCGTGGGAGTCGCTTCAGATGAAAGTCGCATGCCCCCAAGCAGGGAGTGAGTGAAAGTTACTTCGCGTAGAAAGTCATACAATATAAATAGTATATGGACAGCCATGAGCCGTTAAAACAAATTCCCATCATTCCACCTTCGGCGAGGGAAGGGAACGAGGTAATTAAATGGCGCGTTTTGATTGGTTCGATATCCATAGCTGCCCACACGCTGATTGACTCTGTCCACAGTCACCCACGCGGCGATTGGAGAAGGGTGGGGTATCAGCAAGGATAAATATCGTGAAAATGGATGGGAAAATCGAGAAAAATTGGGACCATAACATTTTTTGCCGTGATGAGAGAAAGTCAAAATACGAACATGAATAGCAAATTTATGACGGTCATTTTTTGTTGACACAATATCTCCGACGTGTTGGCATCTTAGTGAATATCCTTTATTTATGAGAGATGATATCTTTTACAAAAATTTTCGAGTTTAGGAGATTCTTATTTTTGCTTGGAAGAAAAGAGGAGATAAAAGAGGAACAAACATGTTTTGATGCGCCGTGTCGCCTTCAATGTGATGACACACTTGTTCGAATGAGAGTATAATTTTTTATGACAAGGATCTTAAGAATGTGTATTGTACTTCTTATACTTTATTTAAAAATCTATGTTATAATAGCAGGAAATATGCAAAGAAAATTAGTACGTGTCGTCGTAATGATTTACTCACTTTTAGACAATATAATAATAATTTAGATAATATAAAATAATCGTTCTGATGATTCACTCACTTTTAGACGATAAATTTCTTTTCTACTCTATGTCGGAGATATTTTTATTTCAATATAAAAATCTACATTATTTAAACCTTTTAGGATATTTGGATATGAATGTGAAATAGCTGAGAATTTAAGATACAAAGATTTTATTCATTGAAGAGTTATTGATAAATATATTGATAAATGAATTATATTACATGAAAAAATATAAAAGTTACAATCCTTATTAATTATGATTTATTAAAATTATTGTTAACAATTTCATTGAATTTTAATTTAGTTATTTCTTAAAACAATATATTAAAGTATGCTTCCAAAAATGATAAATTTTTTATTTGTGTTCTCACATAGTGTTCAACGTTTTTTTTTGTTATCTCAACAAGTGAGTTTGATGATTTCGCTGTGAATATAAGAATTAATCAGAAACAACTGCTTAATCAAATATCGGGCATACTCGTTAAAATTGTCGATAATAGATATCAGTTGGTTTACATACGCATCGACACATTTGATTACTCTCTCCATTCCTTGAAATGTTGCATTACAATTGTGACGGAGTAAGATCTTTTTTTCATCGATTGTTCTCCTGGTTCTCCTTGCGTACTTATGCAAGCCATCTTCAAAAAAATTTCATTTTGCTTGCGTGTCACCAGTATAACTATCGTAGACGAAGGTGAAGCTGATAAATATGTTTGCGAATAAGATAGGATTTACTTTGATCTTGCTACTTTCATTTAAGTATTATATAATATATGCTCATGAGTCCCACATTCTCTTGAAATTGTTGCCATGAATCGAAGTTAATTCCTTCTATATAATTACCAGTCAATTTGACGTTAGGCTCGAAAATTTCCTCATTTGATAATTATAAACCAACGTATAATTTCTTGTATGAGAGGAGTTGAGTGGGTATGTTATAGAGAAGTAAACAAATATTGTTATGCTTTGATAATATTGTTTGTCACGCGAGAACTATCAGGCACAGAGAGATTTCCAATTTCTTGTCCTTCAACTATGTATGTATCAGATAGATTTCGAAGTAGAGGCTTTCGAAAAACGAGAGGAATGAAGTATCAATACTATAAATGATTTGCTCATATACAGGGTGCGTCCAAAATAAATCGAACAATTTCTTTAAACAAAATGTTTTTAATAAAAAATTAAATACTACAAATTAAATATTAAATGTTTTTAATGAAAAATTAAATATTACAAAAATCCTTTTACATGGCACTTGGGGGATCTGTAGAACACAGTTATTTGATATATCCCCTATTAGCTTAAATGATGGCTCCTATTCTCGGTCTGAAGCATTCGCACGCACGTTGTAATATAGCATTGTCCATGCCGATGAATGCTGTTTCAATAGCGATCCTTAATGACGTCACATTGGGAGACTTATTTGTAACCCTTTCAACTACGCTCCGTAATAGTTCAAGGGATTTAAATCTGAACTGTTCGGAGGCCAGAATGGGAGCCCAGGCGAGCAACTCGGCTCGTCTTGATAGTCTCAGATAGGCTTTTGTAATATCTTTAATGTGTACGATTTGTGTCGAAGATCCTCTTCGGCAATTCGATGCATTGTTGTTCGTTTACACAGTCGATGCTAATTTTCGCAATGACCCTGGGTCATCCAAAATCAGCGTTTGAGCTCTTTCAATGACTGCGAGAGTCCTCGCGGTGCGTTCTTTCGAATGACTCTTCCTCGTTGGCATATTGGAACCTTTGTTAGACTGTTCTAAAGTCATATATTTTGCACATCAGAAATGATTGATCTTCGGTATCTAAAGAATGGAATTATTTCCATTGCTAAGCACTCAGCGCGAAGGCCTTCGATGATCGCGGCTCTTCCATTATACTCCGTACTTGGTTTCAACATCACGACCATTTTAAGAATATGATTGTTACTATTGGAAGCATCAAGCTTTCTCGGATCCCAACAACCTCTGGCGGAGGCATGACATAGCAGAAAATTGAAATTGAAATTTGTTCGGATTTTGGTGACGCATCCTGTATATGCTTTTTTCGAAAATCTACGCGTGTATAATACCATATTTAATTAAATCTTTCTTTTTTAAAAGATCCTTGCTACGCTGTTATGTGTGATTTCTTTAGAAAGAATTATCTCGAAGATAGATAACGTAAATATTTAACGTTCAAACGTATCATAAATAAATTCGAGCTCGTAAAAAATCGAAAAATTTGTCAAGATTACTTTAATATAAAGTATCATTGTATTTGAAAATAATTCGTCAGGATAAGGAAATATTTTAATATCGAATTTATTTTTAATAAATTTATTTTTAATAAATTTTAGAAATATTTCTCACTGACAGGATTGAAATTAAAGATACGTATGAACATAAAAATTTATCAAAGCAAAAATCAATATTAATATTTAAAAAAATTCTTTTCCCACAAAAGAGAAAGTTGTCTACTACCCCTCTTTGAAAATTATTTGTCCACCGTAGTAGTAAACATATTTTGATTTCAACCAACTATATATTAGTGCATTCTTTTTTACAAAAAATTAATTAATTTCTTACTTTAAATGTTACACAGTGTATACAATTTCGTCTGAAGCGTATGTTTCTAATTCTCACCCCATAATTGAAATTTCATCATTTTCAAATTTTCCGCAATTTTTTAATGTATTAAATTTATTATTAACAATTTTGGCATACAGTCACAAATTATTGAAAATGTGTTTTCGTGCACGCGATTTTATTAAAAAGTTACGATATTAATTTTGTAATTTTTATGATGCAATTTAACAATAGAATAAACGCAATTTTAATATTAGGTGTACAACTTCGTTTCCGCCGTTTTCCTATAGATGGCTTTAGCGGTAAGTGGTGATCGAAATAAATAGATCATAGACGTCATACAATAAACTTGGGCATCTGTCAACATAACCTCATAGAAACATTAGTCGATTTGTGTCTGCA
>Ga0157364_1007688_pt1 | contig 11164 bp, 8 predicted proteins | sample AttsexASBM2_FD_111476 | JGI IMG/M metagenome (GOLD analysis project Ga0157364, IMG submission 111476) | Fungus gardens microbial communities from leaf cutter ant in Ribeirão Preto, State of São Paulo, Brazil - Atta sexdens ASBM2 | ecosystem: Host-associated > Fungi > Mycelium > Unclassified ...
CGTATTGTGAAGCGGAAGATGCTCTTTTATTCCTAGCATCAAGACCCGTTATTTCTTATACAGTCGGGGTTATTAATCGATATCTAAACACTTGTAATATGTCTCATTGGAATGTGGTAAAGAGAATCTTTAAATATCTGAAAGAAATCTGGGACTATGATATTATGTACATGAGCGATACATCCGACCTGACATTGGAGAGATATTGTATTATTATTATATTGTGATATTATATTCTCCGATTACATCGCGGATATCGATACGTGTCGTTCAACCGGCGACTATATTTTTAAGATTGCGAATGGTTCCGTCGCCTGGAATTCAAAATGGCAGATAACGATGAACTTTACAAGGAGATGGCACGAACTGCGAAATATGAATTGGAATGTAACTTACATCATTTGAAAGGCGGGATCGAGGCGGCATAAGTAATTATGCTTTTACATTAATTTTCATTCACAACATTGTACGGTAATGTCCGAATTTCATAATAATGATAATGATAAATAAAAAGATTAATATAAAACGAAATATTATTTTATAAAATGTTCGTAACATAGGACTCATTTGTGTTTTAATATAAATTTTAATTTACAATATTGTACGGCAATGTTCAAATTTTATAAATAAATAAACATAAATAAATATATAAAATGACGTTTTTGATGAAATAAAAAAAATTTGATACTGCATGGTCTCGAACTCTCTTCGTCAGATGTAAAAGTAGTACGTACGAGGCCTCTTGACCACCGCGCTTCTTGCTTTATCCCTACTTATTCACAGTACTTACGCGTAGCAGGCCGATTGCTCAATTTCACATGCAAATTTCTCTTAAATAAATTCTATGCACCCAAACCTTTTACACTTTTTACACTCTCGACTCCGCCTTTCGAATGGTATAGATTACATTCCAATTCGTATTTCGCAATTCGTGCGAATCTTGTTAGTACAACAAAAGCCGAGTATATTACAGCTAGCTTAATAGCGAAAGAAGCGATTTGGTTAAGAAAACATTTAAATGATATCGGATAGTGTAACGAGACAAACGAGGTGACTCTGATTATGATCGATAATCAAAGCGCAATTAAGCTTATTAGAAATTAAACTTATTAGAATTTTACAGTCGTACAAAACACATAGATGTACGCTATTATTTTATTCGTGAAAAGCTCGCAAAGCAGAGCTTTGAGATAGATGTCAAATATATAGCAGAATTAATTAGTTGACATTTTTACAAAAAGCTTGCCGCGAGATCAATTTAGATACTTGAGGCGTGAAATTGTGAACCAAAGAGCAGCCTTAAACTCATAAGACATAATAATAATAATTCTACAGATTACGCAAAATGTGCAAACGATGGAAATATTAAAGTTAAGCAGAGCTCGTACATTTTGTTTATTTCTTTTATCATTTTACTGATCTTTTTTATTTGTAGTTCGCGCTAGATTACTTAGTGATATATTTAGTTCAGTCCTCTCCTATATATATACACACTCGAGCTCAGTGCCGTAGTCTAACCGCGCCTTCTTTTATTTTTCACTTTCGGTGATAGGTGTCTCATTATTCTTCTTTATTCGTTCTTCCTTCCCGTTACAACGCACATGTGATCCATAATAAATTCTCTCAGGAAAGAATCGTTTTACTTTCTTTATCTCTCGTTCGGCTGATCACATATATTCCCAACAGAGTCGCCCGAGGTTGGTATTTCTGCCTGAAGGCTGACTCGTGCCAGGGAAGGAGAGGGAGATTAAATCCTAGGGGGGAGGGGGAATAAACATCAACCGTGAAAATCCCGTAGGGGATTTAGGCAACATACACAACATCGACGCAGAGCGGTGCGCCAGAATGTACCGAAACTCGGGTTTGGCATTCCCGCGGGTTCATTCCCTTACGGAGCTCCGACATGAGATAACAGCTAGGGATTCCGGACCATTGACGTAATGCAATAGAACTGGGATCGGATGGCCGGGACTGCATCCAAATTCCCGGTTGACAAAGAGCAATGCTCTATAAATATCCCCCTCCTTCTCGACATTGGTGCACCAGAGAACGAGTAAGAGAAGGGTACTCTTTGTGGCCAGGAGAGAGCGGATAGAGAATGGGAAGATCGGATCATGAGAATCGGCATTCTGTGTCGAGTCTCTTCGGTGCGATGAGGGGATCGACAACTTAAAATGAAAGTGAGACTGGACAACCTCGGATCCGAGGGCTATTCGATATAAGACGGGCGAGAGAGCATACGCCTGACCATGAGACGATTTTGCGGAGAATTGTCCCTTTTTCTCTGGACAGGCGGAGAGAAAAGTTGGAAGTGACCGAAAGAATCCCTTTGAGACAGAAGAAAACATGGATAGGATATTCACAGAACAATTAATACACCAATTACGCTGCTTGAACAATAGGCAAGACAAACAGGAGAGCGTAGGTTTCCCTCTGGTGAAGGCCTCGCCACCGATAGACTTTGAAGAGAACGGTCCTGTACAGACGAGCCCCCGGATACATCCATGTTACACAACGTCCATCATGATAACATGGAAAATGGATAAGGACAAAGAAAAATGATGATGAGATTTCGAATCCCCGCTCCCGGGCAGTTGACTCCGTTCTGCGGGAGCTCTAGCGAAAGGCTAGCTACATGGCCAGATGGCTCCATAGCTGAATATGTTACTGCCGAAGGGACGGAGAAACGTCCCTTCAAGAAGAAAGTAATCGATATGACCAAATCAAGGAAGAGAAAAGGACAGCATTCGCCGTGGTTGTCCCCCCCCCTTCCCAAGTTATACAATACCGAGCTGCCAAAAAAGAAGAATGGGGGACAGAGAGCCCGTTTGTTTTTACGTCTCAACCCGACAATCAAAGGAAAAAAGGCGAAGATCATCGAAAATACGATTACTGAAAGTGACAAATCATTATTATTAAGGAGAGGGAAGTAGTGGAATCTCCCGTGATACAGAAAGATACCATCGACTTGGTAACGGACTCGGGAAGTACAAGAGCTGGTGGATCGACTAGCGACAGTCTCGGTTTCAGAGTCACTGGCCTCATCTTTCGTGACAGTAACAGGAGGGAAAAAGAGAAATCGCAAATCGAGATTGCTCTCAAAAATGGCCCGTAGCAGCACGGACTATCCGGATGATATATGGGATAGGCTGGACTTCGTTACTGTCTTAAAAAAACGAAAAATTGCGTCGAAGATTAAAAAGACCAGTGATCTGGTAAAATGTACGTTTGATGACACGTTAACTTTACCGGGCAGAAGATGGCAGTTGAAGAGGTCACTTATCTATTCAATCAAAATCCCTTCATTCAAATATCCCTTACGACTATTATGGCTGAAGCCTTGCGTTGTTGAAGGTCACCAAGCAGCGGAGGACTTTGTTTATGAAGAACTATCTGCGCCGACAAACCATTGTCGAGGTGCAGATTGCCAAACAGGTCGTTTAAAAGTTGGCACAGGCCTCGGTGTCCGCAAAAGACACCGTGGATGTAGCCAAAAGTACGAGTCCTTAGAACGCGAAATTGTCAAGCTCAAGCGGGAGCTTGACACTGTCAAAGATAAGAATTTGTTTAAGGAAGAAATCAACTCTCTCAGAGAGGATCTAATGAGGAAGAGATCCTGGTAGGATTTCTTGCTAGTAGATATGATCGAAGAGCGGCGACCACCATCAGTAAAAGAAGGATGAGGACACCAAGGATGAAGAGAATCCCCTGCCCGTTAGAGAAAACAGGAACTCAGGCACTATTCTCAAAGAGGGAGTGAGAATCCAAAAGGCCGATTATCAGGAGATGAGGCGACTCTCTCTCCAATGAACCGTCCACCTCTGGAAGGTATAGCTGAACTGATCTTGAAGGAGGAGGGGAACAGTTGGGCAGAAGGAGCCTCCTGACGCAGGAAGGATTCAGACTCAAACGGAGGAGACTCCATGGAGTCTCTGGAGAATGACCATTGTCGTCGGGTTCGGACTGTGACGACGTGTGGATAGAGACACCCTCTCGTAACAAGAAGAAGAAGAAGAGAGGAAGAGAGAAAGGAAGCAGGAAAGAAGAGATGAGGTGCATTCCTCAAGAGCGCGCAGCGAACAGGCGAACACTGCTCCGAAGGGACGAGGTCCGCTGGCGTCGAAAAGCGGGGAGAAAGTCGCTTTCAAGGCAGAGGCTCAAGGAGGATCTAAAGCACCTGCCAAGACAGCGGCGTGAAGGGGGTGCGGCCGGGACCAAGGCTCCTCCCCGCAATAAGGAGCCGAGAATACTGCGATCGTACTCACGCAATACTGCGGTACTCATTCGATGCAAGGAATGTGGACCTTCGTATGCCGAGGCTGTCCGAAAGGCAAGAGATGAAATCTCCCTGGAGAAACTAGGAATAGGAGAAACTCGACTGAGGAGAACTCAAACAGATGATCTCCTCATTGAAATATCAGAAGAAGATTTTGAATGAAAGACGGACTTCTTGGTCAATAGACTGTGAAGTTCATCTTTGAAAGATAGGATAAGGTTAGAATTATTATACTGATTAGGAAAGCAGAGGTACGGCTCCTGGACGTTGATCAATCGGTTACGGCCAAGAAGGTCACGAAAGTGATTAGATTCCTGAAGGAGGACCGAGGGAGATTGCACACAGCGCAGCTATTAAGTTGCAAGAGGAAGATCGATTAAGGCTGGGATGGTCTTACGCTCGCATGGTCCCCTTGGCCAAGAGACATCTTCAATGTTATGTGCCTCGCTATCAGTTACACTTCGACGAAGTCGAAGTCGTACCAGAGTGGGGTCGACAGGTGTCTGGAGTGTGTTTTAATTATGAGAGGAAAGGCCATTCGATGTGGGGATGCAGGAACCCATTTTCCTGTGTGCACATTTAGGAAATTGGATGCAGGGTATAGGGCTGGAGCTTTTTTAAAAATCTCGATACGATGATTTTTCACTGAGTTATTGCTATTTGAAAATATTAAAAATTTGTGAAAAAAATTTAGTGGCCAGGTTTCTTTACATGAGTGTATACAGTCGATAATATAATTGATAGTATGATAGTATGATAGTAACATATGTATTAATGATATGAAATAACTTTCAAAAACTTTTGCTTTTATTATATAAAATAAAAAATAATTGTTAAAATTTTTTCTAGCTTATCCTTATTTATTTGTGGCATTAAAATGTGTGTACAAGTATTTCAAAATATATAAAAGAATAACATAATTGTTATGTAATGTCCCAAATTTGTAATTATTCGATAAAATTTATGCAGATGTTCAAATTTTGAACGCTAATAAAATTACATATAAGACATTTAAAACTTTATCGTAATTATTTACCTGTCCACATCGAAATTATAATTGGACAATTTATAAAAAATTGCTACTATCTCATTTATCTGAAATTATTTTAATATAAAACGAAAATTTATAGTAAACTGTAAACTTTACATTAAATGAATAAGATTTCGTCCTTCAAATAAAATTTTGACATGTGTAATTTCATTGTTGCTTGTATTATTATTTTAATTATAAATAATTATTAATACTTTTATCTACTGTAATTATACCTTATAATAAATAGTTTGACATACGTAGTTTAATGTGAGAAATAAAATGCTATATAAAACTAAATCAAAATATTAATTAAATAAAATATTAATTAAATAAAATATTAATGCCAGATAATATTATTAAATGTCCATATAATCTGATGCTCTCCAAGCAATTGATACATTTATAGACAGAATGATATAGCTACATTAAAATACCATATCATTTATATTAACATTTATACTTTGTATATTATGTTTAATTTATATATGGCGTGATATATGGCATAATTGTAAATAAACGTGCCTATAAATAAATTGTAATTGTTATAATTAATCAAACCGTGAGACATATACGAGAGACATATACGAAAAATATACTAAGCAAAAATACTAAGCAAAATATATTTTTAATGTAGAATTTGATATAAGCTAGAGTTATAATTTGCAGTTCACAATGTATGATTATTTCACATAATTGAAATTAATTATTCTTGTATACATATATATATATATAAGATATCTCATTTTAACTGCTGCATCAAATTTATTTAGAAACGATATGGAAAAATGTATTTTAGAAAAGTGAAACGATTTTGAGGAGGACATATTACGAGATTTTAAATACTTTTTGAATATATTTTTGTTACATTGTTTTTTTGGGTGAAAAGGCATCTAATAAAGATATTAAGTATACAACTTAAGGATGTAGAGTTAGACGCACAGTCCCTGCAAAAAAATTTAAATTTGGAAGTATGTTTAATATTTCCATATAAATAAAATATATACATATGAAAGTTGTATGAATAAAATTATATTTTTTTTAATAACACATTTTTGTAGTTTATTTATTTTTATTGTTATTTTTATTATTTAAAATTAAAATTTTTTTAAATGATAAAGAAATTTACATTTTCCTTTTATAAGTACTTAAATATTCAAATAAAATAATTTATGCAAAGTTTCATTGCGATTTACTGATTAGTTACAAAGATATAGTACAAATAAATATTTTGTTTATTTACTGGACAATCAGTTCATGCATCACAATGTAACTTTACATAAATAATCTTAAATACATAATGTATTTATATTAAAAAATTGAATTTTTTCATTCATTCTATATAATGCATTTCTATATACTTTTATTAGAACATAGATTAAAAAGATACTATTTATTAAAACACCTTATGATCCAATAATATCCGTCACCTTTATTGTATTATATTCAAATGTGATTTAGAATGATCTGTAATTTTCTCACAATTTTGTTATCATTTTGAAAATATGTATAAAACATCCTCAATTCTCTGCCTCTACATTTAATCGATTATAACATCTATTCAAATTTAAATTTTTTTTCACTGTATAGTTTTAAGAGGATTGTAAAGACGAATAGTCATATTGCAACTAGCATTGACACACAGACAATTTACGTGTCATCGATACATCATTATACTATTACATCAATCTCTTACGCACATATAGGTACATGTAAATTTTTGTATAACAATAATGTTCTAACCAGGAGAACATCAGGTAATGTATCAGGGATTTTGAGATGCTTTACAGGCTATTCTTGAACAAAAAAAGAACGATACGTATCCAGTCGTTTCAGCCATTAGCCCATAATTTCGAAGAAATCGATTTTTTATAATTTTTATAATTATAGTAATAATTTTAAAAACATATTGTATTGAAAAATATCAATATCTTTATAAATTCATTTTATTTCATCGAATTGTTGAGAATGAAATTACACCTGGGTGGATGATTCTGAATCTCGGATGATGATTTTGAACGCAGCAAGTAGATCGCGCGCCAATCGAAATATTGCTCACTTCGGTAAGAATTTGATATCGCGCATAGCGATTTTCTGAATTAAAGAAATAATTTATATAATAAAATTTATCAGCATGGAAAACGAAATATGATGAAATCACATAAGCTAACAGAGTGGAAAATACGATTATCGATATTGAGCAAGATAAAACAACATCTCCGTCACTCTCAAAATAAGATATAACTAATGAACTGAAAATTTGTGATCAAATTTTATAACTGGCTGAAAAAATCAAAAGTTCTATGCTTTCTGAAAGAGCAGAGATTGGACAGATAATTGCGGAATTTGTAACAGAAATGATTCGTGATTTTCATTTAAAAGATGAAGAATTACTTTTGATGAAAGAATGCATCACAAAAAGATATTAACTAATTCTAATATTTCATCAATTTATTACACTGTATAAATATCATTTATAAATATTAATTATTGTAATTTGCTAGAATACATAATCAGTGAAATAATTGCCAATGTAATCTGTATTCAAATATTTTGTTCGCAAAGATGTATACGTTAGTGGAATTATTCATAATTAATACAAATTACATTTTATTAATTATTGCAAAATGAAATTAATTTTCAACTTCTTTAACGAATCAATGTAATGTATTCATCAAAGTTAATTAGTAATTAATATAATACATTTCAAATAAATTAATATAAACTAGTCAATTATTCAATATAATATATTATAGGACTGTATATAACACAAACTATAGAAATCAAAGCCTTTAAACGGTTCAGCTGGATCTTAATAAGCTTGTATGATTTTGTGTGAATTTATGTACTACGTATGTAGTCCTCAAAAACGCTTATCAAAATGGTTTTTTAGTCTTGAAATACTAACTCTACTAAACTACCGCAGTAATATCACGAGTTGAATTGATTAGCAAGTTACAAATTTTTTATGCTTATTCGCATCTTCGAAACGATCCTAATAATAATGAATAACACATTAAAATCTATGAATAATTATTATAATTCTTATTGCAAAAAATATTACCTCGGCCGGGAGTCGAATGCAAGAGATCCAGGTTCGATTCCCGGATGAGATTCCCGGATAATATTTTTTGCAATAAGAATTGCACAGATTTTAATGTCTTTTGTGTCTTTTAATGTCTATTTATATCTTTAAGATACAGAATTTGTATTGTAAAGCAAGGAAAAGGAGAAAATTTATGTTTTAAAGGAGAAAATTTATGATTAAAAGCAGAAAAGTATTCAATCGGTTACAAATTGCAATATTAAAAATACTATTGCAAAATACTCTTTTTTAAGAAAAAAGTCAAAGTCACCCTATTATTATAATTTTTTTAAATGAATACTACATATTTTTTACTTTATAATATTATAATTGGTGTCAAGACGAGTTCAATGACCTGCTATGACCTGAGATGACCTTACAATTGTGATTAATGAACGGAAACGATTTCGGAAAAATTATTTTATTGAACGGAAAAATTATTTTATTTGTATTAAATTTTTTATATGGACTATTCTATAATAGAAAAATATTTTGTATCTGCTTTTTCACAGATGGATTCTTGATTTTTAAATGAAACTATTGACAAAATTATTTATAACAAATTATAAACAAAAATAGGAGCATAACAAAAAAGTACAACAACAACAAAGTACAAAATTATAACAAATTTAATGAAAGAAATTATGTAATTACCATAAGTATTCGAATTGTAGTCCATTTTCTTGTAGACACAATTCTGCTGTAATAAATTTCCATTAATTGCTCCTATAATGCTGTCACGGTGAATTTCTTCGCTGTACTTTAAATATTCCATATTTTAAATTGATATCGTGTAGACTGTTGATTGCAAATGACCCCATAGAAAGAAATCTAGTGGTGACAAATCGGAGGTGGTGAAGGAATTGGTTCGAATAAGTACTCAACCAACGTTCTTCATATTTTGAATTTAGATATTGAATAACAATTCGAGCGTTACGGACAATCATCTTGTTGGGAATAAATACATTGCACAACATCATTCGGAACTTGCAATGTTGGAAGTTGAGAACGAAGAAAATTTAAGTAAGCTTGGGCTGTCAAACTCTGTTCATAAAAGTAAGGTCCAATCAGATGATAGACCATATAGACTACACCAAATCATTCACTGTAACTTTCTATTGAAAATTATGTTCTCGGAACCAATGAGAATTATCCTTCAATCAAAAGTAATAATTATGACGTTAATTACACTATTATTTGAGAATATTCATCAGTCCATATTCTGTAATATTTCAGAATTACTTTCGTATGACAACTAGCCATAAAATTTAGACGATGTTGTGAATCTGTTATACGTAAATGTTGTACTTTGATCATTTTGTAACGATTCTGTTTTCCATCTTATGAACAGAACTCTTAGATAAACTTAGATAAAGTTTCAGTAGCAACTGCATAAATGGAAGTGTTTTTTCGGATTTTCTTCTAAATGTGCTAAGACCATAAGAGTATTGTCTGCAGTTGTACTTAAATGCGGTTTGTTCCTTTCCTTCTTTTCAAATTTTTCATAATTTCTTAAATTCTTTTCAATAAAACATTATTGTACACGGGTGATGTCTCTGTAGGTACCTTATGGCATACAGAATTGCAGCTTCATGAGCATTCCTTTTACATTCACCGAATATTAACAGCATATCAACTTTCTCATTATAGGAATACATTTTCGACAAACTAAGATTAAACTATGATTTGCTCTAACAATAAACTAAGACTGAACACAAGAACTGTTGAAATGTTCGAGGCTACGCTATACTATAAGTTGTGTTGATATTTTTCTATATACATACTACATATACGTGTGAACTACATCCGGGAATATCACGAATTCCGAAATGATTACGTTTGTTCTTCATGTCTGACTGTAAGGTCATAGTATAGTAGGTCATTGAATTCTTCACACCAATTACAATATTATGAAGTAAAAAATATGTAGTGCCATTTAAAAAAAAATAGGGTGACCTTGACTTTTTTTCTAAAAAAAGAATATTTGGTAAGTTTTTAATATTGCAATTTGTTGCCAATTGAAAACTGATTAACTTTTATCCAAACTAATTTTTGTTAGATCATCGGAAAAATCGTGAACCCTGTATATTATAAAAAAATTTATTTGATAATAGCTTTTTAAAGAAGGATAAGCGATAATTAAAAAATTTGTAGATCACTTACGGTTATGACCTTGTCAATATATATCAAAATTATCAAAATTGGCAAAAGATCGCTTATTTACTAAAGTTTTATAAAAAAAGTACGTAGGTACAATGAATAATTTTGTTAAACAAATAAGTATATGTTTTCTTTACCTGATTTATCTCTTTATTCTATTCATAAAAGTATTAGGATATTACGATTATTAGAAAATTAATAGGTTACGAAATATTTAATATGTCATGCCAATTATGTGTCAGAAAACTTATAATATATCGGAAATTATTGGTTTTTTTTAAATTTCTGACTTAAATGTTGTACATGCAAAATAATTATAGAGAAATCATATTACGTAAAAAATCATATAATTCTATTTTAAACAGCGCAGATAAACATTACATCTTTTTCATTGCGTCTGTCATCGTATCTCTATCTAGAAAAAAATAACGTGATTACAATAAGTCCCTTTCGAAACAGCACTTTCATAGAAAACATTTTTTTCTTTTTTACTTTTTAAAATATGTCGATGTGAAAATTAGATTAAGACGTTCTGTATCATATACAGGATGGTTCCAACTTATGACCCCGTCTTGAGCAGGTAGAGTGGACTAAATTGAATCGAAAAGTCTTC